>Ga0265298_10007863_pt1 | contig 12885 bp, 9 predicted proteins | sample AusTroGonzalo_MG_3_FD_193486 | JGI IMG/M metagenome (GOLD analysis project Ga0265298, IMG submission 193486) | Bovine rumen microbial communities from tropical cattle in Woodstock, Queensland, Australia - Gonzalo_01 | ecosystem: Host-associated > Mammals > Digestive system > Stomach > Rumen ... | reverse complement strand
CCAACAGCAGTTTAAATAAGAAAGTCCAGAATCGTCTGGAAGAGGCAGAAAACCAGGCAGAAGCCATCAAGCGTGACAAGCTGCTTGAAGTAAAGGAGAAATTCCTAAATAAAAAGGCAGAACTCGAGAAAGAGGTCCAGATCAGAGACCAGAAACTCCAGCAGAATGAGAACCGTCTGCGTCAGAAAGAGATGCAGCTAAACCAGCGCCAGAGCGACCTGCAGCGCAAGCATCAGGAGGCCGATGCCGTAAGAGAGAACCTTGAAGCCCAAATCACAGTTATTGAGGGCAAGAAGGAGGAACTTGAGAAACTCCAGATGCAGGAGCGTGAAAAACTTGAGGTAATAAGCGGCCTGTCAGCTGAGGAAGCCAAGAACCGCCTTGTAGAATCACTCAAGGAGGAGGCCAAGACCGAGGCCGCATCTTACATCAATGAGATTATGGATGATGCCAAGATGACCGCAAGCAAGGAGGCCAAGAAGATTGTCATCCAGACCATACAGCGTATAGGCACTGAGACTGCAATTGAGAACTCTGTTACCGTATTCCACATTGAGAACGATGAGATGAAGGGCCGTATCATTGGCCGTGAGGGACGTAACATCCGCGCCATCGAGGCCGCCTGCGGCGTTGAGATCGTGGTTGATGACACTCCTGAGGCTATCGTTATCTCAGCATTTGATCCCGTTCGCCGTGAGATTGCCCGTCTGGCCCTGCACCAGCTAGTAGCCGATGGCCGCATACACCCTGCACGCATTGAGGAGGTTGTGGCCAAGGTTCAGAAGCAGGTTGAGGATGAGATCATCGAGACTGGTAAGCGCACCACTATAGACCTGGGCATACACGGCTTGCATCCGGAACTTATCCGCCTGATAGGTAAGATGAAATACCGTTCATCATACGGACAGAACCTGTTGCAGCACGCACGTGAGACCGCAAACCTTTGCGCCGTCATGGCCGCAGAGTTGGGCCTCAACCCCAAGAAGGCCAAACGCGCCGGCTTGCTTCATGATATAGGTAAGGTACCCGATGAGGAGACAGAGATGGCACATGCCGAGTACGGTATGCATCTGGCAGAGAAATATAAGGAGAAACCAGATATCTGCAACGCCATCGGCGCCCACCATGAGGAGTGTGAGATGACCAGCCTTATAGCTCCTATCGTACAGATATGCGATGCCATATCAGGCGCCCGTCCCGGCGCACGCCGTGAGATTGTTGAAGCCTACATCAAGCGCCTGAATGACCTTGAAAAGATAGCCCTCTCCTATCCTGGCGTAACCAAGACCTACGCCATCCAGGCTGGCCGTGAGCTCCGCGTCATAGTAGGAGCTGACAAGATTGATGATAAGCAGACCGAGCAACTCTCAGCTGAGATAGCACAGAAGATCCAGAATGAGATGACCTATCCCGGTCAGGTAAAGATCACGGTTATACGTGAGACCCGCGCCGTCAACTACGCAAGATAAAACACTTCTATGAACAGCAGGAGTTTACATAAGCTGCTGTTAATTTGCATAGCAGCGTTTCCATTAACTGACATTAAAGCCGACTCAACGACTGAGCCGGCTTTGGTCATTAATGAAATCATGCCTGCAAACATTGACATGTTCATGGATCCGTCATATAATTACGGCAGTTGGATTGAACTGTTCAACGGAACGGATACGGACATAAATCTGGCAGGTTATTATCTGAGTGATAGCGCTTCTACAACCATTTGTCCGCTGGGCAACACATCCAGGATAGTCAAGGCCGGCGGATTCCTCACACTGTGGTTCGGACATAAGGATGACTACTGCCTGCAACAGTTGGAATACAGCCTTGACAGTGACGGAGGAGATATCATACTCTACAACAGTAATGGCCGGGCCATATCGGCAGCAACATACCCCGCATCCCCAGCACGTATCTCATGGGCAAGAACCAGTGATGGAGGCAGTGAATGGGGGTACACAGGTAATCCCACCCCGGGCAAATCCAACAGCGGCAGCCAGTTTGCATCGGACCAGATTCCTGCACCTGAGTTAAGCGTTGAATCCAAGCTGTTTACCGGCAGTTTCTCTTTTACCGTAAACATACCGGAAGGAGCCACGCTTTACTATACTGAGAATGGCTCATTACCCATAAGCAGCAATAAAGCCGCCAAGACCAGTGACGGCAGTTTCAGCGTATCAGGAACCAAGGTTTACCGTTTCCGCCTATATAAGGAGGGCTTTCTGCCAAGTCCCGTTACCACACGCTCCTTCATAAACACCACAAATAAATACGGCGTTCCCATTGTCTCAATTGTTACTGACTACAACGGCCTCTATTCATCAGATTACGGAATGTGGGCAAAAGGTCCTCACGGCAAATCAGGCAACGGGCAGAGTGACCTTTGCAACTGGAACCGTGACTGGGACCGCTCTGTCAACATGGAGATATTTGACACCAAAGGCAATCTTATCTTAAGCCAGGAAGCAGAGATAACCCCCTCAGGCCGATACAGCCGTGCTTATGACCCACACCCTTTCAAGATCAAGGCAAAAAAGAAATTCGGTTACGAGAACTACTTTGCCTTCACTCCGTTCAGTGACAAGCCGTACAACAAGTATCAGTCACTCAAGTTCAGGAGCGGCGGCAACAACTATACCACCAGGCTGAAGGATGCCGCCCTGCAGGAGATCATACTCCGTTCCGGACTCAATGTTGACTGTCAGTCATACCAGCCCGTGCACCATTATGTAAACGGAGTATATAAAGGTATAACCAACATCCGTGAGCCCAACAACAAGGATTACGCCTACTCCAATTACGGATATGATGAGGATGAGGTGGACTGTTTCAAGCTGGACCACAACAACGGGAACGGAGGATTCACACTTACTGAAGGCAGCAGAGACGCATGGGACGAATGGGTGAAACTGTCCATCACCGCCTCCCAGGATGCATCATACGAGCGCATCTGTGAGATTGTTGATGTTGATGAATTTGCCAATTATATGGCAATAGAATTCTACCTTGCCAATGAGGACTGGCCCAGAAACAACATCAAGTCATTCCGTTTAAGTGAAGGCGGACGGTTCCGTTTTGTAGTCTTTGACCTGGATCACGCTTTCGGCGCCATCAACCAGGCCACCGGATTAAACCCGTTCGTGTCATTTGACGGTCAGGAGTACTATGATGACGGAGGTTATAAGTCAGCAATGGTAACCATCTTCCACAACATGCTCAAGAATGACACCTTCCGGAAAAAATTCATTGACAGCTACTGCATAGTGGCCGGTTCAGTATTCAGCACTGACCGCGTCAAAACCATTGTCAATGAGCTGGCAGCACGTGCAGAGAGGGAAATGGCGTTCAAAAACGAATCGCCCAAGAATGATGCCGACCTGATACTCAACACCTTAACTATTGATTACAGGACAAACAAGATCAACCAGCTGTTAAACTGGCAATATGCCGGACTGGGGTCCGCCACCAAAGCGCAGAAGACAATCAAGACAAACGTCAGCAACGCCATATTGACCTTAAACGGAATAGAGATTCCTACACGTAAGTTTATCGGCCAGGTCTTTTTACCCGCAACAGTAAAAGCCATAGCTCCCAGCGGATATAAATTCGTAGGATGGCAAAAGAACAATAAAATTGTCACAACAGACACCGAATATACCATGACCGCTTCATATGAAATATTGGTGGCCTGTTTTGAACCTGACAGCATAATACGCCCTGTAAGAATAAATGAAGTAAGCGCCTCCAACAATGTTTTCATTAATGAATCATTCAAGAAACATGACTGGATAGAGCTCTACAACACCACTGCAAGCAGTTATGACGCCAGCGGAATGTTCCTCTCTGACAAGCTCTCACAACCTGAAAAATATAAAATCCCCGATGGCACCGTAATTCCTGCCAACAGTTACCTTATAATATGGTGTGACAAGGAAAGCGGTACTCAGCTGCACGCCTCGTTCAAGCTTGACAATAAAGACGAGAATGTGATACTGCTTACCGCTGCCGACCACTCATGGACCGATACTCTCAGATACAAGAAACACACCGGCTATCAGAGCGTAGGTCTATACCCCGACGGAGCCAACACATCATACGTGATGAACAGGCCCAGCATAGGCAAGACCAATAAACTGAGCAGTTATGACAACATTGACAAGCAACAGGTAAACTTTGTCAGGACACATTATTACGGCGGTAACAAAGCCAATTTAATATATGATCTGCTGGGACAGCCCGTCACGGTACCGCAACCCGGGCAACTCTATATCAGGAACGGACGCAAGTTCTATTATAGACCCTGACTTTTAACCGCATCATTATAAGCCGCTTCAAAATACTCTCTGAGGCGGCTTTTATTTTGTATTATCTCACGCAGAAGGGCCAGCCCCTCAGCATTGCGTGACTCCGGAACCCACAGCTTGAGATAGCCGCCCACTTCATATTTCTCTGCCATATGCTCACACAAGCGTGCCCAGTGCCCCTCTTTGTCAAGCTCCGGATAATGTTTGAATCCGTACTGCACGGTACGTAAGATGATGCTTTTGGGTTCAATCTGGCGGTCAGCCTCAGCAATGATCTTTCCGTAAACGGTACGCGGCTCATGGTCAGATGACGCGCGGTGATCCTCTGCAGCCTCAGCAATAACCTCAATCTCCTGCTCTGTAAACCAGCGTCTAAGCTCCCTATCCTCCCTGATTATCCGTCCCGATTCAAGATGATGAATCTTACGGTCCACACTGAGCCCCGTGTCATGATAAGCCGCAGCCGCATATACCATATCGGCATCCACATCATAAAACTCAGCAAGCCTTAACGCCTCCTTAACGACAGCATTCACATGCTCACGCCCATGTCCCGCATCAAACCCGTCATACATGGGGATGATTGTGGTTTCAATATATTCAACAAGAGATTTGTTCATATCAGACAATTACAATTCCAAAAATAGCGAAACTTTTCATACTTTTGCAGCAGGAACAGCGGTTCCGTTACATAAAACCTGGGGCTGTCTGGCTTTGACAGCGGGCAGGAATGGTATGTAAGCAGGCAGTGCTCTGTCGGTCCGCACTATAAAAAGACAGTCAACAATTATCTGGCGAAACTAATTTTGCTTTTGCTGCTTGATCGAAGCATAGTAGATCAGCTTAATCACGGCACTAGGTGCTGTGACAAAACATCACCCGGAAGCTCTTGCTCCGAAGCTCGTCGATACGGTGGTGCAGTCAAATCGGGGATAGTTTCTGATGGCTTCGCATCAGGGATGAAATTTTTAGAAGATACGGTTATGGCCCGGTAGCTTCAGCCAAGTCATGGCCCGACAATCCAAATGAAGATAAGCTTGTAGAAAACATATGGTTTCCCCGTTTGGACGAGGGTTCGAATCCCTCCAGCTCCACATGCAAAAGAAAGACCACCTAAAGGCGGCCTTTCTTTCGTATGTGGAGCATGTGTCCTTATTTTATTTCGCTTCGCGAAAGCGCTCCATTCTGTCGCTTGGCGGCCCTCCGGGACCGCGTAGCCCGAAGGGCTACTCTTCGTGGAGCTGGAGGGATTCGAACCCTCGTCCAACGGTGAAACCGGGGTCCTTATTTTAGTTCGCCACAGCGAACGGTGGCCCTGTGGGCCATCTCGCTCGGGGTCTCGCTCGCCCCAATACGTTTACTAACCCTATAGTCGCTTACCGCCCTTTCAGGGCGGATTGCTCCAAGGGCTACTTTGGGTTTCTTTTATTTGATTTTGGTCATTTTTACGGTGGCGGTGTAGTTTATTCCGTCGGTGGTTTCACGGATGGCACTCCATTGCATCACACCATTTTCAATTGAGTTTATGACCCACCATTCACGATGCTCTTCCTGACCCTCGCCCAGATTTTTCCAACGGCAGCATAACATATTTCCGTCTACGATATACTGGGAAATTTCATCATTAACCTTCCAGTCACCGTCTTCCAAAATGAAGAAACGATAGTTGCCATTAGGCAGAAACTCCCAGCGGTGACGTTCACCGTCATTGAAATCTGATCCCATCTCACTGGTAACCTCGCCTTCCCAAAGACCCAGGACAGCCTGCTCAAAATTATCAGTAACTTTTACGTAACGGCTTGTATATTCGGATGTCATAACCTTTATACCGTCAATATAGGTCATAACCTCTGAAACGCCGTACATGTCATTATCAGTAATTGAAGTCACTTTCATCACGTCAATCACAGTGATGTGAGCGTTAACACGTACTGTCTTGGTAATCTTTCTGCCCCTGATTGCCACCTCAGAATTACCCCTTTTACTCAAAGAGGGGTCGTCTTCCCTATCTACAAGTTCAATCCAGGAAGTTGTTGTGTAAGCCTCTTTAGGTGATACAAAGGTAACCATATGAGACATATTGGTCAGCAGAGGAGAACCGTTTCTCTCCACAGCCATCCACTTGCCTATCACTTTCTCTGACAGATTTCTCACATTATTGTACTTGCAACCGCAAAGAAACACTATGGCAAAAGCAAAAGCCAAGACTACCGATAATCCTTTTTTCATATTGTATTCCGTAAGACTGTTGCGAAGATATACAAATTTTTCAAAAAAAGACCAAAAGGTCCTAATTTGCTTAAAAGAAAGCATTTACGGCTAGCCAATATGACGATAGCGCACCCGTAGGAAAGAACAGCCATGAAAGAACGCAGTTATAGCGAGCCCAAAGGGCGAGAGCGGTCCCGGAGGGCCGCCAGAGTGACCGGAGGGAACGGGTTTGCGTAGCAAACTAAAAAAAGGTGACGGGGGTGGTTCCACCACCCCATGTCACAGTTCGGCGGAGGAAACAAAAAAAGGGCCACCGAAGTGACCCTCTTGTAGAAATAGTTCCAGGAATTAGAATCCGCCGAAACCGCCAAACTGTGACATGTCCATTTCTTCTACCTTAACACCAGCAGGAACCTCGAACATTGAAGCAGGAACGTCCTTCTCCTCGAACTTCTTGCAGGTTGAACCAAAGGTACCGAAGTCTGAAGTCATCTCGTTCTTGAGCTGGATGCCTTTGTAGATCCATACGGTCTGCTCTGACTGGTTGCCCATCATGTCAACGGTCATGGTGTACTTGGTGCACTCCTTACCGGCGATGGTCTCCTTACCAACTTCCTTGATGTTGTTCTCTTTCTTAACCTGGTCAGTCAGCTTGTTCCAGTTGATCTGGGCACGGCCACCGCCGAAACCACCCATGCCACCGAATGCCGGCATCTTGGTAGCGGTCTTAGCCTCATCATTGATGCGGATCTGAGCACCGTCCTTATCTGTGATTGTGCGGGTCTTGCCTTCGCCACCCATGAAACCACCTTCTGATACCTGAGCGGTCTTAAGACCGTAGTTGTCAAAATAGGTCTCAGTGATCATTTCGTTACCCATCATATCCATAGACATGGTGATAACACCTGATTTTACTCCGTAAGGAGCATCGGCCGGAGCCTGAGCGTTAGCCAGAGAAACTACTGCCAGAAGGGCAGCTGCCAAAAACATCTTTTTCATTTTTGTTTTGTTTTAAGTTATTAATTAGTAAAAGGTGAATTGTCAAAACAAATTCATACAACTATCATATAAGCCGTAAAAACGAAAGTTAAAAAGGAAAAGGATTTTTTTTAAAATTTTTTTTTGAATCAAAACAGATTCTTAATCCAATTCAACTTCTACCTCTTCCAGATCATCATCCGGATCATCTTCCGGCAGGTCATCAAAATCAAATTCAAAGTCAGCACCCGCCGCAACAAGTTCATTATGGAGTTCACCGGCATCCTTTGAACGGTGTACTATATGCTCAGTCTTCCAGGTAGCATCAAGCTTGTTACTCTCACTGTTCAACTCCTTCCAGAGGATATCCTTAAGCTGCTGCAGTCCCAGTCCGCTTACTCCCGATATGAACACGTGCGGGATATCGGCCGGAAGGTTAGGCTCCAGCATGGACATAAGCTCCTCATCTATAAGGTCACATTTGGTTATGGCCAGCACACGCTGCTTATCCAGCATCTCAGGATTGAACTGTGCCAGCTCATTGAGCAGGATATCATATTCACGCTTGATGTCATCAGTATCACCGGGAACCATGAACAGCAGCAGCGAGTTACGCTCTATATGACGCAGGAAACGGAGCCCTAGCCCCTTGCCCTCACTTGCACCCTCAATGATTCCGGGTATATCGGCCATAACGAAAGACTTGCCCTCACGGTATGATACTATACCCAGGTTAGGCTCAAGTGTAGTGAACGGATAGTTTGCAATCTTGGGTTTGGCGGCCGATATTGCTGAAAGCAGCGTGGATTTACCTGCATTGGGGAATCCCACCAGACCCACATCAGCCAGCAGCTTAAGCTCCAGCACCACCATCTGCTCCTGTGCAGGCTCTCCCGGCTGTGCAAACCTGGGAGCCTGACGTGTGGCCGTGCGGAAATGCCAGTTACCCAAACCGCCGCGACCGCCCTTGAGCAGTACAATCTCCTGGCCGTCATCAGTCACGTCACAGAGATACTCTCCGGTCTCAGCATCATAAGCCACAGTGCCGCAGGGAACCTCAATGATGACATCCTTGCCGTCCTTTCCAAAACACTTGTTGCTGCCGCCGTTCCCGCCGTTCTCAGCAAACGCATGCCTCTCATAGCGCAGATGCAGCAGAGTCCAGTAGTTGCGGTTACCCTTAAGGATAACGCTGCCGCCCTTACCGCCGTCACCGCCGTCAGGACCACCGTTGGGTATATATTTATCGTGACGCAGATGTGCCGATCCGCGGCCGCCCTTGCCTGAGCGGCAGAATATCTTAACGTAATCTACAAAATTGCTTTCTGCCATATTAAACTGAAAGGTGGCTTATAAAGAGGCCACCTTATCTATAATTTCCTGAATCATCTTGTCCTTGTCACCCTTAAAGGTAAACTCGGACAGCACCCCTTCCTTCTTGAACCACTCTATAAGAGGATGAGTCTGGGTGTAATAGACATTGAAACGTTTCTTAATTGTCTCCTCGTTATCATCAGAACGGCCTTCAATCTTGGCACGGTTGAGCAGGCGCTCCATCAGCACATCCTCACTGACAATAAGGTTAAGGGTAACCGATATCTTCTCACCACGTTCCTGAAGCATCTCCTTGAGAGCCTTGGCCTGAACTATGGTACGGGGGAATCCGTCAAAGATCACGCCCGGACCTTCACGCATGGTGTCATATACATCGGCAAGCATATCAATAATAAGGTCATCAGGTATAAGCTGTCCTTTCTCAATATACCTCTCGGCCACCTTGCCAAGTTCTGTTCCCTCTCTTATCTCAGCACGCAGCACATCGCCCGTAGAGATATGGTTATAACCGAATTTCTCAACCAGGGCTGCACTGTAAGTCCCTTTTCCTGAACCTGGAGCACCAAATATTACTATGTTGTCCATTATATACTTTGTTTTTATTTTACAATCTGATAAATATCACGTGAGTTTCTGCCAAACCCGTCATAATCAAGACCATAACCCACAATAAAGCCATTGGGAATGTTCAATGCCAGATATTTGAGCCTGAGGTCAACCTTAAGCTTGTCTGGCTTGCAAAGCAAGGCGCACACCTCTACTGATGCTGCACCCTTCTCTGCCAGAGAATCCAGTACGTCACGCATGGTATAGCCGGTATCCACGATATCCTCAACTATTATCACATGGCGGCCCTCAACAGACTCCTGCAGGCCCATAAGCTCCTTAACCTTTCCGGTAGTATCAGTACCTGAGTACGATGCCACCTTTACGAATGATACGTTACAGGGTACCGCCACATTCTTGAGCAGATCTGCCGCAAACATGAAAGATCCGTTCAGGATGCACAGGAACAGAGGTACTTTACCCTCATAATCACGGTTAATATCTGATGCAATTCTCTTGATTTCCTTCTGGATCTCCTCTTCCCTGATGAAAGGAGTGAATATTCTGTCCTTAACCTGAATGGTTTCCATAAACGAGTACTTAAATTATGCGAATATACTTAAAAAATGTGACGTATAAAGGAGCATCATCCCATTTTTATAAGTGACTCTTGCAAGAATAGCCGTTTTTTAACAAAATAAACGTACATTTGCCAAGTACAATTGCCAAATGACTAGCCAATCACACATAGATGAGACCAGGCAGATGCTTGAAAAACTGCTTCCGGCAGAGAAAATCAAGACTGCCAATGAGGACTACATAAAGGGGTTGCTCAAAAACCGTGACCCTAAAGCCCACAAAGGGTGTTTTGGTCATGCCTTGCTGTATGCCGGCAGTCCGGGTATGGCCGGAGCCGCCGTTCTCTCAGCCAAAGCCTGCATGCGCTCAGGCGTTGGGCTGCTTACTGTATGCACCCCGGCAGCCAACAATGACATACTCCAGATATCCGTCCCGGAGGCAATGGTAGCCCATACTGACGATATGTACGCATCATCAGACCTGAGCCGATACACAGCCATCGGCGCCGGCCCCGGACTGGGCAAGGGAGAGTCGCAGGCAGCGCTATTGGACAAGATGCTCAAAAACGCCACCTGCCCTATGGTACTTGATGCCGATGCCCTGAACATCATTTCACAGGAATGTTATCTGCTTGATTACGTGCCGACAGGCTCAATCATCACACCCCACCCGGGTGAGTTGGCCCGTCTTACAGGCAAGGCCGATGACTGGATACAGATGGCAGGCAAGGCCATAGAACTGGCGCGCCGCACAGGCATCACAGTGGTAATGAAAGGTGCACCTACAGTGACCGTATTGCCTGATTGTACCGTTTTCATCAACACCACAGGCAATGCCGGAATGGCAACCGCAGGCTCCGGTGATGTACTTACCGGAATAGTCCTGGCTCTGCTTGCACAGGGATACAGTGCCGCCCATGCCGCTGTCATTGCAGTATATGTACACGGATCAGCCGGTGACTCCGCCGCTATGGCGCTGAGCCAGACCGCCATGACATCGGCCGATATAATATCCAACCTGCCAAACGCTTGGCTTAAATTGGAACAGCTATGAAAATGAATATCATCAAATCAACCCTTCTCATGGGCCTGGCTTTAGGCTGCATGCCTATTGCCGCGCAGGGGACATCGGCCCCGTATAGCCCAGGTATAACACAGGACGCAGTATCATACTGGCTCCCCAAGACCAAACTCACCGTCACCGTGACCACACGCAAGAGCACCTTCAAGCCCGGTGAGTTCTCCCGTTATGCCGAACGCTATCTCAGGATGAACAATGTAAAGGACAAAGCAGAGGAGATATGGGAAATAACCTCAGTTGACATTACGCCATCAGGCATCCCTGATAAGGAAAGGCTTTACACCCTAAGTTTCTCCGCCAAAGGCAAGAGGCCCTATTTTGAGCTCACTGACCAGGGTATCCTTGCAGCCGTAAACACACAGGCTCAGAAAGAACCCACATCCAGTGCCGCCAAACCGGCTCCCGCCCAGCCTGCCGTGAAAAAAGTAAACCCGCAGGACTATATGACTGAGGAGATCCTCATGGCCGGCTCCAGCGCCAAGATGGCGGAGCTGGTTGCCAAGGAGATCTACAACATACGTGAGAGCCGCAACGCCATCACCCGCGGCCAGGCAGACTTTGTGCCAACAGATGGAGAGTCACTCAAGTTCATGCTGGAGTCACTCAACGAGCAGGAATCAGCCCTGCTTACGCTCTTTAGCGGCACAGCTGATACTGAAGAGCATACATTCACCATTGATGTCACACCTGATGCACCCGTAACCAAACTGCTTCTGTTTCGGTTCTCAAGCAAACTGGGCGTATTACCGGTAGATAACCTGGCAGGAGAACCCGTCTGGATAGACATCGCTGACAAGAAAATGTTTGACGGCTATCAGGCTCCGGCCGGCAACGGCAAGACAGTAAAGAGCAGCGCCCAATTCCTCTATTACCGTATCCCCGGACGCGCTACCATAAACGTCTATAACAACCGCCTCAGTTTTACCGAGCAGGACGTTCAGATAGCACAGTTCGGCAATGTAGAGGTTATCTCATCAACCATCATGGGCAGGAACGCCGATACCAGGATTGTTTTTGACACCACCACAGGAAACGTAAAAAGCATCAACGAGTAACGCCAATCACCCTCATAAAATGCATCAGGGCGGCCCCATATCTTGGAACCGCCCTGACTATTTAACTCCGTAATATTATATCCGTTCAGTCTAAAGCAAGGCATAACGCAGAATGAACAGGATTGCAAGAATCCACGTCATCAGGTTAATCTTCTTGAACTTGCCGCAGATAGCGTTCAGTACCACGTATGAAATCATACCCATCATGATACCGTCAGAAATGCTGTATGCCAGAGGCATCAAGATCATGCAGATGTAAGCAGGGATACTCTCTGAGAAATCATTGAAATCAACATCGAGTATTGATGACATCATCATCACACCTACTACAATCAGGGCAGGAGCTGTGGCAGCTGACGGAATTGCAGTGAACAGCGGAGCAAAGAACAGAGCTATTGCAAAGCAAACCGCAACCGTAAATGATGTCAAACCTGTACGGCCGCCTTCTGCCACACCCGATGCACTCTCCACATAAGTGGTAGTGGTGCTGGTTCCGAATATGGCGCCGGCAATGGTAGCCCAGGCATCGGCCATAAGAACCTTCTTTACACCGGGAATGGTGCCGTCCGGATTTATGGCATTAGCCTTCTTTGATACGCCGATAACCGTACCGATGGTATCAAACATATCAATGAACAGGAATGTGAACACCACAATCAGCATATCAGTAGTGAATATGTTGTGCCACTCAAACTTACATAAGATAGGTGTTACTGACGGAACCTTGTCAACTATACCGGTGAATACGGTAACAGCCTTCATACCCTTGTCAAGGTTATCATAATCAACAGGCTCCTGGA
>Ga0265298_10007861_pt1 | contig 12888 bp, 12 predicted proteins | sample AusTroGonzalo_MG_3_FD_193486 | JGI IMG/M metagenome (GOLD analysis project Ga0265298, IMG submission 193486) | Bovine rumen microbial communities from tropical cattle in Woodstock, Queensland, Australia - Gonzalo_01 | ecosystem: Host-associated > Mammals > Digestive system > Stomach > Rumen ... | reverse complement strand
TTGATGCTGGCATACTCCTCGGGATGCTCATATTGGAAACTGAGGTTCTCGAGTTCGGTCTTGACTTTGTTTAGGCCCAGACGATTGGCCAGAGGCGCGTAAATATAAAGCGTCTCACCTGCAATCTTATACTGCTTGTTGGCAGGCTGCGACTCCAGTGTGCGCATGTTATGCAGACGGTCACATATTTTGATGAGAATGACACGGATGTCCTCGCTCATGGTGAGCAGCAGTTTCTTGAAGTTCTCTGCCTGAGCTGAGGCCTGTTCACCAAAAATGCCACCGCTGATTTTGGTCAGTCCGTCTACAATCTGTGCTATCTTCGGACCGAAGATGTTTTCAATATCCTCTGTCGTATAGTCGGTATCCTCAACCACATCGTGCAGCAGGGCCGCACAAATGCTGGTAGATCCCAGTCCTACTTCCTCACAGGCTATCTGTGCAACGGCAATGGGGTGCATGATGTAGGGCTCGCCAGAGAGACGGCGCACACCCTTGTGAGCCTGACGGGCAAAGTTGTATGCCTTGGTAATGATATCCACCTTCTTACGGTGGCGCGATGACAGATAGCTATCCAGCAGATGCTGGAAGGCGTCATTAATCAGTTTGTCGTCAGCGGCTTCGCGCATCATGTCTTCATCCATATTTACCTCCTTTTTTTGGTCGTCTTACGTTTCTTGCTACTTGTTGTCTTCTTGCGAGTGGTCGTTGTCTTCTTGCGTGTTGCCTTGGCACGTGTTTTCGTGGCTTTGGCACGACTCTTGGTGGCACGTGCACGGCTAGTACGAGCCTTCTTGCCACGCTTGACAGTACGCTTGCTCTTATGATAATAGGTAGGCACGTCGTCACGTATCTCCACTTCTGCACGACGACTCAGCAACTCACTGGCCCTGTAGTTGTATACTGAGTCCTCCAAGTCAAGGAAGCGGCTTACGTCAGCCATGGGCAGACGCAGTGGCGAAGGCTCGGTAGCACCAGGCACCACATCGCGGCGATACATCGGATTGAGTGAGCGCAGCAAATCGATGTTCAGTCCAACCACTTCGGCCACCTGTTCCAGATGCACGTTACGGCTGACCATCACTGTATCTGACTTTGCTGGCAGACGAGTGGTCATCGGACATATGTTATGCAGCGAGTAATATGTCATGATATAGTTGGCGGCAATGAATGCAGGCACGTAGCCGCGTGTCTCGCGAGGCAGGTAGGGATAGATATGCCAGTAGTCCTTGACGACAGGTACGGGCTCGCCATCTGCTCCTTTCAGCGATGTGACGTTGTTGGCACGACGTATGGCCTTGTTAATGTTTTCGGGGCCACAATTGTAGGCTGCAATCACCAGATTCCAGTCACCGAAAATCTTGTAGAGGTCGCGCAGATAACGGGCTGCAGCCTGCGATGACTTCACAGGGTCGCGACGCTCGTCGACCAGTGAATTAAGCTTCAAGCCATACTGCTTGCCAGTGGCAGGCATAAACTGCCAAAGACCTGCGGCACCTACACGGCTGACGGCCTTCGGATTGAGGGCCGACTCGATGATGGGCAGATATTTCAACTCTAAGGGCAACTGGTACATCTCCAGAGCCTCCTCGAAGATGGGCATGTAGAAGTTGGATGCTCCCAGCATATAGCTGATGGAACGACGCAGACGGCCACTGTAGCGGTCGATGAATTTCTGCACGACATCATTATAGGCCATCTCCATCACACATGGCATACGATACAGGCGGTCGACGTATTCCTCCTTGCTGTACTCCGGATTGACGTCCTTCATGTTACAGTCCTGGGGTTCGTCGAGATAGGTTTTTGCCATATAGACGTTGAGCAGTGAGTCGAGATCGTAGGTCATGGCTTCGGGGAACTCGATAACTTCCTCGTTGCCGCTCTGATCCAGTACGGTGATTTCGTCCTCCTCGTCGGGTTCGTCCTCCTCGTCTTCGTCTATGACCTGTGCACTCATGCCGAGCGGTAAAAATATCAACAAGCAAAAAAGCATCAGCCATTTTGCTACACTACTCATCATCTCTTCTGTCTTTCCTATCTTACTCATTATTAATTATCAATTATCAATTTTCAATTATCAATTGTTAGAAGTTCAAACTGCAGTTCACGCCTATCGACTGTGCTTGTAGCGGATTGCCCCCCATCCTGTTGGGGATGACCGTAGGCTCTACCTTTAAGCTCAGGTCTTTCGAAATGTCGAAGACTGACAACTCAGCATCCACGTATGCGTCAATCACCGAAATGGCATAAACGCCCAGCATCACAAAGAAACTCATGTCACGCCAGCGGCGATACTTATCCTTACGGCTCTTGAACAACTGCTTGTACCGTGCCTCATTATCTTTGGTTATCTGTCGTCCCAGATGCAGGAACTTGTTATAGGATGCCGTATTCGGGTCGTTGTCCATGATGTCGAGATAGGCCTGCGAATAGTCTTTATACATCATGTTGTTCCATGACAGTGCGTAGATACACCCCATGAAACCACCATAGATGATGGGCAGTTTCCAGTATTTTCTGTTGTATATCTGACCAGCGCCAGGAATGACCAATGCCAACCATAACGCACGCTGAGGGTCAGGGGTCCATGTGTTCCAGTCACGCTTGACTTTCTCCTTGACTCGCTTCTTGTTGATAACCACCGATGTCGTGTCTTCTGTCAGTACCTTTGCGCTATCCGTCAAGGCCTGCACGTTGATGGTGGCCAGGGTAGAGTCAATGGCAGCCAGTGTAGAGTCGACCACTGCTAACGTGGAGTCAACTCCTTTTGGCATGTCTTCTGTTTGCTGTGCGTAGCCCGAAACAGTTGCTGCCAACATCATGGCTATCATGATGAGTTTACCCATTCGCTCCGTCTAAAACGTTCATGATACGCTCCAGTTGTTCCTCATTGTCAAACTGGATGGTAATCTTACCTTTGCCCTTGGGCGAACAACTCATCTGAACCTTCGTTTGGAAGAACTGTGCCAGACGGTCTTTGAGAATGTTGAACTCCTCGGGCAGTTGGGTCTTCGAGGCAATCTTACCACGGGCAGTCTTCACGTCGTCACCACTTTTCAGGGCCTGCACCAACTCTTCGACCTTGCGGACAGACAACTGTTGCTGCTGTACCTCACGGAAGAGCTTGATTTGCTGCGAAGGACTGTCGATTGCCAACAGTGCACGGGCATGTCCCATCTCAATCTCGTGGTTTTTCAGGGCCATCTGCACCTGGGCAGGCAACTTCAGCAAACGCAGATAGTTGGTCACTGCCGCACGGCTCTTGCCGACACGGTCTGATATCTTTGCCTGCGTCATCCCTGTGGCTTCAGCCAGATGCTGGTAAGCCAGCGCTATCTCGATGGCGTTCAGGTCTTCACGTTGGATATTCTCAACCAGTGCCATCTCCATCGCGTTCTGATCTTCTACGCTGACGATATAGGCAGGAATCTTCTGCAGACCAGCTATCTGCGAGGCACGCCAGCGACGCTCGCCTGCAATAATCTGGTATCTGCCACTATCCACCTTGCGTAGGGTAATGGGCTGTATGATGCCCAACTCGCGGATACTGCTTGCCAACTCCTGCAAGGCCTCCTGGTCAAACTCGCGGCGGGGCTGATTGGGGTTGGGGTCTATCAAGTTTATCTCCACCTCATTCAGGTTCGACGACCCTTCCGTCTTCACCTCAGCGGTGGTATCTATCAATGCATCTAGTCCGCGACCTGTACCTATGTCGTCCAGTCCGCGTCCTAACACACTTGTTGAAAATTTCTTCTTAACGGCCATTTTTTATCACTTACCATTTTTATTAATAATTTCCTTAGCCAAGGCCAGATGGTTCTTTGAACCTGTAGAGTCTGCATCATACAGAATGACGGGCAGACCATGGCTGGGACTCTCGGAGAGCTTGACGTTACGCTGAATGACGGTCTTGAATACCAACTCCTGGAAATGACGCTTGACTTCGTCGAAAATCTGGTTGGCCAGACGCAGGCGAGAGTCGTACATCGTCAGCAGGAAACCCTCAATCTCCAGTTTCGGATTCAGCTTCTGCTTGATAATCTTGATGGTGTTCAGCAGTTTCGAGATACCCTCCAGGGCAAAATATTCACACTGAACAGGTATGATAATCGAATCGGCTGCAGTCAGCGAGTTGACGGTAATCAGACCCAACGAGGGCGAACAGTCAATGAGGATGTAGTCGTACTCACTGCGCAGAGGTTCCAGAATCTTGGCAATCATGCGCTCACGATTCTCCATGTTCAGCATTTCTATCTCTGCACCAACTAAGTCAATGTGGCTGGGGATGATGTCCAGTCCGTCAATATCTGTGGTATAAATGGCATCGCGCACGTCGGCATGGTCTATCAGGCACTCGTATAGCGAGCAGTCCACTTCCTGAAGGTTCACGCCCAAACCGCTTGAGGCATTTGCCTGCGGGTCGGCGTCAACCACCAAAACCGTCTTTTCCAACGTTGCCAGCGATGCGGCCAAATTAATCGTTGTCGTAGTCTTGCCTACGCCACCTTTCTGGTTGGCCAATGCAATAATCTTTCCCATAATCTTATTTATACATGTATAACAGGTTGCAAAGGTACAAATTTTCTACGAGAAATTCCCAAATATCAACCTTTTTTAGTACTTTTGCACCCAAATAAGAGAATATTAATGAAAATATGAAGCCATTAATACTGATTTCCAACGATGATGGCTATCAGGCCAAAGGCATTAACGACCTGCTGGAAATGGTTCGTCCTTTGGGCGATATCATCATTTGTGCTCCTGATGGACCACGTAGCGGACAAGCCTGTGCTTTTTCTGCCACCACCCCGTTGACTCTGACGTTGCAACGCAAAGAGGATGGGGTAGAGGTGTGGTCGTGCAACGGGACCCCTGTCGACTGTGTCAAGATGGCACTGGCCAATATCTGTCCCCGCAAACCCGACATGGTTATTGGCGGTATCAATCATGGTGACAATGCCTCTGTGAATACACATTACAGTGGTACGATGGGCATCACACTGGAGGGCTGTATGAAGTATATCCCTTCGGTCGCCTATTCGTTGTGTGACTATCGTGCTGATGCCGACTTTTCTCCCCTTCGCCCTTATATCGTTGACATCACGAAACACGTCCTTGAGAATGGACTCCCCAAAGGCGTCTGTCTGAACGTAAACTTTCCGCTGTTGTCTACTCCTACTAGTGAGACTAGTAAAACTAGTGCAACTAGCAAGACTGGCTATTCCGGTGTAAAAGTCTGCCGCATGTCGTTAGGTTCATGGCTCAATGAGACGACGCGTTGTCATCATCCCCGTGGCTATGACTACTGGTGGATGGTAGGCTGCTACCAGAACGATGAGCCCGAAGCTGAGGATACCGACCGCTGGGCACTGGACCATGGCTATATAGCCATCACGCCAACGCAGATTGACGTCACGGCCCATCAGTATATCAGTGAGTTCAAGCAGATTTTAGAGCAATGAAGTATTACCTGATAGCTGGCGAAGCCAGTGGTGATTTGCACGCCTCACACCTGATGCAGGCGTTGAAACGGCGCGACGAGGCAGCGCAGTTCCGCTTCTTCGGTGGCGACTTGATGGCTGCCGTTGGTGGTACGCGTGTCCGTCACTATCGAGAACTGGCTTTTATGGGTTTTGTTCCCGTCTTGTTGCATCTGCGCACCATTCTCCGGAACATGAAGATGTGCAAGCAGGATATTGTTGAGTGGCATCCCGATGTTGTCATTCTTGTTGACTATCCTGGCTTCAACCTTGACATCGCCAAGTTCGTACATAGCCTTCGCAACGCTGCACCCTCAAAGAGAGAACAGCCCAAAGTATACTATTACATATCGCCAAAGATATGGGCCTGGAAAGAATATCGCATCAAGAACATCAAGCGCGATGTCGACGAGCTATTCTCAATCCTGCCTTTTGAGGTTGAATTCTTTGAACAGAAACACCACTATCCCATCCATTACGTGGGCAATCCTACGGCTCAGGAAGTAAGGGAGTATTTAGCCTCTCTCCCGCCCCCTCCCCAAGTAGGGAGGGGAGAGGGCTGCGCATCGGAGTCCCCCCTCTACTTGGAGGGGGATAGGAGGAGGCTTATAGCCCTCTTGGCAGGCTCGCGCAAGCAGGAAATCAAGGATAACCTGCCTGCCATGATTGAGGCGACCCGCCATCTTGCAGGACAATATGACATCGTGCTGGCAGGTGCACCAGGCATCGAACCCGACTACTACCAGCAGTTCCTGACAGGTACCACTGTGCGTCTCGTTTCAAATGAGACGTATCCCCTGTTGGCAGAGGCTACCGCCGCCCTTGTCACCAGTGGTACGGCAACCTTGGAGACTTGCATGTTCCGTGTGCCTCAGGTGGTGTGCTACGAGACGCCGTTGCCCCGTCTTATTGGCTTCCTGAAACGCCACGTCCTGAATGTCAAGTGGGTGTCTCTGGTCAACCTCATTGCCAATCGCGAGGTCGTCCGTGAACTGGTTGCCGAGACATTTAGCGTGGCCAATATCCGCCGTGAGTTAGAAGCCATCCTGCCTGGGGGCAAGCAGCGTGAGCGTATGCTCAGCGACTACGAAGAGGTGCACCGCCTTTTGGGCGACAGTCATGCTCCTGACGAAGCCGCTCGCATTATGATAGAGAAGTTAAACATTAATAGAACACATAAATAAAATGAAGAAGATTGTTATTTCTGCCCTGATGGCTGTAGCAGCCCTGGGCACACAGGCACAGAACATCCAGTTGCACTATGATTTGGGACATTCCTTATATGATGGTTTGTCAGGACGTCCTAACGTAACCACCACTGTTGAAATGTTCAAACCTGACAAGTGGGGTAGCACGTTTATGTTTACCGATATCGATTATTACTCTGACGGTGCAGCTGGTGCATACTGGGAATTTGCCCGTGAATTTAAACTGGGCAAGGAGACGCCATTTGCCCTTCATGTGGAGTATGACGGTGGTGCCACAACCATAGAGCATACAGGCATTGGCAATCGTTTCCAGCATGCCTTCTTAGGCGGTATGGCTTGGAATTGGGCCAGTGGCGACTTCTCGAAAACGCTCTCCCTGCAGGCTATGTACAAATACTACTTCAAGGGCTATAGCCGAGGCGCTTTCAATGGCTTCCAACTCACTGGCGTATGGGGTGACACGTTTGCCAATGGACTTTGTACATTCTCAGGGTTCTTGGATGTCTGGTATGACAAGGACGTCTGTGGCAAACTTATTGTGTTGAGCGAACCCCAGTTCTGGTTCAACCTCAACAAGCTGAAGGGTATGGATGACGTGAATCTCAGCCTGGGTGCTGAGGTCGAAATCAGCAACAACTTCGTCTTCGACAACGAGGGCAACAACCACAAGTTCTATGCCATCCCGACAATAGCAGCCAAGTGGACGTTCTGATGCTCACTTAGCTCAAAACATTGCATTTTTAGAAGCTCAGATATTTGCCTTGCTGTTGCATGAACATCGCTTCGTGGGCAGAAAGCTGGCATATCTGGGCTTCTTCTTCTGTCATCGTGCTTGGCCAGTATTTGTTACCGTCGACGATGCGACCCGTCAGGAATTCGCACCACGTACAGGCAGCCGTATAGCGTCCAATGGTCAGCGAGAGGTGATAGCCGTCACGGTTCAGTATATCGCCCAGACGGTAGCGGGCCAGTTGGATAGCCGTTCCTGAGGGAATGACACGCTTGATGCCTACGGCAGGCAACACATGCTGTATTGTATTGACGATAGCCGTATACATCTTGTGCTGACTATTATCGTAGGCCTGGAAATTCTTGGATGAATAATCCTCTGCGTATGCCCACGTCATGTGCCACACGAACTCGACGTGAAGATTGGTGGTATAGCTTTGTACCAGACGCTTCAGCTGTGCCAAGTTGGCAAAGGTCTTGGGAAGTCCGGAATAGTGGCTGGCCTGTTGCAGCGAGATGATGTCCCACTGTTCGTCGCGGATAATACTCTTCAGGTCTGCATTCCGCTTGTTGGAACGAACGCCACCCACCACTTTGCGGTATTCATAGTCGGCCTTGCCAGTAAGCAGGTTGTCGTAATGGCGGTCGATAGAGCAGCCACCGATATAGGCGTTGCCGATGATGAGCGAATCGCCCTGTGCTTCAGCCAGTTCGTAGAGATACTGCTCGACACCGTCCTGCGAAAAACTGTTGCCAATAGCCAACACCTTGATAACTTTCGCAGGTAGAGGTAAAAGAATTAAAAGGTAAAATAGTAAAAATAATAACGTCCTTTTCATCTTACATCTTACTTTTCGCTGCACGACGCAGTTTGCGCACGGCCTTGTCACGCTCCTGGCGGACACGTTCGCGCTTCAACCCCATATCCTCGGCAATTTCGGCCATCGTCTGTCGCCAGCCCTTCAGTCCGTAATAGCGGCTGACCACCTCGTGTTCACGGTCATTGAGCACATCGATGCAGGCCAGCAGGTCGTCGTTGAGGGCGTCTTCCTCGACAATGGCATCAGCCTTCTCAGCATTGACATCCTCCAGGACGTTGAGCAGCGTAAAGTTGTTGCGACTGCCTACAGGCAGCGATTCGTCGGTAGAACGCACATCGGTATCTGTGCTTGCCTTGTTGATGGCCGCCTCAATGCTGCGGCGGATATAGGGTGCCGCAAAGGTGACAAAGGGCTTGCCACGCTCTGGGTCGTATTTCTCGGCAGCCTTCATGATGCCTATAGCACCTTCGCTGACCAAGTCGTTGGTACTTAGGATTTCGCTCTTATATTGGCGCGCCAGCGTCACCACATAGCCCATATTGGCGGTGACGAGTTTTTCTTGTTCTTTAGTCATGGGTTGTATTTCTTTAATAGTTTCTTCACTAACTGACCGTAAGGCTTGATGACGCTGTCTGGCCAAGGGCCGGTAGACTTTGCATCGGGCAACAGCATCGAGCAGGTCTCGTCTTTGTCGGCAAGACTCCAGCATATCCAACTGATGCCCATGCGCTCGCACATGGCAATCCAAGCCTCCTCGCTCTCCATGTCGATAGGACCGTCACCCGAAGCCTCCATGGCACCACACTCAGAGATGAATACGGGAATGCCGCTCTTGACGGCTTCCTCAGTACGCTGACGCAGGTCGTCGCCATGGGTGGCAGCGTAGAAATGGACGGTATACATGACGTTCTGAAAACCCTCAAGCGGACTATTGGTCACCAGATGGATGTCCTGATCCCAGTGGGGACTGCCCACTAACACAATATTGTCGGGGTCGTACTTACGGATTTCACCAATGACCTCAGCGGCATAGCCCTTGATGGCAGTCCATGTGTCCTCAATGGGTTCGTTGTATATCTCGTAGATGACGTGCGGATACTTGCCATACTTCTGCGCCATCTTGCCAAAGAACTCCTTGGCCTCAGCGGTGTACATGTGGTGGGAGTGCCAGTCGATGATGACGTACACGTTCTGTTTGATGGCAGTCTCGATGATGGGTGTCAGGCACGACATGGCCCACGTCGGATTCTGTATATAGCCTGCCTTGGGGTCTTCATCGGGCTGGACGCCAATGGCAGCACGTACCACGTTGCAATGCCAGTCGCGCTTCAGCGTTTTCAAAATCTTCTTGTTATAGAATCGCGGCCACCAGTTATGCCAACCGAAACTCACACCGCGCAACGTCACAGGCTGCCCATGCTGGTCACACAACTGGGCACCCTTCACCTGCAGTTGACCGTATTGCTTCACTGGATCTTTAGCGCACACGTAGCATGCACACATACATAACAGCAATATGGACAACAGTTTTTTCATGTTAAAAAAGTGATAGTGTGTACAGATAAATGACGGCAGCAGGAATGGCCAGCAGCGACGAGTCGAAGCGGTCGAGCATGCCACCATGACCAGGCAGTATGCTGCCCGAATCCTTGACTCCCAGCGTACGCTTGAAGAGGCTCTCAACCAAGTCGCCCCATGTGCCGAATACGACTACGACAAGGCCCAGTCCCAGCCACTCGTAAAGGTTGAGCATCACATCATCAAGGAAATACGAGATAGCCCAGGCTGCTACCAGCACAAACACGGCACCACCTATAGAACCCTCCCACGACTTGCCTGGCGAGATACGTGGGAAGAGCTTGTGACGGCCTAACAGCGAGCCCACGCAGTAGGCACCTGTATCGTTGACCCACAGGAAGACAAATACGCTCAGTGGCAACAGCGTGTTGAAAGCCACCATACCACTGCCATTAGCCGTGAAGGCCAGAACGTTCAACAGCGAGAAGGGTAGGGCGATATACATCTGCGACAGCATGGTGTAGGCCCAGTCCTGTATGGGGTCGTCTTGCTTCAGGTAGAGTTCGGCAATCAGCAGATAGACGATGGTCACCAGATAGGGGATGAACACCACGCTCTTGGCCACGCCGGCATACAGGTCACTGCAGAAATAGGTCATGGCATAGAAGAAGTAGACACCAGCTACCGTACAGATAAAACGGTTGACGGTGACGTGTTCGCGTTCGTTGACCAGACCCGTAAACTCCCAGATCGTCATACCCGTTACAATGCTGAACAACAGCACCATAGCCTCGGGACGCAGGAAACTGGCCACGATGGCTGCCACGAAGATGACGCCAGTGATAGTTCTAATAATAAAATTCTTCATAGCGGTAGCATATTTATTATAGCGGTAACAAATTCTTCACTCTTCACTTTTCACTTCTTCGTCAGAAGACTTCTTTGCTTCCAGTTCGAGTTCCTTGGCACGTTCCTCGGCCATGCGCTCGGCATCGGCACGCATCTGGGCCTCCAACAGTTCTTCCGAACGGCTCTGCCAGGGACGCTTGCCAAAGATTTTCTCTACGTCGTCGGCAAAGATAACCTCGCGTTCCACGAGCAGTTGGGCTAGCTGTGCATGGCCGTCCTTATGCTCGGTCAGTATCTGCTTGGCACGCTCGTACTGCTCGTTCACCATCTTCAGCACCTCGTCGTCCATAATCTTTGCAGTGGTCTCCGAGTAGGGTTTCTGGAAAGAGTACTCCTGCTGGTTATAGTAGCACAGGTTGGGCAGCTTCTCGCTCATACCTGCGTATGCCACCATGCCATAGGCCTGCTTCGTGGTACGCTCCAGGTCGTTCATGGCACCTGTCGAGATATGGCCGATGAACAGCTCCTCGGCAGCACGTCCGCCTAACAGCGAACACATCTCGTCGAGCATGGCCTCCTTGGTCTGTAACACGCGCTCCTCGGGCAGGTACCATGCAGCACCAAGGGCACGGCCACGAGGTACGATGCTAACCTTCACCAGCGGGTTGGCAAACTCCGTAAACCATGAGATGGTGGCATGTCCGGCCTCGTGGATGGCTATCGACTTCTTCTCGGCTTCCGTCATCACCTTGGTCTTCTTCTCCAGACCACCGATGATGCGGTCTACGGCGTCCAGGAAGTCCTGCTTGCCCACCTTTTCTCTATTGTGACGGGCGGCAATCAGTGCTGCCTCGTTGCAGACGTTGGCAATGTCGGCACCCGAGAAACCAGGCGTCTGACGGGCCAGGAAGTCGATGTCGAGGTTCTCGTCCAGCTTCAACGGCTTCAGGTGTACGAGAAATATCTCCTTGCGCTCGTTCAGGTCGGGCAGGTCGACATGTATCTGACGGTCGAAACGACCGGCACGCATCAGTGCAGAGTCCAGCATGTCGGCACGGTTCGTGGCGGCCAGCGTGATGATACCACTGTTGGTGCCAAAACCGTCCATCTCCGTCAGTAGGGCATTCAGCGTGTTCTCGCGCTCGTCGTTGCCACCCATGGCAGGGTTCTTGCTTCGGGCACGACCCACAGCATCAATCTCGTCGATAAAGATGATACATGGTGCTTTCGTCTTGGCCTTCTCAAAGAGGTCGCGCACACGACTGGCACCGACACCTACGAACATCTCGACGAAGTCGGAACCCGACATCGAGAAGAACGGCACACCGGCCTCGCCGGCTACAGCCTTGGCCAGCAGCGTCTTACCCGTTCCCGGAGGACCAACCAACAGGGCTCCCTTGGGAATCTTGCCGCCCAAGTCGGTATATTTCTGCGGATTTTTCAGGAAGTCCACAATCTCCTGCATCTCCTGCTTGGCACCAGCCTGTCCGGCCACGTCCTTGAAGGTGATGCCCAGTTCGCCGCCTTTCTCGTACATCTGGGCCTTCGACTTACCGACGCTGAAGATGTTGCCTGGACCCATCATGCCGCTTCCGCCACCGCCCATGCGACGCATAATGAACATCCACACCATGATGATGCCGCCAAAGAACAAGATATTCATAATCAGCGAATTGAAGAACTCGCCATCCTTCGAGTTGTCGTATGAGTACTTACCCGTAAACTTGTTGGCCTCGCGAGCTTCATTGATAAAAGCCTCCACCTGTTCGGTCGAACCGATGGCCACCGATACCGACGGACGCTGACCGGTTTGGTCTACACCCTTGTGGAACACGTCGCGGATATGTTCAGGCTTGATGTACACCTGCAGCGTGTTCTGGTAGTTGTTCACCACAATCTCGTTGGCATAGCCCTTCATCACCAGCGTCTTAAACTCCGAGTACGACGTCTGCGTCGTCACGCTCGAACTCTCTCTGCCTGATGTAATATACAGCGCTATCAGCGTAATAATCACGATTCCGTAGATCCAGTTCATGTTGAATCTCGGCATATTCATCTGAGGACCCTTATTCTGGGGTTGTTTGTTCTCCATTTATTCTCTAACTTCTTAACTTCTTTGACTTCTTTAACTTCTTTAACTTCCCTGACTTCTTTAACTTCCCTGACTTTTTCTGTCAGTCCAAATCCGGTATTTGCATTAATTCAGCATCTTCCCATAAATGCTCCAAATCGTAGTAACTTCTCACGTCGGGTAGGAATACATGCACCAATACGTCGCCA
>Ga0265298_10007860_pt1 | contig 12889 bp, 2 predicted proteins | sample AusTroGonzalo_MG_3_FD_193486 | JGI IMG/M metagenome (GOLD analysis project Ga0265298, IMG submission 193486) | Bovine rumen microbial communities from tropical cattle in Woodstock, Queensland, Australia - Gonzalo_01 | ecosystem: Host-associated > Mammals > Digestive system > Stomach > Rumen ... | reverse complement strand
TTGACGAAATCAGTGGTTTTTGGTTGATTCCGTCAAGTTATTTCTGAAAAAATGCGTATCTTTGCCGTCGGAAAACAACAAATATAGCCATGATTACGACCGCTCCAACATTAGAATTGCAATTCTCTTACACGCAGTTGCTCAGTCTGGCGATGCAACTCGCCAAAGAGGACCAATATAGGCTTTGTCGCGACCTAACCCGAAACGAACGCTCAGAAAGCCTGAGAGCCTTACGAGAGGTTTTCCGCACCGACGAACTCGACGAAGAAACCATCAGGGCTGAATGCGAAGCCGTCAGACAGGAAATGTATGAAGAACGAATGGAAGCAAAGCGATGACGACTCATTAATTCGGGTAATCGTCGATACCAACCTTTGGATTAGTTTCTTGATTGGCAAGAAACTCGATAGTCTTTTGGAATTGCTTGACAATCCTTGGTTCGACCTTGTTTCAACACCCCAATTGAACGAGGAAATCATCAGGGTTGCACATCGCGAGAAATTCCGGAAATATTTTCCCGAACATGAGGTTAAACAACTTGAAAAGTGGATGGATACGCACTTCTCCATGTTCGAGATTGGCGACATTCCCAGACGATGCCGCGACCCCAAAGATGACTATCTCCTTGAATTGGCGGTGCAAACCAAGGCCATATATCTTGTTTCGGGAGACAGTGACTTGTTGGCGATAGGACAAATCGGTGATTGCAGAATTATGACTGTCGCACAGTTTGAGGCCGAATGGGCGTAGTTTTGCGTTGCCTTCCCCTCATTTCCCCCAAACCTCGCACCTTCCACTTCCTGCCTCCCACCTTCCATATCAAACCTTATAACCACTTAAAAACCAATATTTTACAAAGCCGCCACAAAAAGTGGACTTTTTTTCCAATCTCTCTTGCGGCCATTTCGGTTTTTTTTGTACTTTTGCCGACTTAAAATGTGTACTATGCACAGACGTAATTTGATTATTATTATGGTAAAATATTTGGTTATGAAACAACGCTACTCCTTAAGAAGCAACGCTGTGAAATTCAAGGCAATAGCCTTTATTTTAATCGCTTTCTTCATGGGCGGAAAAACCGCTTGGGCACAGAACGCCTTTATCCCTTGGTTCAACCCCAATGGCTCTTCCGAAAGTGTCTTCTACCTTGTGACAAACCCCGACGACCCTGAACAATTCTATGTGTATGGGGACGCAAGTAATACCAATCTAACTGACATAGGGCCATACGACTATATGCGCGGCCCTGCTGATATGACGGGCTCCAAAGGAATGAAATTCATCTTCCTGACCTCCGCGCCTGTTAAACTAAAAGACAAAGGTTTCGTAGTATCAGGCACTGGCAATAACATAGTGACTTTTGAGCTAGGTGAAAATATAGACTTACAATCAACAATAACCAATGCCAATATAACTATTCCTACCGGAACTTTTTCCTATTCATCAAGTGTGACACTGCAAGTCAGAGACATTGAGGTTACTCCTAATAGCGGTTACGCTGGCATATTTTTCCTTAAGAGAAGCGCACATCTAGCCGATAGTAGAAAGTTCATCTTCAAAGGTCTTGCCCCCGATCTCTCGGGGCTGGCTTCCGACACCGTGGTAGGATCTTATGGTAGTAGGCAATTCGTCATTGATGGCGGCGCTAACGTAAGTGCTACAGGTTCGGGCAACAACTACACAAGCCAGCTCTCTGGCGAGGAGTTTAATGGAGCATTGTTCAGAGTGGAAACGGGCACCATCGATCTCGAAAATGTTACTATCCAGAATTATTGGTCTAATAGAAGTGGAGATGCCGTGGTGTTTATTAACAATCCGACAGGCTCGCAAACTGGGGTCATCTTGGAAATGGATCATTGCCATCTGACGCAGTGTGCCGGATATTATCCTGGAGTCATGCTCCAGTTCACCAACACCAACGCGAACAGCACCGCCTCGGCCACGCTGACAAAATGCAGGTTTTCCAAATGCGTGAATGCATACGCTAACAACGCGACAGTGAGTAGCAATGCCCCGGTTCGTTCCCTTTCGGGCAGCCGCTGCGACCTTACGATGAACAACTGCACCTCGATCGAAAACATTGGCGGCGGTGTGCGTTGGCAGTCGGTGGGTGCCAACCCCGCTAATTTCAACCATTGCCTCATCAAGAACAATGTGTGTCCCGAAAATGGAGGTGGTATGTATCTCAAGGCTGGTGCCAATTTGGTCGGCTGCCAAGTCATCGGCAACTATACGGGAGGCAAAGGCGGTGGCATCTTCTACACCTATTTTGAGGAAATGAAAACCCAACCCTACGAGTTCAGTGATATCTACAGCTCACTTAAGCCTCGCGATGCCATCCTTCGAATGGATGGCACCACCATAATCACCGGCAACACCGCTAACAGCCACGGTGGCGGCATAGCCGTGGAAACCACGCTCATCAATCCCAAGCAAAACGCCTATTACTATAGTTTCAACGCAGCTGGTATAGTCACTGGCCAATTCCTGAAAACGGAATTCCACTTGGAAGGTGCCACCATCAGCGGCAACACATCGGACGGCAACGGCGGCGGTGTCTACATCTCGCGTGCAGCCGATGCCTACTGCTACGGAACCAGTTGCTTCCTGAAATACGGTACCGTCACCGACAACCATGCTATCGGCAACGGCGGTGGCGTTTACATCTTATCCAGCGACGAAACACCCGCACCCATTAATACGCCTTCGTCTGCTTATGGTACAATCTATCCGGTTCCTGGCGAATTCAAGCCCCAAGACATCATTGTAGAAATAGGTATGGAAAACGATGCCTCGAGATTAATGGAGATTTCGTCCAACACTAGTGGAGCCAATGGCGGTGGCATTTATGTGGAAGGCTATCCCCTTGAGCACGATGGGGGCAAATCAGATGTGACTGTAGATGTGTACAACTATTGTAAAGTAGAGAAAAACAAAGCGACCGGCAACGGCGGCGGCCTCTATGTGGAACAAGGCAAGGTGAGCGTCTTGAAGACGACAGGAGACCATAAGCCTACCATCGGTGGTGATGTGGATGCAGATGGCAATATAGCAGGTTACCAAAGCAGTGGCGATGGTGGCGGCATCTACCTCAAAGGTAAAATACCCACCGGATCTGAGCCTATTGAATTCAATAGAGGTGAACTTATCCTTAACCAAGCCAAAATCAGGTACAACAAGGCCACGGGTGACGGCGGTGGCATCAATGTGCAATATGGCTTCGTGAACACCGATGTGGAAATCTACGATCCTTCACATGTGCCTACACCCACCTCCATACTTCCCGATGGATACCAACAGGTGGCTTGGATTGCAGCAACGGGTCAACAATATATACAAACGAACATTCCTGTTAACGCAGACTACACCATTGAGTCTTCAGGCAACAGACACAATAGCGCAAGTTACTTATTGGAAGGAGGAACAAGTACCAATAACAGAATGGGAGCCAAGTTCAGCGGCAACAATTTCATATATTATTGGGGACGTGGAAGGAGCAATAATATCCCATACGCTTCTGGCTTAGCCATTGGTAACAAATTTAAATTGGTCATGAACAAGTCGAAGCTCTACATCATTCAGGACGGTACGGTCTATCATGATATAGATGTTAGTTCCATAGCGACAGCGTCTGGACCACAGGCGGGCTTGACATGGAAACTATTCAGAGGTGCCGATTCGAGTAGTTCTTACGGTAAACTATACGAGGCCATTATTTGGGATACCGATGCGACCATTGATGCCAGCACAGGAGAAGTCACTGGAACCAAAGTCGCCCATTTTTATCCTTGCTATCGACAAGATGGCGTCATTGGCGTGTTCGACTTAGTAGCTTATAATAATGGCACGCCTTCAGCAAATTGTTTCTTTGCCAACGCAGGTTCGGGAACCTTCGAAATGGGCCGCGATGTAAACGGCAGAAGTTTTGGCAGCCCTTCCACAAGTTCAGGTATTGCGTCAAGCGCAGGAACTAGTGGCACGAGAACCATTGAGGGTGGCTGCGACGTTTCAGACAACACTGCAACCCTTGATGGCGGAGGCATCTACCTCTACAAAGGCAACATCTTCATCCTCAACTCCACCATCAACAACAACACATCCACTGACGGCAACGGCGGCGGCGTGTATGACCGAGAAGGCCTTGTCTTCGTCAACTATTGGAACGCTTCCAACCCGGGAAGCATCGATGACCTCACCGTGCGCGGCGAAACCACGGCCACCGAAATCAAAGGGAACCAAGCAAAAGGCAATGGCGGTGGCGTGAACACTCACGAAGGACAAATCTTCATGCGCGGCCAAACGCCCACACAAGACATCATCATCGCCAACAACACCTCTGAAGAAGGCGCAGGCGGCGGCATTTTCTGCATGGGTAATTCAACTACCCCCGACAAAGAGCAAATTCGCCTCATCAACGTGAACCTGCAAAACAACAAAGCCCAATCAGGCAATGGCACACAGAATGCCGATGGTGTAGTCAGAGGTTGCGGCGGTGGCATCTATCTCCAGCATGGCATCATCAACATCACCAAGTGCGAGTTGCAGGGCAACCATGCCAATTGGAATGGCGGCGGTATCAATAACCATTTAGGCAAAATCAACGTAAAGGGTTGCATTATCGGCGGCTGGGATTTGACCGACCCCGCAAATCCTGTCACTGCAGGTAATAGTGCTGGTAAAAATGGTGGCGGCATGTACACTACTGGTGAAATTGGCGGCAGTTTCCTTGAGGCTGGCGACATTGACGTTGAGAACTATCAGGACGGCCTCAACGAATACCACTGCTCCGAAATCACTTTCAACACCGCAGGTCTCAATGGTGGCGGCATCAATACCCACAAGGGTACCATCACCGTGACAGGTGTCGATGAACCCAACAAGCGTATCCTCGTCAGCCACAACACGGCCTCCACCGGCTCCGGCGGTGGCGTATTCTGCATGGGCGACCCCGCAAATCCCACCACAGCGCATATCGTCTTCCGCAACGTTGACCTCGTCAACAACAAGGCAGCCAACAATACAGGCACACAAACTGATTCGGAAGTGCTTTCGGGCTGTGGCGGCGGCATCTACCTGAAAGTGGGCGTCATCAATATTACCAACGTGGCCTTGCAAAACAACTACGCTAGGTGGAACGGCGGTGCCATCAACAACCACAACGGCAACATCAACGTGAAGGGATGCCCCATCGGAAGCCTCGACACCTATTATATTAATGATTTCGATCCCGCAGGCGGAAACGAACCGGGCGGTAACAAGGCCGACAACAGCGGCGGTGGCGTTTATACCAATTCTGGCAATGTCGACATCCAAGACCATATCGTCCATGGCAATGGCAGTTACAAGCATGTGGAATCGTACGTTAGCCATAACGAGGCTAAGGAAAACGGCGGTGGCATTGATACCCACAGTGGTATCATCACCGTCAATTTCGACCATGCCACTGGCCAAGAGCGCGAAATCGACCACGAGATTGAGATCACCCACAATAAGGCCAAGAAGGGCGGCGGCATCTATGCCAACGCAGGCACTATCATCGCTGCCGCTGCCATCATCGACAACAACACGGCTTCCGAAAACGGCGGCGGCGTGAACAACCACGCAGGCGACATCACCTTCTATGGCGGCTCGCTCAACAACAACACGGCCCAAAACGGCAAGGGCGGCGGCGCCTTCACTTACGTGGGCGACATCGACATCTTCCCCTTCCCCGTGGATTGGAGCACTTCGACCATCCTGCCTACCCTCAACGACGGTACGATGGTCTACAACAACATCGCCAAGCTGAACGGTGGCGGCATCAACAACCACACGGGCCGCATTGACGTACGCCATGCCCGCCTGAAGAACAATACCTCCACCCTCGGCAACGGCGGTGGCATCTTCTGCGAAGGCCCCCACAGCAACGCCACAGGCTTCACCATCCGTTTGCTCTATTCTGAACTCATCCAGAACAAGACCCGTGGACAAGACGGCACCGAAGCTGACCCGACAGGACGCGGTGGCGGCATCTACCTGAAATACGGCTCCATCTATGCCCATGCCTCCGACATCCTCCTCAACGAAGCCAACATCAACGGCGGCGGCTTGGACAACCATGACGGCAACATCCTCATTTATGGCTGTAACCTTATCGGCAACAAGGCCATCACTGGCAGAGGCGGCGGCATTTACACCCAGACTGGCAACATTACCTCCGGCCCCTGCATCGACCGCAACGACCCCACCAAATCGAGAGCTTCCGTCATCCAACAAAATGTGGCTCACATCAACGGCGGCGGCATCAACAACCACAACGGCAACATCTTCCTCAACGGCGACCACATCGGCGGCGTCGACGATACAGACCCGGATAATCCCATCAGCCTCGGCAATATTGCCGAAACCGGCAACGGTGGTGGCATCTACATCGCCAACGGCATCATCGACATGTATGGCGGCAAGATTTCAAACAACACTGCCGGACAAGACGGTGGCGGCGTGTATAGCGGCGGTGGCAAGTTCTACATCCAGAAGCGCCAAGGCAAGCCCGTGGTTGAAATCGTTGACGTGGAAGTGCAAAGCAGCACCGAAGCCGTGGTGCACTATCACCTCATCGACAAGGGCAAGGGCGACATCAACTATCCGTCCACTTCGGGCGCAGCAGGCGAGCACGGCATATTCTGGAACCTATCGAAAGCCAATGTAAATGCAGCCACGTACGAAAGCCATTCTTCAGTTACCACGGTCAACAGCGGCCACACTGTTGGCGAAGCCGGTTGCTATCGTCTCACCATCACAGGCCTTGACTCTGGCAAAACCTATTATACCAAGGCATACGCCGCCAACGATGTCACACCTACACCATTGAGCGACACAAGCAACACCGTGGCCTTCACCACCTACAACGACATACCAGTGGTCATCACGGGAAGCATCGACGAAATCACCACCACACACGCCAAGGTTTATTCCAAGCTGATTTATGACGGTGGCTTTGATATTGTCGAAAGGGGCGTAGAAATTGCCCGAAGCTATGCAGATTTGATAGGTGCAACCGGCACTTACATAAAGCAAACAACCTCTGATGAAAGCATCTTTTTCCTGACTACCATCATCAACACGGGTGCCTATCCCTCAGGTGCAAAAGTCTATTTGAGGTCTTTCGCCACCAATGAAGACAATAATAATGTCAATCATACTGGCTATGGCGACACCATCACCTTCATCACCCCGAAAGATTTGCCCAACATGGGAACCAATCAGGTGGTGGTTACTAATGTCACCAAAAACGACGCCACTTTTGAGTTTACCATGCCGGATGGCACAGATTGGTCCGCTATCACCTCATACGGTTTCGTGCTCAGCACCGACGACGACCCTGAACTGAACAAAGACCACACCATCAAAATAACCTCCCACTCTGGGAATACGTTTACAGGAACTGCCTCCACGGCCGATCCTTCCATTACCTTAGACCCAGCCACCACCTATTATGTGCGGGCTTACGCTTCTAAGAGCGACCAAGAACCTACTGCCATGGAGATTACCAACTATGCCATCACCACCCCTGTGCAGTTTATCACCAAAGATGCCAACGACAAACCCGTAGTGAGAGCCATTGAGATTTCAGGCATCACGCGCACCGGCGCCACTGTTACGGGAAAGATTGAACATGAAGGCTCCGATGATATTACCTTCTATGGCGTTTGCTATTCCACTTCGGAAGTCGATCCCACCGATCATGGTTCCGATTGTGAGCATATCGAAGTGTTCGGCACAGTAGATGAAGGAAACACTTTCAGCATTGACATTCCGGGAAGCAATCCAGCCTTGATGCCTAACACAACCTATTATCTGCGTGTCTTCGCCTCAAACGCTGAAATCACTGACCCTGGAACAGCCCCAGATGAAAATGACATCGCCTACAGCAACCCGTTCAACTTCACTACTCTGCCGGTGACCCCGCCCAGAGTTGAAGTGGAAGTGATTGACATCGAAAACACCACTGCCACAGTGAAATGCACGGTGAACGATGGAGGTGTGGCTCTCACCCAATACGGCATCTATTTTAGTGATGCTTCGGGAGTTTACCACTATCCGGCGGACTCCATCCCCCCAACCTACAATTTGGGTGAGGGTGGAAACGAAGCCAATGTCTATACCGTGGAACTCTCCGGACTGACTTCCAACACCACCTATTACGTGAAAGCCTTTGCCCGAAACGGCACTGGCGCAAACAACGACGGCACGGGACGATTTGAAGGCCGCGAGATTGCTTTCACCACGGATTACGTCAAGCCCAGCCCGAGCGACGTGACCGTCAACAGCATTACCTTCAATCCGGATTTGTTTGACGATGACAGGCACCAAATCAAGGTGACGGCTACTGCTACTCCGGGTGAACCCGGACAAACCATACATCACTTCGGATTTGTCTATAGCGTAAATCCCAATCCCACCATGGATGGCGTGTTGGGCGTTGAGGAATGGGACTGCGGCTATGTGGAAAGTGCCTCGGGCACAGCCACCGACCTGAAAGCGAAGGTAAACCCCAACAAGATTTACTATGTGCGTGCCTATGCTTCTGCCGTGGCATCTCCCTCCTCGGATGCTGACTATAGTTACGGCAATGTTAAAACGGTGCTCACCTTGCCCTATGTGGTAGCGGAATCTGCACTGCTCACCGTGAATTCTGCCCAATTGACGTCCAAAATCGATCACGGCGATGTCGACCACCATGTCAAACACATAGGTGTTTGTTGGAAAGTGGGTGGTACCCCGACAATCAATGATAACCATGTTGGGGTAGATATAACCACTAATCCCGTTACAGCCACCTCCTACACCTTAAACACACCTGACAACCTTAGTCCCGGAACGCAGTATTATTGGAGGGCTTATGCATGGAACGAGAATTACAACGAAAATGACCCGACTGACCCCAACAATGTGAATTGCATTGCCTATAGTAATCAACTCCTTTTCACGCCTTATAGATATAACATCACTTTGGGCGTGGTTCCCTCTGTGGCCGGTTCAATATCAGGAACAGTGACAGGCGATGACGGCTATTTCATTGGAGAAATGGGTTATGTCTATCAAGGCGCATCTGTTAATTTGCACGCCACATGTGTCGATAACTCCAGCTATCAAATCGAGCGTTGGACCAATAACAATAACCCAGTCATGGTTGGCGGCGTGGAACTTACCGCCGCTGATTATGGCTTCGATGCGTTAGATGATTATAATATCAAAGTGTGGTATAAGTCGAAGATTACTTTCATGGTGTCAGGCGGAAACGGTTCGGTGAGTGGCTCAGAGACCGGAGGCAATAGTGTTTCCAGCGGTGCCTTCCAAATTTATGATACCGACATCACTCTTACCGCATTGCCGAATAGTGGCTACGAGGTCGATTATTGGACGAAGAACGGCGAAGTCATTGTGGATGAACAGACTGGCCTGCCTGTCACTACTCCAACTTTCAGATTCAAAGTTAATGCTGCGGCTGATTACACGGTTGTCTTTAAGCAGAGTAGGGGTTCAGCCAGTCTGAATTCAGGCAGCCGTCCGCGCGACATCTATCCCGCTCCTGCCCACGAACCTTGGGACTGGGACGAGGATGTCCTCGTGTCGCTCCCGATGACGGACTCGACGGTCATTGAACATAGCGAAAAGCCTATTACAGACACCTTGGCAGAGGCTGAGGATGAAGAACTGCGCGCTGTGCGCGAACGCCTCAGCCGCGATGTGAACGAGCCGATAGACATTCCGCAAATCAACGAAAATGATGCTGTCAATGGCAATGGCGGTGGTGTTTTCGTGGATTATAATAAAGACAATCCTTCAGTGATAGTGTTTTCCGGCGGTGTGGACGACACAGAAAGAGGCCAAATCAACAGCAACCACGCAAAATTGTCAGGCGGCGGCGTTTATATCAGTAAGGATGCCACGCTGTTTATGAGAAACTACTGCGAGGTGAATCATAACTATATCGATGCGTTCCTTCCACTTCAATTGATTGGCGGCGGCGGCATATTTTTGGACGGTATCCTCAAAGTGGGTGAAAATCCGGAAGATCCTGTAGACAAGCACTCCCTGAAGGTCGACGGCAACTGGGCAGGCCCAAAGGCCGCAGGTGTTATCTTTGACCCATCTAAACCCAATCGGAACAACCGCAACAATGTATATTTGCCGGAAGAACCGGTTCCGGATCCTATAGAAGATTATTTAGGTTTAGAGCCGGATTCCGACGAACTTTGGAATGCACTTAATGGTTTCAAATCAGATGGAACAAGCCTGTTAGACAATCCCGACAAACAGCGTGTCATCACCCTGCTTTCCGACATTTCGGGAACCTACACGGAAGGTGATTTAACCAAATATTACACCAAGATCGGCATTTCAGTCGACCATGGTTTCCGTGCGGTGATTTACACGAGATTGGGAGAGTATGCGGCCAAAGAATATGATTATAATAATAGCGAAAGTTGGCTTGCCGACCTGATTCCTGATGAAGGCGCGATGAATTCCTCCTTCTTTGACGATGCCAACAAGTATTACGGACTGCATGTCCACAATGTGTTCAATCCCGACGACTTGAGGCGGCAATACGACTACCTCTATGGCTGCTGGACCACGGCAGTGACTTTCGACCCCGAAGGCAAATTTAATGACCAAGGTCTTCCAGATCCTAACGGCACGAAACCTTATCCTGATTATGAGTTCCCGAACGGAATACCCGATCCTAAACACTATGAAATTATTGAAAATGTTTGGCATATCAACACCAATTATGGCCTCGCATGGTTTACTTCATGGGTGAACGGACTGAATGGCTGTCAGGCTCACCCCGATGCCAATGCTGTCATTGAGTGGGATTTGGATATGGGTGAGCATATTTGGGTGCCCATTGGTGCAACAAAACGAGCCGTAACACTCGAAGGAGACCCCGAATATGGTGCGGAAATCGTCTTCGAGGACGGCGGTGCCTATAGTGGCGAGTTCAACGGTCAGGGCAATATCATCACCAACCTGAAGTGCCGTTATATCACTGGTGTCAAGAAGTACGGTCTCTTCGGAACAGTGGCCGATGGTGGCCATGTCAAGAATACGTTTGTGGACGATTATGAGTTCCTGACTTTCAAGAAAGGTGATGAGAATGCCCATGAATATCTTATTGGAGGTATTGCCAGTGAGGCTTCGGGAGGTGCGGTCATCAGTGCCAGCGAGGCTCGTGGCAAGATAGACATTTCCGAAGGTATTCCCGAACTGTCTTACGTGGGCGGCCTTGTGGGCAAGGCCACGGCGGTAGTCGCAGGGGATGATCCAAGTCCTTCCAGTAAGCCTGTATACATCCATTCCTCAATGGCCATGCCTGAGATATATGGCGTTGCAGATTATATGGGTGGCCTTGTGGGTGAAGTGGGTGCTTCGTGCGACCTCCTCAATAGTTTCAGTCATCCGAAATTCCCTGATAAATTACAACCAGGTAACATCGATAATTTCTATAATATGAACGAGGGGAAATTCATCGGTGGTCTCGTAGGTAAGAACAACGGTAGGGTGGAGAACTGCTACAGCCGTCTGCAAGGCAACGAGCCGAAAAATTCAAGCAATCAAAGTGTTTTCGGCTGGTTGGCTGGCTCAAACACTGTCAATGCTGATGCAAGTGGAGGCGGCATCAGATATAGCTATGCGCCTAAAGAACGTATAAATGCAGGAGGAGTTTACGTTAAGGCACAAAGCAGCAATGGAACGACGCCTTCGGGAATTGGTAATGAAAACTATGGCGATGAAGGTAAAGCTCCGTTTGGTCATGGCACTTACACTGTTACCGAACGCTACAGCGGCAAGTACGGTTTCAAGCACCGCGACCATGAGATGACTCCTCTTGTTGCAGATGATGCCATTTATATCACCGACAAGACCAACGACACTTTGATTGGTGGCTTGATGCATTCGCTCAACGATTGGGTGAAAGCTGAAGCCAATGGTTGGTTTACTGATGAGGACACTGGTGAAAGCTCAAATGAAAACGGCTATGCCATTTGGACTCGTACCATGGCCAGCCCCATCAACGATGACTATCCGGTGCCTCAGCTGACTATGAAAAACGCAACCGAAAAGTTCAACAGCGTTGGCTCGAAAGACGGAATTTATCTGTTGTATGAGGACAACGTTGATCACATGTGGGTGGATACGGTTAAGGTAAACAACGTTCCAATTACTACGGGTAAGGATCTTATTTCTCGCAACACGGCTGGATCGGTTGCCGCTATGTACATGTATGATGCGCAGCCCGGAACTACACCTGTGGATGTCAACATCACAGGCAACACCAATGTGCCGCTTTACATCCATGAGGACATCGGCATCACGCAACCCAATACTTCTCCTCAATTGACTGCGGGTTTGGGCGTGACCATCAGGAATGCCAGAAAAGGCGAGAATGATTTCACTGGTGATCCCAACTGGCATCTGTTCTCCTCGGCGATTAACAATGTGCCGATGGGATTGGATTATCATACGCAAAATCCGGTAGTGCCAACAGAATCAGATTTACCATATTCACCACCTACAACATCTGTAACTCCAGCTTACCCTGGTACTACTCATTATGTCGATAACATTCCGAATCGGGAATACCATGTGCAAGTTGTATGGAATGATAGGAGGTATTTCGACCCGCCCCAGACCACTTGGTTCCAGTCGGATACCGATTCGGAGCATGGCGGAGTGAGTTATGATGCAAGCAAAGTCGGTTATTTCCCGACCAATACGCCTTATGGCAGTTGGAGACCGTATGCTTCCGGTGGACATTTTGCCTCTGAAGAGGATGGTTTCTTCGACCTGTATGCCTACAGTGAGTTTTTCTACCATTGGATCAACTTCAAGCGTGAAGCAGAAG
>Ga0265298_10007857_pt1 | contig 12892 bp, 13 predicted proteins | sample AusTroGonzalo_MG_3_FD_193486 | JGI IMG/M metagenome (GOLD analysis project Ga0265298, IMG submission 193486) | Bovine rumen microbial communities from tropical cattle in Woodstock, Queensland, Australia - Gonzalo_01 | ecosystem: Host-associated > Mammals > Digestive system > Stomach > Rumen ... | reverse complement strand
AAGCTTTTACTACACCATTCTCCACATGACGGCATAGCACTGCCCCGTCATTTTCTATGTAGTACCAAAAATCGTCAACATTGAATATAGGATTAATATAGTCACCATAAACCGGCTCTTCTGATACATCTGCCGATTCTGATGCCGCATTCATGTCATATGCCACATTTGCGGTAAGCGCAAGTGATATGCACATTACAAGAGGCAGATAGAAGAACCTGAGCATCTGCCTGCGGCCGGACCTTTTGCGGTTCATCATGTCAATGCGGCTCTCAACGCCGTTGCCGTTAAAACTTGCCACGATATTGAATGCAAGGCCTCCCTGAGACTGACTGAGCAGCATAAACTGGTACGGACGGGCATCGGGCACGGATTTCAGGACGTCGGCATCGGCCTGCTGCTCATGTACAAGACAAAGGTCGCGTCTTAATACCCATACAGCCGGGTTGAACCACTGGAACAGTGACATGAAATCAACCAGCATGAGCTCAAGGGGATGGCCATGTGCTATGTGGGCTTTCTCATGCCTTAAGACATTGCCGTCTATACCGGCATAGTCCTTTTGACTCACCACTATGGTTCCAAGCCAGCTGAACGGGCTTACGTTCTTATCAGTAACCACAATCCTGTAGCCGTCACCGCGTTCAACTGTCTCTCCACCTCTTACTATGGCCGAAACCTTAAGGATGGAGCGTACCCTGAGCAGGAGCATTACAATGAGACCAGCCAAATAAGCGGCCATCAGGCACACCAACAGTAATCGGGTAATATCCCTCTTAACTGCCGGCGCCTGAATAGCAGCACTTTCGGTTTCTGTAACGGTTGGAGCAACAGCGGTTGCTTCAACTGAAGGAGAGAAAGGTTGGATTTGAGTAATAGGGGCAGAAACCGGCTGGTTGGCTGAAAAGGTTTGAGCCGCAGGATTATTCTGAACATCCCGATGCACCGTAATGACGGTCATAGGGAGGACATAAGAGAGAACAAGCGAAAGCATCAAAGCTCCGCGTTTAAGGCTGTGGAATGTTTCGCGACGCAACAAAAGGCGGTACATAAGTACGAAAACAAAGGTTAGCAATGCCGCCTTGCCAAGGAATAAAAGGACTTGAGTATTCATTTTCTGTTTTCAATTTTGTCAATAATACGCTTGAGGTCATCAACTGACAGACGCTCCTCCTCGACCAGTCCCAAGACTACGCTCGAGTATGAGCTGTCAAAGTATTCATTTACCAGCCCGTTGAAACCGTCCAGACTGTATGCCTTGCGTGACACGGCAGGTGAGTACTGATAGTTGCTTCCAAAGGCCTTGCGCTCCAGGAACCCATCTTCCATAAGTGTATGTACCTGATTGGAGAGTGTGTTGAAATTGGGTCTGGGTTCCTCATAATGTTCCTGCAGTTCACGGACAAACATAGGACCATAAGTCCAGAACTGCTCCATGATGATTTTTTCCTTTTTTGTGAGTTGTCTCATAAGCAAACAAATTTGTGTTGATGCAAATCAAAAACTTTTTGATATAACACACAAACGTTTTAGATAATTCTTTCAATAATTTTGATTGTTTAACAAAATCCTAAGATTTTGCCTACATGCTTTCTTTATTTTTGCAATATCTGATACCAAGGGGTGTTCCATTAGGCATAAGGTGTCAGATTGGGATACCCCTTGTTGTTTGCAAATTATTATTAATAACCTAATTAATATTGTACTATGGAACATAAAGAGATTACCAGTAAGCAGGAGAAAAACAATGGCGAAATAGTCCTGTATCAGCCAGATGAAACAATCAGACTTGAAGTACGCCTTTATGATGAAACGGTATGGCTAACACAAGCCCAAATGGCATTGTTGTTTGGCCGAGACCGATCTGTAATCAGTAAGCATATCATCAATTGTTTTAAAGAAAAAGAGCTTGTAGCTGAAGAGGTGTGTGCAAAATTTGCACATACCACAATTCATGGTGCCCAGAAAGGGAAAACTCAGGAGCATGATGTCTTATTATATAATTTGGATGTGATTATATCTGTAGGGTATCGTATCAAATCACAACGAGGTACCAGGTTTCGTCAATGGGCTACCCGTGTTTTAAAAAGATATATTCTTCAAGGAGCAGCTATCAATAAGCAAATCCATTTTATTAAAGAAGAGATTGACAACAGGTTGGCAAGACATGATCAACAAATTCAATCTCTATCGGAAAAAGTAGATTTCTTTGTTCAGTCCAATCATCAACCTTTACAAGGGATATTCTTTGACGGCCAGGTATTTGATGCATATCAGTTTATTAGTGATCTGATCCGCAAGGCGCAAAAAACAATCGTGCTGATTGACAACTACGTTGACGATACTGTCCTAACTATTCTTGATAAGCGCAGTGAAGGGGTTTCGGCCACCATTTACACTAAGCGCATAAGCCAGCAGTTTCAACTGGATTTGGACAAGCACAACTCGCAATACAAGTCAATAGACGTTAGACAATTCAATAAAGCGCATGATCGTTTCCTCATGATAGATGATGAGGTGTACCACATTGGCGCCTCTATAAAGGATCTGGGCAAGAAATGGTTCGCTTTCACCCTGATGAGGGATATCACGACAAAGGAACTGATTGGAAAAATGACACAGGGGGACTGTCCCTAATGGGTCACCAGGGGGTAAAGCGGCCGGTGCGCTTCTTGTAGTCCAGGTATTCCTGGCCGAAATCACGCTCCAGGCGTTTCTCCTCGGATGCCACCTGGAAGGACATGATGATTACGAAAGCAACCCAGACTACGGCCGATTGCCAGGACAAAAGCACAAGAACTATGCCTGCCAGATAAAGGAACGTGCCCAGAAGCATGGGGTTGCGGCAGATGCGGTAGACCCCGCCGGTCATGAGATGTTGGGTATGGGGAGCAATCTCGTGGTCAAAGGCATCCATAGGATTGCCCCGGCCCACAACTTTCATATAGACTATGGTCCAGATGCTAAGTATCAATCCAGCCAGGCCGATAATAATACCCGCGATGCAATTCCAACTGTAGGAGAAAACTATTTCAAGGCGGCCCGATACCAGCCACATGATGGCGGGGATACCCACAATGAACATGATGAATCCCAGCAGGTATCCCAGTATCTCTCTAAGCTGTTTCATTTAGAGTTTACTGATGAATTCGTCAATATCGGCGGCCGATGTGTTCCAGCTGGTAACGAATCGGACTACACTCTGCTGCGGACCGCAGGGAGCCCAGATCTCAAACGATGCGAACTTGCCGATGCGCTCTATCTCGGACTTGGGCAGGCAGAAGAACTGCTGGTTGGTGGGTGAATCTACGTATGGTGAGAATCCTTTGGCAATCATAGCCTTCTTAAGACGCATAGCCTGGTCAACAGCGTTCTTAGAGATCTCCAGATAGAGGTTGTCTGTGAACAGGGTACTGAACTGGACGCCAAGAAGACGGCCCTTGGCCAGCATTGCACCGTGCTGCTTTACAAAGGTAAAGAAACGGGGCAGCAGCTCCGGATGAGCGGTAACCACAGCCTCGCCGAACATTGCGCCGACCTTTGTTCCACCTATATAGAATACATCGCAAAGACGTGCTATATCCTTAAGCGTGACATCCTTTGACGCAGCCAGACCATAACCCAAACGGGCGCCGTCCATATAGAGAGGAATCTTGTACTTATGGCATACACGGCTCAAAGCCTCCAGTTCTCCAAGTGAGTAAAGCGTACCCCACTCAGTAGGGAATGAAAGATAAAGTGCGCCAGGTGAAACCATATGCTGATGGTTCTCATTCTCATAGAACTCGGTCAGATAACGGTCAATATCATATGCTGCAACCTTGCCCTGATGTGAGGGAACAATCAGGATCTTGTGACCCGATGACTCCACGGCACCTGCCTCCAGATTGTTGATGTGCGCAACATCGGACGCCATAATACCTTCATACTGATGGAGCAGACCGTCTATCACCGTTGCATTTGCCTGGGTTCCGCCTACCAGGAAACGTACCAGCGCATCGGGACAACCGCAAGCCTCGCGGATAAGATCTGCGGCACGGCGGGTGTAATCATCCTCACCGTAACCTACCGTCTGTTCAAGATTGGTCTCAACAAGCCGCTGCATCACCGTAGGATGCGCGCCCTCCATATAATCGGAATCAAAGTGCAGCATATAATGGCAATTACTGAATGAATGCAAAAGTAATAAATATTAAAATTTAATGGCATCGGATTTACGTTAAATGAAATAGCGTTATATTTGTGGAAAATTTCTAACTTTTACCACAAAATGGCAATTCAAGAGAAAGACGGAAAGTACATCTTCGGAGTAGTGAAGGTGGGCGATAAAGGACAGATTGTGATTCCGCGCGACGTACGTAAACAGTACGACATCAAGCCGGGCGACACCCTTATGATGCTGGGTGATGACAAGGGCATTGCATTGCTCAAGACAGAGTTATTCCAGAACATTATCAATCAGGCTATGGAGGGCCTTACAAAATGAGAAAGCATTGGATAGACAACCTGCGCTGGACAACTGTGTTGCTGGTGCTATTGTACCACGTAATCTATTACTACAACAATAAAGGTGTATTTGGCGGCATTGGCGGATTTGGTGAATTCCCTGAGGTGCAGCAGTATCAGGATATAATTATGTACATTCTATATCCCTGGTTCATGCCGCTTATGTTCATACTGGCCGGCATCAGTGCCCGATACTCTTTGCAAAACAAGACCGGCAAGGAGTGGTTTAAGGTTCGCACACGTAAGTTGCTTGTACCCGGTACCATCGGACTGTTTGTGTTCCATTGGATGATTGGATATTTCAATGCCATTCCCGCCGGTACTGTAGTAGGTGATTTGCCTCTGCCTGTAAAATATACCATTTATGCAGTGAGCGGAACCGGTCCGCTTTGGTTTATCCAGCTACTGTGGCTGCTCTCTTTAGTATTGTTGCTGGTGCGCAAAATCGACGCTAAAGACAAACTATGGAACCTGTGCGGAAAGAGTAATATTATTGTGATTATTCTGCTTGTGATTCTGTTCTGGCTGGGCGAGCAGACACTGGTTAAGAACCCGCGTCCCGATTCAGCCGATGGTCTGATGAACCTCTATAAGCCTGTGTTCTACCTGATATCGTTCCTGCTTGGATACTTTGTGTTCTCGCATGATGAAGTTCAGGAAAAGGTGCGCAAGGCGTGGATTCCGCTTATGGCGGCCGCTGTGGTATCGGGAGTAATTCTGATTATTACCACGTGGGGTGAGAACAATACATCACCTGAATATATGGGCACTCCCCTAAATTGCATTTACGGTTGGCTCATGTGTCTGGCAATGATGGGTTGGTTCAACGCCTGCTATGACTGCACCAACTGTTTCTCGCAATACATGACCCGTACCAGCTACGGCCTTTATATTGTGCACTATCTGGTGGTTGCTAGTCTGGGCTATATGATGAAAACGTATACTCAACTGCCTCCGGTTGCAATATACCTGATACTGACAGTTGCTGTATTTACATTGTCACCGCTCATTTACGAGGTGCTGCATCGCATCCCGTTTATCCGCTGGTGCGTATTCGGTGAGAAGAAATGATGGAAACAGATAGAATATTATTGCGCCGTTGGCAGGAGAATGATGCCGATGCGCTGTTCAAATACGCCTCCGATCCCGATGTGGGACCGCGTGCTGGCTGGCCTCCACACAAGAGTGTTGATGAGAGCCGTGAGATAATAAAGACCGTATTCAACACCAATACAATGTGGGCGGTAGTCTTGAAAGATACTGGCGAAGCAATAGGCTGTGCCGGTTATCTTCCGGCTACAAACTCCAACCTCAACATTCCCAGTGATGAGTGTGAAGTGGGTTATTGGATAGGCAAAACCTATTGGGGTAAAGGTATCTGTACCGAGGCACTTAAGCTGGTAATTGACTATTGTTTCAATGAAAAGGGTTTCAAGGCTTTGTGGGGAGACTATTTTCCCGAGAATCCCGCATCGGGCCGTGTAATGGAAAAGTGCGGCTTTAAGGATACCGGCCGTGAGACCATCTGCCCCAACCTTGAAGTGGGCTCAGACCGCCCTGTCCGCATAATGAAATTGGAAAAATAACACAATGGGGTCAGACCCCTTTGTGTTATTTTAGCCTTCCTCTCAAAATCTTATTGCGGACGCAGTTGACTGCCGGCTTGAAGAACTCCGGCTCCATTGATTCTAGCGTGACCTTGAACTCAGCCAGAAGCTCCGGATAGAACTTGCACATGCGGTATGCCAGCTTCATGCTTATGGACTGGATACCGGGAAGTTCATCGGCATCGGCCATATGTTCCAGGCAAAAGTCAAGGAAATCGGTACGCAAATCATCCTCTTCCATCTTTAGGCGCTCAATGATATTGAGTGAAAGCCTGCGCACAGCCGAGTGTCCGGTCTTGAGAGCCAGGTCGATCAGTTCATTAAGCATACCCTGCAACTGAGACAGCTCCTGGTCCGTAGCCTTGGTAAGCACCCAGAACGCATTCCGCGCCACCCGTTCATCATCACTATGCATGTACTGCCTGGTAAAGCCCAGGAAATCATCCGTACGCTTTATCTCCCTGTAAACGGCCTGCGCATCAACCTCATTCTTGATGGCAAAGAGTATCTCACTGCTTATTTCCATAATTGCAAACGGATGATTTGTACTTCTTGGAGACTGGTAATTCTATTTCGCCCATACGGAGGAGGTCTCCATCAATGCCTGTTATTTCATCTTTCTGCACCAGGTAGGAGCGGTGAATCCGGATGAAATCAGGAGACAGGATGGATTCCCAACGTGAAATGGGAGTCTTGTTGCGGTAACACGTTCCGTCACGCGTTACAATCATGGTTATGGTATCATTTGATTCCACGTAAAGTATATCCTTGACCATCAGTGTCACGTTGTGTCTGTCGGACAGGAAACTGATTCTCCCCGCTGATTCCGGATACTTGAGACGCAGCCATTTTTCCCAATGAATATTGAATACGGAAAGAACGAGCACCAAAATAGTAATGAACACCGGATTCATCAGGACCTTAGGAAACTCCATCCGGAATGAATAATCCCATCCTCCATTGTTAAGTACCTCAATGAAAAAGTGACCCAGAAACAAAAGGAGCAACTCCATTAATATGATGCCAACAGTAACAAACACGGCCGATATAATGCTTTTCCTGTCACTGAACGATACGTTCTGATAGAAGTATTTGGCTACGACCGAACCCGGAACGAACATGGTTCCTATTAACACAGCCTCACCGAACCGGTATCCCAGACTGGTCACGATGGTTGCAATCAGCATTATTGCCAAAAACCAATATGATATCTTCAGCACTCTGTACATCGGCCACGAAATTAGCTCTTTTTTGCTGTCCAACAAACGCTGACCCTTCTAAATGGGGTTTTGAACGGGGTAGATGGGGTTTTTAATTTGCATTACGTTTTATGCCCCCATACCTTTGTCACCGATGTTTAACCATAAAATTTTTACGTCATGTTCAGATTGTTTGTTGCTGGTGGCCCCTGGTTTATGGCCATTCTTACGATCCTGTTTGCAGGAATCTGTTTTGCAGCGTGGAAAGCCCCGCGTTGGGTAAAAGAGATCGGCTTGTTTGCATTGGCATTTGGTCTTTTCTCTTCCTTGTTAGGTCTGATTCAGGCTTTTGATTATCTGGAAACAGATATCGAATGTTCAAAAGCTGTCATCTACGCAGGTATGAAAGTGATGCTCATTCCATTCGCCTATGGCATCCTTATCTACCTGGTCTCACTGGTGGTAAGAATCTTCCAGAAACCCAAAGCCTAGATGGCTTCACGCTTTTAAACAGAAAAAAGGGAGACTTTAGAGCCTCCCTTCTTTTATTTCCGCCATCTCCTTAGCATCGGGAAGAAACCGTACATCATCTGTTTGTACTCATCCTTGGTCATCGGTTTGGGCATGTTCTTATTAACCTCATCAACAAACTGGGCACAGTGCTCAATCATCTGGTCCATTGTCATATCCTGAAGGAAGTGGCCATCCTTATAGCAGTATTGGCAATAGTCAAAGTTTGTGCTGCCATCTGCGTTGGTTCCGCAATCCTCTACTCGGGTAAGCGGCATTCCGCAACTCTGGCAGAACTGCGGCAGCTGCCCCTCGCGGAAAGCCCTTTCCTTCTTAGGGAATGTTACGTCATAAGCCTCAAACGCACCCGGATTGGAATCGGCCACAAAGTAGCCTTTAGGGGGACAGTATGTTGCCTCAATACCGCCAAGCCAGCCGGGAATAAGTTCCTGTGCCAGGAAGTAAGGAACCTCTGCATCCTTGGGCTCCGAATGATAATGAATTCCCAGTTTGCTGGCCAGTCCGAATCCCGCGTGCTTATAAAACTCAATGTTGCCCTCCATGCAGATAAAGCCTACACCCATCTCACGTGCCTTGTCCAGAGCATAGTTCAGCAACTTAAGTCCATAACCTTTGCGCTTATAATCCGGATGAATGCTGATAGGTCCGAAAGTCCAGGACGGTTTGCGTGAACCATCGGCCAACACCAGCTCCGCCTTTGAGAACATAACGTGTCCGATAATCCTCCCCTCATCTTCCATCACATAGTCCAGCTCTGGAATAAAGTCAGGATTATTCCTATACTGATTCAACACGAAATGCTCCACACATCCCGGCTTATACACATTCCAAAACGCCTCACGGGTTAGTTCCTCGACCACCCGATAGTCCTCCGGCCTCTCAAGTCTTATATTCATAATTGTCTGTATTTATCTACAAATATAATCAATCTTTATTAACCCCGTTCCTTAGGGAGTCAGAACGCATATTTAGCCTTTTCTCTCCCTAAGGTTAACAGAAAAAACGCTTTTCCGCGGACTACCCCCTTACCTTAGGGAACTGTAACGCAGGTAGAAGCCATTTCATCCCTAAGGTAGAGCGGAAATACGCCAGAACCTGCGTTACCCCCTGACCTTAGGGAAGCAAAACGCATGTACGGCCTATTCTCTCCCTAAGGTGAGCAGGAAAAACGCCAGATCCTGCGTTACCCCTGACCTTAGGGAAACAGAACGCAGGTACAGCCTATTTTCATCCCTAAGGTGAACAGGAATGAGAAACACTATAGTGTTTTTGCCTGAAATTGTGTAATTTTGCGCGTCAAAACGAAACATTCGACGCAATAATGGAATACGATTTCAGAGCAATTGAAAAGAAATGGCAGGAAAAGTGGGCCAAGGAGGGAACTTACAAGGTAACAGAGGATGCCTCAAAGCCCAAGTATTACGTACTCAACATGTTCCCCTACCCGTCAGGCGCAGGCCTGCACGTAGGCCACCCGCTGGGTTACATTGCATCGGACATTTACGCCCGCTACAAGCGTCAGTGCGGCTTCAACGTCCTGAACCCCATGGGTTACGATGCATACGGCCTGCCCGCTGAGCAGTATGCCATTCAGACCGGCCAACATCCGGCCATTACTACTGAAAAGAATATCAACCGCTACCGCGAGCAGCTGGACAAGATAGGATTCTCATTCGATTGGGACCGCGAGGTACGCACCTGCGAGCCTGGCTACTACCACTGGACCCAGTGGGCATTCCAGAAGATGTTTGGCAGTTTCTACTGCAACAAGTGCCAGAGTGCCCAGCCCATAGAAAAGCTGATTGAGCACTTTGAAAAAGAAGGCTCTGCAAATCTTGACGTTGCCCAGAGCGAGGAGCTTGAGTTTACCGCTGCAGAGTGGAAGGCCATGGACGACAAGCAGAAGTCCGATGTCCTGATGAACTACCGCATTGCCTACCTGGGCGAGACCATGGTAAACTGGTGCGCCGGACTGGGCACTGTGCTTGCCAACGACGAAGTGGTAGAGGGCGTATCAGTACGCGGCGGATTCCCCGTAGAGCAAAAGAAGATGCGCCAGTGGTGCTTAAGAGTATCAGCCTACGCACAGCGCCTGCTTGACGGTCTGGACAAGATAGACTGGTCCGATTCCATCAAGGAGACCCAGCGCAACTGGATAGGACGCTCTGAGGGTACCGAAATGCAGTTCCACGTAAAGGACAGCGACATAGAATTCACCATATTCACCACCCGCGCCGATACCATATTCGGTGTAACATTCATGGTACTGGCTCCCGAAAGCGAGCTTGTAGCACAGCTCACAACGCCCGCCCAGAAGAAGGAGGTTGATGCCTACGTGGCAGCCGTTAAGAAGCGTACCGAGCGCGAGCGCATTGCTGACCGCCGTGTAACCGGCGTGTTCAGCGGATCATACGCAATCAACCCGCTTACCGGTGAGGACGTTCCCGTATGGATAAGTGATTACGTACTGGCCGGCTACGGAACAGGCGCCATCATGGCCGTACCTGCTCATGACAGTCGTGACTACGCATTCGCCAAGCATTTCGGCCTTGAAATCCGTCCTCTGATTGAGGGTTGCGATGTATCCGAGGAGAGCTTTGACGCCAAGGAGGGAGTGATGATGAACTCACCCCGTCCCGACCAGATCCGTGAGGGCGGACTCAACCTGAACGGCCTGACCGTAAAGGAAGCCATAGCAGCCACCAAGAAATATGTCCAGGAGAACAAACTGGGTAAGGTCAAGGTCAACTACCGTCTGCGTGACGCCATTTTCAGCCGTCAGCGCTACTGGGGCGAGCCGTTCCCCGTTTACTACAAGAACGGAATACCCACAATGGTACCTGAACAGTGCCTGCCGCTGGAGCTCCCCGAAATCAGTGAGTACAAGCCCACCGAGACTGGCGAACCTCCTCTGGGTCACGCTAAGGTTTGGGCATTTGACGAGAAGAACAACAAGGTGGTTGACAAGTCACTCATAGATAACAAGACAGTATTCCCGCTCGAGCTCAACACCATGCCCGGATTCGCAGGCTCATCGGCCTACTATCTGCGCTACATGGATCCCCATAACGACAAGGCACTGGTTAGCAAGGAGGCCGATAATTACTGGAAGTGCGTTGACCTCTATCTGGGAGGCTCGGAGCACGCTACCGGTCACCTTATCTACTCCCGTTTCTGGAACAAGTTCCTCAAGGACCTGGGCGTAAGCGAGGTCGAGGAGCCGTTCAGCAAGCTGATCAACCAGGGTATGATACAGGGCCGCAGTAACTTTGTATACCGTATCAAGGATACCAACAAGTTCGTATCATTCGGTCTTAAGGACCAGTATGACACCACTCCCATACACGTTGACGTAAACATTGTAAGTGCCGATGTCCTGGACGTTGAGGCATTCAAGAATTGGCGTCCTGAGTACAACAACGCAGAATTCATACTGGAGAACGGCAAGTATATCTGCGGATGGGCCGTTGAGAAAATGAGTAAGTCAATGTTCAACGTTGTCAACCCCGATGACATCATCGAGAAGTACGGTGCCGATACGTTGCGCATGTACGAGATGTTCCTGGGACCGCTTGAGCAGTCAAAGCCCTGGGATACCAACGGTATTGACGGCTGCCACCGCTTTATCCGCAAGATGTGGGCTCTCTTCTTTGACCGTGAGGGCAACCTGGCTGTAAGTGATGAGGCTGCAACCAAGGACGAACTCAAGTCAATCCACAAACTTATAAAGAAGGTAACTGAGGATATTGAGAACTTCTCATTCAACACATCGGTTGCCGCATTCATGATATGCGTAAACGAGCTGTCAGGCCTCAAGTGCAACAAGCGATCTGTGCTGACAGACCTGGCCAAGGTGATTGCTCCGTTTGCACCTCACACCGCCGAGGAACTCTGGTCATCACTTGGCAACACAGGTTCTGTCTGTGACGCAGCTTGGCCTAAGTTCAACGATGAGTATCTCAAGGAGGACAGCATAACCTACTCCATCTCATTCAACGGCAAGACCCGCTTTACAATGGACTTCCCGGCCGATGCTACCCAGCAGGAAATCCAGGATGCAGTACTGGCCAATGAGAAGGCTCAGGGTTACATCAACGGTCAGACCATCCGCAAGGTGATCGTGGTACCGCGCAAGATCGTGAACATAGTTCTCTAAACAGTATGAAACTGGTTTTTGCCACCAATAACGCGCACAAGCTGGAGGAGGTCCGCCAGATACTCGGCGATGGCTTCAAGGTTCTCTCTCTGAACGATATCAACTGTCACGAGGACATCCCCGAGACAGCCGATACATTTCAGGGAAACGCCCTCCAGAAGGCCCGCTACGTCAAGGAGCACTACGGCTATGACTGCTTTGCCGATGATACCGGCCTTGAGGTGAAAGCCCTGAACGGAGCCCCCGGAGTACACTCCGCACGCTACGCAGGTGACCACGACTCGGAGGCAAATATGACCAAACTTCTGCAGGAACTTGAAAAAAAATCGGACCGTAGCGCACAATTCCGTACTGTTATTGCGTTAATACTTAACGGACAGGAAGTTCTGTTTGAGGGAATTGTAACAGGAAAGATAGCGACAGAGCGTCATTACGGAGACAGCGGATTCGGATATGATCCTATTTTTGTCCCCGACGGCTACTCCGAAACATTCTCTCAGATGTCTTCCCTAGGCAAGAACCTGATAAGTCACAGGGGACGCGCCGTAAGGAAATTAGCGGATTATCTTAAAACATTATGATAAAGAAACTGACAAGAGGAGTCATTATCGCAATCGCTGCGGTAATGCTCCTTTTGCCTTTTAATAAGGCTATTGCTGGCATACCTGTTGGAACATGGCGTTCACATCCCGCATACAATGACGCCACATTTTCTGTAAAGGCATTCGGACATATTTATGTGTTGAGTGACGGAGCTCTCTATTATTATGATCCAACAGATGATGCTATCTACACCATTGACAAGACAGGTGGTCTAAGCGATACGGATATTGCCGCAATAGCTTATAGTAATTCCGAAAAAGCCCTTGTTCTGGCCTATTCAAACGGCAATA
>Ga0265298_10007856_pt1 | contig 12892 bp, 16 predicted proteins | sample AusTroGonzalo_MG_3_FD_193486 | JGI IMG/M metagenome (GOLD analysis project Ga0265298, IMG submission 193486) | Bovine rumen microbial communities from tropical cattle in Woodstock, Queensland, Australia - Gonzalo_01 | ecosystem: Host-associated > Mammals > Digestive system > Stomach > Rumen ... | reverse complement strand
CAACGATTTTCACCGATCAGGGATTGCTGACCGGTGTAGTTTTTTAGGAGCTGAAACCAATGGCAAAAAACAAAGATTTTTCGACTACAAAAGCCGAAGTTTTGCGATTATCCGGCGGAAAGCGCGAAAGAGCCGAGCGTTTACTGGAAAAAGCGGAGTTTATGGACAAAGAACTCCGGGGACTCCAGGAAATCATCCGCGAAAAGGGCTGGACCGAGGAATATCAGAACGGGGAGAACCAGCGCGGACTGAAAAGGAGCTCGGAGGGCGACGTTTACATGACGCTGATCAAGAATTACGTCGCTGTTATGAAGGCTCTCTCGGATATGCTGGAGAATGTACCGGACACCAGCGACGAGCTCGAGGGTCGATTCTTTAAGTGACGGACTTCGAGCTGTACTTCTCGCAGATCCTCGACGGCAAGATCGTCGCGTGCGAGAAGATGAAGCGCGTCGCCGAGATGTTACTGGAGGACTACGCGAGTCCGGAGCGCTGGCACTTCGACGTAGACATCGCGCGGCGGCATATAGAGTTTATCGAGGGGGTCTGCAAACAGCCGTCCGGGAAGCTGGGCCAGCCGATCAAGCTGGAGCTCTTCCAGAAGGCGAGGCTCGAGGCGATCTTCGGCTTCGTAGATGATAACGACCTCCGGAAGTACAACGAGGTCCTAATCATAGAGGGCCGAAAGAACGGCAAGACGACCGAGACGAGCTGCGTCGAGCTGGATCTCCTGATAAATGACGGCGAAGGGTCTCCGCAGATCTACAACGTCGCGACAATGAGGGACCAGGCGAAGCTGGGCTTCGACGCCTGCCTGAAGATGAGAAAACAGTCGCCGCTATTGATGAAGCATACGGATAAGCGGGCGAGCGATCTGTACTACCCGAAGAACCTCGGGTATATAAAGCCCCTCGCGAGCAACACGAACAGCCTCGACGGACTGGACGTGCATGGGGCGGTCATAGACGAGCTCGCAGCAATCAAGGATAGAAACCTATACGACCTGATCAGACAGGGCATGGCGGCGCGAAAGCAGCCGCTTTTGTTTTGCATAACGACCAACGGCTTCATCAGGAACAGTATCTTCGACGCCCAGTACGAGTACGCCTCGAAGATTCTGAAGGGCGAGATCGTCAACGAGCGCTTTCTGCCGTTCGTCTATGAGCTCGACAGTCCGGACGAATGGGACAAGGAGCCGCTCTGGGTAAAGGCCAACCCGGGACTGGGCTCAATTAAGAGCCGCGAGTTCTTACGGGAAAATGTCGCGAAGGCAAAGGACGATCCGAGCTTCAAACCGACGGTCCTGGTCAAGGACTTCAACGTAAAGCAGACAAGCGAGTCTGCCTGGCTGACCTTCGACGAGACGGCGAGCCCTGGCAAGCTCGAGGATCTACTGGCCGGCTACAAGTTCGACTACGGGATCGGCGGCTTCGACGCAGCCGACACGACGGACCTGAACGCTGCCACGATAATCTGCCAGCGTCCCGGGGATCCGAAGATCTACCGGCGGTCGATGTACTGGATCCCGGAGAGCGTCCTCGAAGACGAGGAGAAGACCGGGAGCAGGCGCGGCCGCGACGGAGTGCCCTACCGGCTCTGGATTGACCAGGGCTACATGAGGACCTGTCCGGGGAACCGGTGCGAGAAGCGGATCTTCCTCGAGTGGTTTAAGGAGATCAAGTACACCGAGGACATCTACCCGCTCTACATAGCCTACGACCCGTGGCACATCACCGAGGAGCTGCTGGGCGAGTTCCGGGCGGAGTTCGGCCCGAACGCGATGATCCCGATCCGGCAGGGCGTCCTGACCTTATCGGAGCCTATGAAGAACATGAAGGCCGACCTTCAGGCGAAGCGGATCATATCCGACAGCCCGGTCGACCAATGGTGCCTGATAAACACTCACGTCAAGACGGACGTGAACGGCAATATACAGCCGGTGAAGTCCAGAGACCGGACACAGCGCATAGACGGAACCGTGGCGTTCCTGTGCGCTTACCGGGCCCTCATGGACCACGCTGGCGAGTACGTCAACCTGAACAAGGAGACCACATGAGCATTTTTTCCAGTTTATTCCCGAAGCAGAGCGTGGAGATCGCGACCGCCGGGTACCTCCAGACGCTCGTCGGCTATGAGCCCGTCTTCAGATCCTTCAACGGAGGAGTCTATGAGGCCGGACTGTGCCGCGCTGCCATCCACGCCCTCGCGACTCACTCGGCGAAGATCAGGCCGGTCGTGACAAAGGACAAGAACCTCCAGACGATCCTGGAGTATCAGCCGAACCCGTGGATGGACACCTTCAAGTTCCTCTACAAGGTCAGGACGATCCTGGAGTGCGAGAACACGGCCTTTATTGTTCCGCTCTACGACCGCTACTTCGAGAAGATCATCGGATTCTATCCGGTGCAGCCGTCGAAGGCAGAGATCCGCGACAGAAACAACAAGAAGTACGTCGTGTTCACGTTCGCCAACAACAAGCAGGCGGCCATCGAGTTCGAGCGCGTCGGGATCCTGAACAAGTTTTTCTACAAGAACGAATACTTCGGGGAAAACAACTCGGCCCTCTACCCTACCCTCGACCTTCTGAAGACACAGGAACAGGGCATTAAGGAGGGCATAAAGCAGGGCGCGACGGTCCGCTTCCTGGGCAAGCTCGCCCAGGCGCTCAAGCCGTCCGATCTGGAAGCCGAGCGCAAACGCTGGGCAAAGGACAACCTCTCGCTGGAGAACTCCAACGGGATCGCGCTGTTCGATACCAAGTACAGCGACGTCAAGCAGATAACCTCGCAGCCCTACGCCATCGCGGCGTCAGAGATCGAGGCCGTCCAGAACAGCGTCTACAACTACTTCGGCGCCAATAAGAAGGTCCTCCAGAACAGCTTCACGAGCGACGAGTGGAGCGCCTTCTACGAGGGCAACATCGAGCCCTTCGCGCTCCAGCTCGCGCTGGTCCTGACCAATATGCTCTACACGCCGGTCCAGAAGAGCCACGGCAACAGGGTCGAGATGACCGCCAATCGGCTCCAGTACGCCAGCGTGACCGACAAGCTGAAGGTCGTCCAGGGCTTAATGGATCGCGGGATCCTGAACAGGAACGAAGGCCGCGAGATCTTCAACCTCGATCCCATCGAAGGCGGCGACGAGTTTTACATAAGGGCCGAGTACACGATGGGGAACGGCAACGACGGAATGAACGAGTTCAACGAAGAGGAGGCCGCCGAAGCGGCAGAAAAGGAGAACAGCAACGATGAGTAAATCACTCGAAGACAAGCTCGAAAGGGGCCGTCAGTATAGGTCCTTCGATGTCAGCGAAAAGAATATCGCAACCAGAGCCGAAGGCGACACCGACATGATCGTCGAGGGGTACGCCTCGGTCTTTGACTCGCCCTACCTGCTCTGGGACGGCGGCGACTACAAGGTCTGGGAGAAGGTCGACCCGCGTGCTTTTGATGACTGCGACATGAGCGACGTCATCATGCAGTACAACCACGAGGGCCGCGTCTTCGCCAGGATCTCAAACAAGACGCTCGAGGTCCGTCCGGACGAGGTCGGCCTGTTTACCCGCGCCTTCCTGGGCGGGACCGAGCTGGGCCGTCAGCTCTACGAGGAGATAGCCGGAGGCTACACGACGAAGATGAGCTTCGGCTTCACCATCGAGGAGGACGAGAGAACCACCGAGTCCCACATCGAGAACGGAATCGAAATCATTACGGTCTTACGCACGATCACCAAGATCGGCAAACTATACGACGTTTCGGCGGTGTCCATCCCGGCAAACGACGCCACCGAGATCTCGGCGCGAGCCTACTGCGAGGGAGTTATCGCAGAGGCCAAGGAGGAGATCCGCGCAGCCGAAGAAGCTGAAGAAGCAGAACGTCAGCGTCAGGACAACATCAACAGAATCAAAACACTCGCGGAGGTATTCAAGAAATGAACTACACCGAAATGACCGGCGAGGACCTCGAGCTCCGCATGGCTGCCATAGCCACCGAGTGCGAGGCCGAAGACGCCGACACCAACGCGCTGCTGGAGGAAGCCCGCGCCATCAAGGCCGAGCTGGAGACCAGACGCGCCGCGGCCGAAGAGAGAGCCAAAGAGCTCGAAGCGGTCGCTGAAACCCCTATAACTGAACCCGTAATCGAAGAAAGGGAGAACAAGATGGACAACATCGAAATCAGAAACAGCAAGCAGTACATCGACGCCTACGCCGAGTACATCAAGACCGGAAAGGCTGAAGAGTGCAGAGCGCTCCTCACCGAGAACGTCTCCGGCGGACAGGTCCCCGTCCCCGAGTTCGTTTATGATATCGTCAAGAACGCCTGGGAGAAGGAAGGGATCATGTCCCTCGTTCGCAAGAGCTATCTCCGCGGCAACGTGAAGGTCTCCTTCGAGATCTCCGGCGAAGCTGCCACCACGCACACCGAGGGCGCCGCTGCTATCAACCCCGAGAACCTCGTGCTCGGTATCGTCGAGATGAAGCCGGCCTCCATCAAGAAGGTCGTACAGATCTCCGACGAGGTCTATGACCTCCGCGGCGAAGAGTTCCTCCGTTACGTCTACGACGAGATCACGTACAGGATCGCCAGAGCGGCGGCCGACAATCTCCTCACGAAGATCAAGGCGTGCGGAACCGTCTCCACCAACACTCCGACCACCAACGTGGCCGTAGGAGTCCTTGAGGAAGCCTCGATCGCTCTCGGCACCATCGCCAAGGCCCTCGCCAAGCTCTCCGATCAGTGCGAGAACCCCGTCGTGGTCATGAACAAGCTGACCTGGGCGAGCTTCAAGGCTGCCCAGTATGCGGCCAGCTTCCCCGCTGACCCGTTCGAGGGCTGCCCGGTCGTCTTCAACAACACCATCACGGCCTTCAGCGCTGCCACCACCGGCGTCCCCTACGCCATCGTAGGCGACTTCGGTCAGGGCGCTCTGGCCAACTTCCCCAACGGCGACGCCATCGACTTCAAGTTCGACGATCTCTCGCTCAAGAAGCAGGACCTCATCGAGATCCTCGGACGCGAGTATGTCGCGGTCGACGTCGTAGCTCCGGACGCCTTCGTTCAGATCATGAAGGAGGCCTAACCGGCTACAACCGGCTAACGGTTTAGCAATTAGGGCGGCGCTCATCAGCTCCGGCGTCGCCCTTTTTTATCAGGAGCTGGGAAGGAGCTGAAAATGAAGACACTAATAGCTATCCCCTGCATGGATCAGGTGGCGGCGGGCTTTTGCGGAAGCCTTGCCACGCTGGCGAAGGTCGGCGAGTGCACCGTCTCGATGTTGTGCGGCTCGCTGATTTACGACTCCCGCAACAACCTCTGCAAGCAGGCGCTCCAGATCGACGCCGACTACGTCCTCTTCTTGGACTCGGACATGGTCTTCGAGCCGGATCTCCTCGAGCGCATGATGAAGCACATGGAGGACGGTAAGGACATTGTGACCGGGCTCTACTTCAGGCGGGGCTCACCGTTCACTCCGGTAATCTTCAAAGAGTTCATACCGGGCGAAGGGAAAGACGAGACCGTGGTCAAAGGCTACGAAGATTACCCCGCGGGCGAGATCTTTGAGGTCGCGGCCTGCGGAGGCGGCGCTCTGATGATCTCCAAGAAGGTCCTCGTGGACGTGGCTCTGAACTACCACACATGGTTCGATCCGATATTCCACGCGGGCGAGGATATGTCCTTCTGCTGGAGAGCTCGGGAGCTCGGCTACAAAATCTGGTGCGACTCGACGATCCCTCTCGGACACGTCGGCCAGATGATCGTAACGGAAGCCATCTATCACGCTACAAGGGACAAGGAGGCGAAGAAAAATGCCGAAAATTGAAATGAGAGCGACTTGCGTCACCAGCAAGGGCATATTCAAGCGCGGGCAGATCTACGAGATCCCCGAGGCCGGGCTGAAGGAGTTCACGCCCGAGTACATCAGGATCCTCGAGACCGAGATCAAGACAGCCCCGGAGACCAGGGCGAAGAAACCCGCAACCAAGAAAAAGACAGCAACGAAGAAATAGGAGGCCGAAGATGGCGCTCATCGACAACGTAAAAACCTCACTTGGGATCCTGGATCCGACGACGCCGACCCCGGCCACAATGGCCCGGACCGTCGATCTCCACGAGATCATTGACGCCTGCAAGGAAGATCTGAAGCAGGCGGGGATCCTGGAGACAGTCGTGGACGCCGAGGGCCCCTTCGTGACGCAGGCGTGCAAGCTCTACGCTCGCGCTATGGTCAACTTCATGGGCCAGGGCGAGATCTGGCGGAGCCGCTACGAAGGCTACCGCGACGGGTACGCTATGCGTCAGGACTATATCACAGAGCCGGAACAGTAAAGGAGGACGCCTATGTTTCAGGACTACGTCACTCTCTTAACTGCAACGACCACAACCTCGAGCGCAGGCGACGCGATAGACACCTTCACCGGGAGGGAGGTCTTCGCTCGCGTTGTATCAGCAAATGACCGTGAGAAAACGCTTGCGGCGTCCCGCGGGGAGACCGCGGAGTACGTCATCATCCTGTCGGACAAGCGCGACTATGACGGCCAGATCTATCTGGACTATGCCGGAGTCCGGTATCGCGTGATCGACACGCGCTTCTCGGACACCTCGCTGGAGATTCGATTGGTGGTGACAAAATGGCAGACACTATAACCATCGCGCTCCGGAAGGCGCTCCAAACCAAACTACTCGGAAAATGCAGCAAAGTCTTCTACCGGACCGCTCGCGGCGGCAACACCGGCGAGTTCGTGGTCTATGAGCTCTCGAACGTCATCGACGACGAGAACCTCTGGCAGACCACGCTCGAGGTCAACGTCCTCGGCCCCGGACAGAATACCGAGCCGGTCGAAAAGCTCGCGGATCAGATCTGGGAGGATCTCGACCATTGGTACTACCTGAACGGCGACCTGGGCTATACCTGCTACCAGCAGAGCCGCGCCCCGGTCAGCGAGGAGACCGACACGCTGAACCATCAGCGGCTCGTTTTCCTTATCCGCCTTTACAAATAACAAGGAGGCCAAAATGGCAAGAATTACTGGCTTAACCTCGACCACCAAGAAGAACCTCCAGCTCGACGCTGGGGCTCTCTACAAGGGCTGGGTCATGGGTACCGACACTCCGGGATCCTCGTCGTCGAAGCTGATCGGCGCGACCGTTGGAGGCACGACCTTCACGGCGACTCCGGAAGTCCGTCAGATCTCGGTCGACGGAGCCAAGGGACCGACCAAGGGCTACGAGACCATTGATAGCTGGACCGCGACCCTCGCGTTCACTATCAAGGAGTCGACCAAGACGGCCCTCGCGCTCGCCCTGGCTGCGTGCGACACCACGACCACGACCAGCCTCTCCGGATACTCGAAGCTCGCGGCCCGCGAAGGCATAGCTGACACCGACTACGTCAGCAACATCGCGTGGGTCGGCACGATCTCCGGATCCAGCGATCCCATCGTGATCATCCTGAAGAACGTCCTCGCCCTGACCGGTCTGACCTATCAGGCCCAGGACAAGAACGAGGCAGGCGTACCCGTGACGCTCACCGCGCACTACGACGTCTCCGACCTCGACGATATCCCCTTCGAGATCTATATGCCGGACATCGCGTAAGCGACACCACAAAAGGAGCTGAACATGAGAAAACTTAAAACCCTTGACGTCTTTGAGGCCCTTCGTCTCGTGCAGAAGTCGGGCCTTAAAGACCAACTCGTACCTCTGATCGAGCGCTTCGCAAAGAAGCCGGAGGAGGTGCAGAAGGCCGGGATCCTCGGGGTCCTGACCCTGATTGAGGTCTTCGCGGATAACAAATGCGAGGATCTTATCTACAAGTGGCTCGCGGGTCCGTTCGAGTGCGATCCGGATGAGGTCCGGAACATGGAGCTCGACGAGCTGGCGACAAAGCTGCAAGAGCTTACGGAGGAAAACGATCTCCGTAATTTTTTTACTGTGCTCTCTGGACTTCTTGGCCGGAAGCCCTGAAGCTCCTCGGAGCCTATCCGTGGGAATACGTCAAGGAGCTCGACGCGGACGCAGCCATCGACCTGATAATAGCCTCCAAGAAAGAGGACAACGAGGAGCGGATCTTCCAGCGCTGGATCTCCGGATACCAGCACATAAGTTTTGACGAGTTCCGGGATATGGTCTGCCCGAAGAAGGCGAAGACCGAGGCCGAAGTCATGGCTGAACAGGAAGAAATCGCGGTCATGTTCGCACAAGGCTTCCACAAGGTCGACATTGACGAGATTTAAGGAGATTTTATGGAGATTTTTCGCTTATTCGGCAGTATCTTAATCGACTCGTCCGAAGCAGAAAAGTCTATATCAAAGACCGGCAAGGAGGCCGAGGGTCTCGGATCCAAGCTGAAGTCCGGTATCCAGACCGCGGCGAAATGGGCCGCGGGAGTGGTCGCCGGAGCGACTGCCGTAGGCGCTGCGATGGTCGCGGCAGCCAAAGACACCGCGGCGACAGCCGACGAGATCGACAAGGCCAGCCAGCGAATGAAGATGGACGCCGAGAGCTATCAGGAGCTCGCGTATGCGGCAGAGATGTCCGGCGTAAGCATGAGCACGCTCGAGAGCGCGGCCAAGAAGCTCGAGGGGACGGACCTCAACATGGAGGACGCCCTCGCGGAGATCTACGCGCTGGAAGACGCGGAGGAACGTGCTGCGAAGGCAGCGGAGCTCTTCGGAGACAAGGTCGCCTATGAGATGACGCCCATGCTCAACGCTTCCGGCGAAGAGATGGCCGATATGGCAAAAGAGGCCCATGACCTCGGGCTCGTAATGGGCGACGAGGCGGTCAAAAACGGCGCTGCTATGAACGATATGTTCACAAAGGTGGAAGATAGCCTTGGCGCTCTAAAAAACGGCTTAATGGCCGAGTTTATGCCCTACATCATGGAGATCCTTGACTGGCTTATCAAGGCCATGCCGAAGATCTCCGAAACTGTGAAGAAGGTCATGGACAAGATCATGCCCATCGTCAAGCCTATCCTCAACGCGGTCGTAAAGGTCGTCGAGGCCGTCTTCGCGCTGTTAGATGGCGACTTCGCCGGCTTCGCGGACGCGATCCTGGGCGCCCTCAAGGGACTCGGCGAGGGACTCTGGAACGCGGGCAAGGCCGCCTTCGAGCTCCTGTGGGACGGTATCAAGTCCGTCTGGGACTCTATAAGCAACTGGGTCTCCGAAAAGGTCGGCTGGCTGGCGGACAAGATCATGTTCTGGAAGAAGGGCTCCGAAGAGATGACGGAGGAAAGCTACGGTACGACCTCGGCATACTCCGGGACGTCCGGCGGCGGGCGCTCGTTTAGCGGAGCCAGCGCCGGAGGATCCTCGAGCTCTGGAGACCTGACTGTATCGCTGAACATCGACGGGAAGGCCTTCGCGCAGGCGACCTATAACAGCTACCAGAACGAAGCCAAGAGGAGGGGCCCGAGCCTTGTTACCACATAGTTTTACTGTCAACGGGACGGACATCAAAGCCTACATTCAGAAGTATGGCCTGATCCAGGCGGCTCCTCGCTATGTCGAGGGCAACGAGGGATATGTGGCCAGGAGCGGACGCTTCCGTCCCGACGTCATAACCGAAAAACAGGATCTCACGGTCCGGCTGATGGCCCTGAAGTCGACGGAGCTGCCGACGGTCCTCGCGTACTTCACGACGCCGACGTCAACGGTCGTCTGGTGGGACAGCAAGACCGGCGCGACGCACTCCGGGACGTACCTCGTCAACCTGGGCGAACTGGTGGTCGCACTCCAGGACACCTACAAGGAAGTCTTCGAGGGCCTTGAAATCACGCTGACGGAGCTCTGATATGGTCGCTTATATCGAAATAGACTACAACGGAAACACCTACACGATTGATGATGACGCGATAATGCTGGACGACCTTCCGAGGATCCAGCGCGAGGCCAGCCCGATCAACGACCAGCTCACGGCCGACGAGATGGACTTCGGCTTCTCGGACATAGATCTCGCGGAGCAGAACTGGAAGGACCTCCCCAAGGGGTCCGAGATCCGGCTCTTTCTGGACGGAGCTCTGGCTGTCACGATGTACGCCAAGTCCGTCAGCAGGCTCTCGGTCCATCGCTGGCATATAACGGCCACGAGCGCGGTCGGGCTCCTGATCGGCGTCGAGCACGCCGGAGGTATGTACCTCGACGGCAGCGTCGACGTCGGAGATCTGATCGCGGAGATCATGGGCGGGAACTATGACAGCACGATCACCTACGGGGTCAAGACTCTCTACAAGTACACGACCAACACCGGCGACTACTACGTCGAGCAGGATCTCGCGGACATAATCGTCGTCGGATGGCTGCCGCTGGTAAAGGACGCCCGGGACAATCTGCACAAGATACTCCAGGCATACGGAGCCAGCGTGCTCAAGTACACGGACGGCTACCCGCTTATAGGCTACAACAACCCGCAGCAGGCCGTCGCGATCTCGGACGACGTCTTGAGCCTTGAGGGCTCGATAAACTACGACGGGAACACCGTGACGGACGTCTATGTGGTCGAGCACGACTTCGTAGCCTCTACAAAGCCCGCGATGGAGATCCTGGCGGACTTCTCGGACAACCTCACGGCCTTCGCCAACAGGCGGGTCCTCTTCGCCAAACCTATCCAGCCCTCGACCATCGTGGTCGCTGATCCGGGCGGGACGCCTCTGACTCCGGGGACGGACTACACCATCACAACGCATTGTAACTACTGCATAATCTCGACCGCGGCGGCGGTCGCTTTTGTTATATCTGGGCAGCCATACCAGGACAACGCACAGGAGCTCCACGCGGCGACCGGGATCACCGGACAGACCTCCGAGATCCACGTCACGCAGAACACGCTGATCAACAGCGCGAACTCCGCGAACGTACTGGCAAGGCTGGCCGACTACTACGCAAACGCCAGGATCGAGAACTACAAGTTCGAGCTGATAAACGCCGAGCCGAAGACCGGCGACATGGTGACGTATAACGACGTCGCCGGAGATCCGGCGAGCGGGATCGTTACCAGGGAATCGGTGGCCATATCCGGCATAGCTGCCGCGCAGGCCGAGATCGTCTCGAACTGGCAGCCGGGTAACTTCGGCAACACCTTCAACGCCTTCAAGATCGTCGACAAGACGGCGCTGGGCGGGAACCTGACGGGGACCTACTCGGACGCAGAGCTCGAGGGCAAGGACGTCATGATCGTGATCTTTGACAGCGCCTCCGGAGGATCCGGCGGAACGAACGGCGAAGACGGTCAGGACGCGAGCCACAACTCCGGCGTGACGCCGGTGCAGACCTCGCCGTATGACATCTATCTGCTATACCAGTCCGGCCAGCCCGGTCAGGGCGGAGGACCCGGCCAGTACGGCGAAGGCGGTCCCGGAGCCAAACGCTACAACATGATCCGCACGACCTTCTCGGGGTCTTATGCGGTCAGCCTGGGCGCAGGCGGAGCCGGAGGAAATGCGGGCCTGCCTGGAGCGGACGGAGACCACACGACATTCGGAAGCTGGAGCTCTGACGTGCACGATCTCGACGGGACGTATGTCAACTTCGTCTCGGGCGACATCTATGGAGGCCCGGGTCTGCCCGACACGTCGCTCCGCGGGTATTACGGCGCGGCAGGCGGCTATTACGACTACCTCGAAAAAAAGTACGTCAAGCCTGTAAGGCCAAACTTCTCGCCCTCGATAACTCCGGCCCACACTATGCTCTGGACAGGCCACGACATTTACCAGGGCGACGTCACCATCGAGATGAGGCCCTGCCCGGGCGGCAACGGCGCCGGCGCTGGAAAATATCCCTCGCCGCATAGCAACGGGACGGCCGGAGGCGCGGGAGACATGAGCCTCAACACCGTCCACGTCGGTAACAAGTGGTATGTGACCGTGGCCGGCGGAGACGGCGGTGACGGCGGCGATCAGGTCGCCTCGAGCGTGACTCCGAACCTTGGCCAAGGTGGAAGCGGCGGCGGTCCCGGATCTGGAGGAGGCGGCGCCGGAGCTGGCGCGACTTTCCCGGACGCGAACAACTCAAGACCGGCCGCAAAGGGCGGCAGAGGCGGCAAAGGCGGCAAGGGCGGAAAAGGCTCGGACGGCTTCGTGCTGATCTATTATCACAACTAACAGGAGGAACAACATGAGAATCATTACTCCGGAGCTTAACACCATCAGGATCGGACACCAGGGCGAGAACGGCGCGGTCTGCGTGCAGATTAACGCGGCCGACTGGCCGACACTCTACGGGGCGGGCGAGTTCCGTCTCGACCACCAGCGCCCGAGCGACCCGGCGGGCTACCCTTGCGAGGTCAGCTTCGACGGTCAGGTCGTGAGCTGGATCGTGACCGCTTCCGACGTGGCCATCGCCGGCTACGGGAAGGCGGAGCTCGTTTATAAGGTCAACGACGTCGTCGCGAAGTCCATCACCTACTCGACCATCATCGAGGCCAGCGTGGACGGCTCGGGAGATCCTCCGGAACCGTGGGAGAGCTGGGTCGACGAAGTGCTCGAGGCCAGAGACGAGGCCGTACAGGCGGCGAGCGACGCACACAACGACGCGGTCGCAGCTCACGATGACGCGGTGGCTGCTGCGGGGAGTGCGGGAGCTGCACACGATGACGCCGTAGCGGCTCACACGGACGCCCAGAGCGCGGAAACTGACGCCTTAAAGGCGGAAGGCTACGCCGTAGGCGAGCAGAACGGCACGCCGGTCACGTCCGGAAGCCCGTACTACCAGAACAACGCGAAGTATTACAAGGAGCAGGCCGCGGCCGAGCTGGCGAACAAGGCCGACAAGGTCGTCGGAGCCGTAGCTGGCAATCTGGCTATGCTCGACGCTACGGGCAACCTCGCGGATAGTGGCATAAGTGCCGACCTCGACGAAACGGTCAGCGGAGTAACAATCGAGTTTAACTCG
>Ga0265298_10007855_pt1 | contig 12892 bp, 14 predicted proteins | sample AusTroGonzalo_MG_3_FD_193486 | JGI IMG/M metagenome (GOLD analysis project Ga0265298, IMG submission 193486) | Bovine rumen microbial communities from tropical cattle in Woodstock, Queensland, Australia - Gonzalo_01 | ecosystem: Host-associated > Mammals > Digestive system > Stomach > Rumen ... | reverse complement strand
GTCGGTCTCTTCGCTGTCCCAGTCATCCTCCAGCAGCCTTGCCTGCAGCGCCTGATAGACGGTTTTCTGTTCGGCAAAGGCAGGACGAAGTTCAGAGCTTTCCGGTAGCTTAGTTTCTGCCGTTTCGATGTAATTGCAGATATCCAGCAAATCATCCCGGAACTGCTTCACGCGCTCAGCAAGAGCAATTGCGTCAAGGCCATCTTCCAGCTGCTTCAGTTTGGCATCGTCATAATCAAAGTTCTTCAGCTTAGCTACCGTAGTGAAGCGACTGCGGATATCATCACCGATGGTGTGCACGTGACCGATCTTCTCAATCAGCTGATTAGCGATGCCCATGGGAATGATAGTGTTGCCCCAGAGGTTGTAGTGCTTCTGTAGGAAATTCTTCATGTTCCAGGCATCGTCTACCTTTTGTTGGGCAACCTTCAGCAGGGTTTCCAGCGCGGTGGAATAGGTGGATTCGCTGGCCAGCAGACCGTTGGAAATGCCATAAGCGTCGAACAACCGTATGAGCAGCTGACGGTTCATGCTCTTGGGCTTTTCCAGCCGCTTGAAGTTGTAGATGTCCATGGGGCTGATTTTGCACAGCGCTTCCATGTTGCCTGCGTCGTACCTGGTACCATTCTCCGAGACTAGCACACAGTGACCGCCATACACCAGGGCCGTCAATACAATGCTCATCCAGACCACACCCAGCTTGAAACGCTTATCGAAGTATTCGTCGCCGTTTTCGGTGGTCATGATATCGCTATAGTTCAGCACATTGCCTTCTGGCAGTTCCTTTAGCTTCTGGATATAGTATTGCACATATGGGCTGTTCTCTGGACGGATCTTACCATCCAATCGAAGGTCGAAGGAATCCAGCGTAGAATTGCCCAGCTGTGTGGGCTTGCCAACCAACGCATTCAGAGCTTCCATGCGGACTGTAGCCATATTCTGCTGGGTCACAGGGCTAGAAAATTTCGGGAATTGCGGATACTTTTCATTGAAATATGGATTCAAGCTGTTGGATGCAGCGATTTCCACGATATCCTTCACGGTGAGGTCGCCAATACGTGGTGTTCCCTTCAGTGCTTCCAGCAGCGTTTTGCTCTGGCCTATGTAGGTAACCTTGAAGAGGGTAGTACGATGCTCGTCCATCCACTTGCGAATCTGCGCCAGATATTGCTTTCCGCGCTGCACATAAGTGGTTTTGGTTTCTCCGGCAGCAGAGAGGATTTCCATCTCACGGGCACCACCATACAGCTTAATCAGCTGCAGCACCTTGGTGTCCGCCTGCAAGGTAAAGTACACTTCATCCTTCTGTCCTCCGCTGATCTGTTGTGGGCCGCTAAACGGAGGAACGATATAAACCCAGAAATCTTCTTTCGGCTCGGCAGAAGGACGATCATTGCTGAGTCCCAGGAACAGATAACCACGACGGAAGATATTCTTGTCGCGCCAGTTCATGCTGTACTGAAAGATGTTGAATCCGGGAACATACTTATCTGTGTCCTGATAATTCAGGGTGGACACCATAATATCGAAGAAATGCCGGTCCAGCGCATCATCTCCGAGGAAGTCAGCTTTCTCCTGAATCTTCTTATCGTAGTCGATGTCTTTCTTTAGGTCTAGATAATACTGGCCATTATCGCCGTTGAACTCAATGAACTGACCGGAGACTGTGTTCATGATGTCCTGCATCACGGTATGGATAGTACCCAGCAGGAAATCTTCCTCCATGACAGGCATGGGAATATACAGGCACAGATCATCCTTCAATGCCTGCTCAGTGATGCCTAGCTTAGCGTCCAGGGTTCCGGTAGTTAGGCGGTGCACTGACAGCGCATAAATGATCTGCAGAGCGATAGGTTTATATGCCGCCTTCGGGAAGTTGCTGGAAATGATGGATTCCAGCACCGTGGATTTGGACAGCACCTCATGTACAGCAGGATCGGTGCGCAGGGACGGATTCTCCTTGATGCGCTTCCAGTAGGTATCGAAGCTGACGATGCCTGGAGCCTTATCCGTTACTTGCTCATCGATGATCGCGCCGATGGTTTCGGAGATGGTTTTCAGCACCTCGCGCTTTTCCACCGTGACGATGTGCTGGAAGGTGTCGATGTAAGCGGGGTGGATCGGGAACATATCCACGTAATCTTCCAGCCGGGAGGCCATGTTCTGATACAGCGGGCAGAACTTCTGCAGATGTTCCCGGATCATGGCTTTCTGCTCAGCTGATTTGCGGAGGACGCGCTTCTGTGCGACATAAGCAATATCTTCGCTTCGGATCAGCACTTGCTCAAAGCGATCCTTCATCTTCAGCAGAGAAGAGGATACCTGTCGGAACGCGGAGTTGTCGAACAGCGCTTCCTGCACACCGGAAATGAAACGGAACCGGGTGGACTTGATGATCTCTCCGATTTCACGCATAAAGCCCAGATCGGCCATGAGCTCGGTGTCCTTCCGAGTACGCAGATAGTCCAGCAGCTCATCCACGACGACCAGATAGCCGCGCTCATCACCGTACTTCTCAGCAAAGGCGGCCATCATGTCTACCAGAGAATCTTTATTGCCGAAGGTCGTTTTTTCATCAGGGAATTTGAAGGAAATACCGCGTTTTTTCAGATCCTGTTCGATACTTCCGAAAATGATGTTCCGTAGGTTCATGGGTGTAGAGCCAATCTCTATGCGCAACACCTCAAACTTGCCAGCGATGGATGCAGCGTCCTGACGGAAGTTTTCATTCTGGGCTAGCACCAGCATGTCGGCGTCAGCGGCAACAGAAGACACCACACTCATCAGATGAGATTTACCAGTGCCGTAATTACCGACCAGCAGAATGCCCTTGTTGTCAACCACGTTTTCCAGCTGAAGCTGGGAGAGAATCTTTGCACTGATGAGCTCCGCCATGTTGTCGCTCATTACGTAGCTGCGGACAAGTTCCTCCGCCTTGCTGTGGTCATCTGCGCTCCGCAGAACAATGACGGATTCAATCGGATCGAACTGAATCAAATCGCGATACTTCATGATGGTATCTCCTTTACTCGGTAATAATGTAGGTGTCTTGCAGAGCGCGAGGATCGCACTCGTAATACTCGGGGTTATTCGGGGAAGCGTAAATCAGCTTCCCATCTAGTATGGTGCCGGGCCATGCGATGCAGATCTTACGGTTCCGGCACAAGGCGAGCAACAAACCTACTATGTCCAGATTGAAACCAGGCGTGAAAAGAAGCTCTGAATGGGTCAGGGTTACCGCTTTATACGGATTGACCAGTTTGGCGATCCCAGATGCGACTGCATCTGGTCGATTCTGCTCTGGCAAATCACAAAGAATATTGCTTAACTCCCTGCCCAGGTTCACAGTGCCCTGCTCCTTTGGTAGACGCTTTTCATTCGTTACGATGAACAGTCCCTGACCTATGGCTGTATAGCGCTGCTTGAATTCAAAGCGTGAGAGTCTTGTTGCCATGGCCATTTTCCTCCGTCAAGTCAAACTCCAAAGACACTTTCTTCTTTTTGAAAAAAGTAGTAATGGCATCCAATGCAAGAGGTGATGGCAAATGTCGTCCGTTTTCATACCGATTGATGGTAGAATAACTCACATGCAACAACTGGCTGAGTTCCTGCTGCGTCAGTCCCAATTCCTCTCTTGCTCTCTTAAGGGAATCGCCAAAAGTCATATAATCACATCCTTACCATTTACTCATTCGACATAAGCGAATGACTGGGGCACATAATTAAGGCCGAAATCGGATAGATTCATAGGATAATCGTACTGTATTACAACGCCTAGATGATAGGCTGTGGCTGTGTTGCGTTTTTTGTAATATTCTCGGTAATCTTTATGCGTAATACCCCCAGCAAATTTTGTCTGCTTCCAGACGGAATCTACGTCACCCTCGACAATGCCAAGCAGCGAAACCTCCGCTACGACCTTTTTTATGGGAGCTGTCGCGTAAATGATGATTGTTTTGATATCATCACGGCAATGAAATTTGCGAAATTCATATTGCTTTGTTCCGGCAATAATTTCATCTACATATTTTGGTTTAATCGATAATAACATTCGAGACATCGACCCGACCCTCCCTTAGAATCTTTTCGAACTGTTCCCGGTTAAAACGAAGTGTCATAGGATGTGTGCCAGGCCAGCACCCGTTTTTCGTCAGCCAATCCCAATTAACGTTATTCCCTGCACCAAAATAACCATAATATAACAATTCTATTGCCGTAAGATCTGGCCAGTTTTCATACCGCGTCCTACGCTCATAGGCATCATAAACTGATTTGTTCCCGACCAACTGTTCGAACTCATCATAAGAAATCAATGCCTTTCCCCGATTCTTTACTTTTACAATGCGTGTTGCAATGCAGTAAGAAGTAATCACGGATTTATAGCCGGGTCTACCATCTTTTCCAGTATATTTTCTAAAGATAAAAACTGGCTCACCTTCATGGAATGACAAACTATAAGGTTTTCCGATGTATATCTTTTTTAGACCGTTCGCAACACTGATATCGACGCTTTCCTGTATGGTATGTGCCAATTCGGAATAAGCAAACATTGTATCATGATAATCCATCTCAATTGCCAAACAACCAGCATGCTCTATTTTACTACTGAGAAATGGAAACGCCTTACAAGGGTCAGAAAAATCCAGATAATTTCTGTTCTTTATATATACGCGTTCGCCATTTAAGTTATCTCCAACGTGTACGAATCCAAACTTTTCTAATTGAGAGATCAAGAGAGTTTGTTTTTCAAAAGTAGTCACGTATATTTCTTCTGCGCCTAAATCACGCCAGTGCCATAGTGTCAAACCAATTGCGCCTTCACCGATGCGCATACCCCGGAAACGTTCATCAATCTTTATTGTCCCAATCTTCAAACGACTCTTTTTCGGTAGCACTCGACCGTCGGCAAGCGGAATTTCTTCCATTTCACCAGGCTTCAGTTTAATAAAAGCGCCAATGCCATTTTCGTCTTCAAACACGAGTGCTTTATCATGCTGGGCAGCTTTTTTATGGAACCATACAATAAAATTGGAGCTTGTCGCGGTGCCCGGGTAATCTTGCTTTAAAGTTTCAAAAAACGGATCATCAAGGTTAATATCTGCAAAGAGTTTCTCGGAAAATTTCCCTGCCATACTTACATCCTCCCACGAATAAACTCTATCGTTTCATTAACATCATTGCTTCCATAGGATACTATCAGTGGTATTCCAAGCTTTCCAGCAATCTCCCTGGCATATGAAATCTCTGCCTCTTGGAAACGAGCTATATCATCTGCTTTATGTTCTACATGATCCCTTTCGAATCGGCGTTTAGCAATCACATCTGAATTTTCTGTAATCAGAACAATGGCGTCCGGATTCAGCCGAATAAATGTATTCTCTGAAATCCGGATAATTTCACTATCAGCATTCAATAAACAGAAATGACCATCCAGCAGAAACTCCGACCCTTTACTTCTAAGATTGTCAATGGCTTCGAGTAAATACATCTGGTTCTCATCAATGTCAGCAACCCTCTTGTCGGGACTAAAACCAGATTGCTTGACATCCGAGATCAGTTGGCTCGCTGAATATGCTGGTATGCCCAGACGCTCCTTTAGCAGACTGCAGAAGTGGGTTTTCCCAACTCCATGTACGCCGCCGACAAAAATCACCCAGCATTCCCCCTCAATACGCCACCATTGGCAAGATAAAAAGGCCCGAATAATTGTAGCACAAATATGAAGCATCTGCAATCTAAAATTTCCCGATTGATTCATTCTTCACATCAGAACAAAAACGGCTGTAATAGGCTATATATTTGATGATTATCAATTCTCATATGAATAAATTTTGTTGTTATTTAATTGCAAGTGCTATACGACTAATGAATTGCAAGTGCTACACCGAGAAACACCAGCTTGACAGCAAATCCCGTCTGTGGTACAATACTTCGCAAATAAGCGAATTCGCGGATTCGCTGAAAGGAGGATTTCCATGGCTGGTGAATTCGGAGCTTACATCAACGGGAAACGGAAGGGACGGGGACCTGGCGGTTCAGACATCTTGCTTAAAGACATCGCAACGGCAATGGGTGTAACGGCTACCTATTTATCTGATATCATCAAGGGACGCCGGAACCCCCCAGAGAAGGAGATTCTTAAAAAGATAGCGATTGCGCTCCAATTATCTCCTGAGGAAAGAGATTATATGTACGATCTTGCCGGACGGGAACGCAATGAAGCTGCTCCCGATCTGCCAGAATATCTGATGTCCGAAGACATACCCCATGTACGCGCTGCGCTTCGGCGGGCCAGTGATAAAAAACTGGGCGATGATTTCTGGAAGAAAGTATATGAGCAGATCGAGAAGGAAGGTTCTGATGACTGATCTGAGTTTCTATGTTCCCCATATTAGTCGAGACGGCTTAGATGCTGAGGCTTCGGCTTTTCTAAAAGAGTACTGTCCTGAGGCACTTAGGGAACCCATGTGTGTTCCGATTGAACAGATCGCGGTTGTCAAAATGAAACTGACGGTGTTGGAATACCACCTTAGTGAAGATCTGAGTATTCTCGGACAGATGTGTTTCACTGACGGAAAAGCTGAAATATATGATCCGGAAGAAGATGAATATCGCGAAATCATAGTCAAAGCTGGTACGATGATCATTGACCCGGACACATATGCCAGACGGAATTTAGGAAGCAAGCGAAACACTATCGCCCACGAATGCTTTCATTGGCACCGTCATAAGATCTATCACCTGAAGGCGGCAGAATCAAGAAACGAAACCAATGCCGCTTATCGATGCCCCTGTCCTACCCAAGAACGTGATGAGCGTAACATAAGCGTGTGGACAGATGAGGATTGGATGGAATGGCAAGCAAACAATGTGGCTCCTCGGATTTTAATGCCCATTGAGACAGTAGAACAGGTTTTTCATATGATGGACGCTGAAAGCCAGAAGAATCCATTTGTCGCCAAAGGACTGCGTTCCAAAAGCCAATGGATTATCGAGCAAACAGCAGGGTTTTATAAGGTATCCAAGAAGGCTTCAGAAATCCGCTTAACGGAGTTGAGGCTTCTTTCCTGATCCGTCTATTCCTTATTTTTGCTCAAAAACTTCGCTAACAAGCGGAGCAGCTATGTGACGATTTCAATTGAAAGGTGGCAGGCAATATCGCATGGTTAACAATCAATCTAAGGCTGGCGATGGAATCAAAATTGTTCGGCACCCGGAAGGGCACGGAATTGACTGCTGTGTCGATGAAAAGAAAGGCTTGATTGAAATAATACATGGTGCCTGTAAAACGATTCTCAAGATCAAGCCTGGCCCGGTAGATGTCGAATATATGAAGAGCCAGAAGGCATAAGAATATAATAAACACCGCGAGATCGCTTTGACGACAGTGCGGATCTGATGCTCCACCAGGAGACCAGATTCACCTGTCGTTATTTTTGTTTTTATGGGCAGATGGTGCGCATGAACGCCTGATGCCCACGTTACATGTGTCCGTCAGGTTGCCTGACCGGAAGGCGAATTGTTGAGAACCCGCCGGACGCATTCACCGCACAGCTACTCAACAAGGCTGCTGCAAGTCGCAAACGGAGAGGACTCGTTATGACCTGCAGCTTTGTTCAAAGCACCCTTTTTCAGGCAAGCACTTCTCCGATTTGCAAACGCAAAAAGGAGAAGATGCAAAATGAAGTCAAAGCATGGTAACAACCGCAACTATGTACTCCCCGGTGATAAAACCCGAACTCCTGTTTCCCGAGAAATGTTTCTGGAATGCATGCGTCCTTTGTGGAAGCAGCGTAAAGCACTGGAGCGCGCTGGACTTTGCAATCCGCCCAGAAACTTTATCTGTAGCGTTGAGTGCTCAAACTGTCCCTATGCCAATCACGATCGCCTTGTCTCCACGAGCAAGCTCGAAGAGAACGGTGTGGAAATCGAGGCATCCTTCGATATGGCTGAAAGTATAGCAGATCTGATGTTTGAAGAACAGCTTCGGAGCGTTCTACTCCAAATGGATGCGATCGATCAGCTAATCATCCGGGTGTATGTGCTCCATGAAATGGATGCGACTGAACGTGAATGTGCTGAGATGATTAGTAAAACCATTGGACGTGAATACAGCCATCAAGCTGTGCATAAACGGATTCCGGCCGCAGCAAAACGCCTCGCCGAACTGATACACTATAACCCCTACGAATAAAAAGATGGCCGAGGTTGGTATCGTACCAGCCCCGGCTTTTTTCATACTCAAGTTTTCATATAGTACGGCATCTCGTCGCCGTCAGCACGGAGAATTAAACCCGGCGTCCATGGCGGCGTCCTGCCCATCTGTTCACTAACCGCTTCCAGTAATACCCTTGGGTCGCACTCGATGATCAGCTCGTCATGGACATGGGCCACAATTCGCGAAGACCGCAGGGTATTCATGGCGTAACACAGGATATCCCGGGAAATAGCCTGCACAATGTTTTCCACGAACTTTGGACCGTAACTTTCCAGCCGATCCCACCTCTTCGCGGCGTTAATTCCCATATATGTAATAGCATCTCCGCCAAACTGATTCACGCCCAGTTTCGGCTTCACGTAGCTGAGCTTTCTCCCGGAAGGCAGTGTGATGAACAACATACCGCTATTGTGCTCGAAGGTAATGCCATGCGTCTGCGTGACGCTTTTGTCTTCTACGGCCTCCATGACAGCCTGATCGACGTCCCACCATAGCTGAACAATCTTCGGATTGGATTCACGCCACATTGTCACCAGCGGCTTCAGTTCATCCTCGGCCAGACCCATTTCCAAAGCGCCCATGGCTTTCAGGGCTCCTACGCTGCCGCCGTATCCAAGAGCGAGTTCCGCGATTTTACCCTTCTGCCGCAGGTGGCCGTTGACTCCGTGCTTCACCACGGGCACATGGAACATGGCGGAGGCGGAGGCGCAATAAATGTCACCGCCTTCTTTGAAAACCTTCTGTCGCCATTCTTCCCCTGCCAGCCAGGCAATCACGCGGGCTTCGATTGCTGCAAAGTCACTGACGATAAATTTGCAGCCTTCCTGTGGCACAAAGGCCGTCCGGATCAGCTGACTGAGGGTATCTGGCACATCATCGTAGAGCATTTTCACGGCTTCATAGTCCCCGGCCAGCACCAGTTTCCTCGCCGCATCCAGATCCGGGAGATGGTTTTGTGGTAGATTCTGCAGCTGGATCAGCCGCCCACTGAACCGGCCCGTCCGATTCGCGCCGTAAAACATGAACATGCCCCGGGCTCGGCCATCTGCACAGACCGCGTTTTTCATAGCGATGTATTTTTTCACGCTGCTCTTTGCCAACTGCTGCCGAAGCAGAAGCACATCCCGCAGCTCTGGTGGGCAGTCCTTCAGCATGGCGGCGACTTCCTTTTTGCCGAGCGATTCGGTTTCCAGCCCGTTATCTGCCAACCAGGCTTTCATCTGTTGGACGCTGTTCGGGTTCTCCAGGTTGGTCAGCTTCTGAATGGCGGCGGTCAGCTCATTCCGGGAAAGCGTATCCATCCGGATGGCGTTTTCCACCAGCGTCATGTTCAGCGCGATGCCCCGGTCATTGATTTCCTGATCCTGATGATACTGATCCCAAACATCGTCCGGCACAGGATACTTACGCAGCCGATGCTGAATCGCCATTTCCGTTTCCACGTCGCGGTAGTTGTACGCCTTGAAGGTTTCCCACTTCTGCCGGTCATGGCTGGGCAGGTTCCGGGTGCGTCCGCCATTGCTCTTGCTGGGAGCACACGGCTGGCAGAAGTATCGGATCAGATCTTTTCCTTCAGTCATTTTCTGCTTATCCAGTCCCAGCACAGCGCCGACACCTGCCAGAGACAGTGGAAGGCCCAGGTATGCGGACCAGACCATGGTGCATCGCCATCCGGCGGGATTCAGGAACCTGGCGCAATCCGTAGACAGCGGATGCTGATCATGGAACGGATCGAGAGACATACCCATATCCGTCAGATACCGGCTGAGACACACTCTTTCAAAATTGGCGTTGAAGGCATATTTGGTCACCTCGTCATCCGTCAGTGCATCCAGCACATCCTGTGGGATGCTTTCCCCGGAAGCCAGATCGACAACCTGTACCTCACCGCCGTCGATGGAATATCCGAACAGCAGGATTTCAAAGTCCGGAGTCTCCGCGTATTTGTACACACCACACTTTGACAGATCCACGCTGCTGAACGTTTCGATATCAATTGAGATCGTTCTCACATATACACCCCCATAGAGAGAAACGGGTGGCAGATCGCTCCGCCACCCGATAGTCCGGTTGATCAGTTCAGGAAGTCTTCGTCGCCGTCATCCACAGCTTCGAAGTCAGCGCTGGCGTTACTGTGTCCGCCGAGAGGTTCGCCGTCGCGGATCTTCTGGATGTTGCCCAGCCCGCATGCCACGCCCTTGTTGCCGTTCACGGAGAAGGCATACAGGTTGATGGAGGCCTTCGCGTATACTCCGCTGTAGATCTCGCTGCGGTCCAGGATAGGCCGCACCTGACGGTCAACCACCTGCGGCGCGGTCTTGCTGTTGGCGTTGATAAACCAGCAGCCCTTGTAGGCGTCATCCTCACGCTCGATGTCGCCGTCCCGCAGGGGCAGCTTCAGCTGGGCACGGTTGGGAATCTTGCCGCCAAACTTGCCGATGCCTTCCTGGATGGCGCATTCGATCGCGGCATTGATGGCATCCACGGTTTCCTTATCACTCTTCGGAATGATCAGGGAGCAGCTGTAGCGGGCATCCCCGCCGCCCAAAGGGGCTTTCGGTTCCCAGATGTTTGCGTAGCTCAGACGGACGATACCGGTGACGACTTTAGTGTTATTCTGCTTTGCCATGTTTTTCAATCCTCCTCATATTCATTGAAGTCAGTTTTGGCATTATTCAGAGCCAGACGATCGTCCGACTCAGGTACTAAGGTTGGCTTTCCTGCTGGCTTATGGACACAGCTGCCGAGGATTTCGGCAAAGGCCTTTTTGCCCATAAGCTTTTCCATCTCTCCGATGGGCAGGAGTGTTTTGCGGAAGATGTCCTTGTATCCCGCCGCGTTGGCTGCAGCGATGACAGCCGCTTCGTCGGTGTACTTGCGGTAACTGCGGCCTTCGACCAGTTTCCAGCCGGGCCATTGTTTTCCATGATTGAGAGCACCGTCCAGTGCGTACGCCTTCAGATCGTCTGCCCATTTGATCAGATCGTCCAGCTTACCTAGCAGATCGCCGATCTCAGCATCGGTCAGCAGTGGCGGCAGAGCGAAATCCAGCTTTGCTAGTTCCAGATTGGCGGCCGCTCTGGCTCGGCAGCGTACTGCTGCTCTGCAGAAAACACACCACGGACCGGGATTAAATTCGCCCTTTCCCTCGTAGGCCTGCTCGGCCAGCGGTTTCAGTGTGTTTTCAGCCCAGTCTTTCAGATCTGCAACCGGGATCGTCCAGGTTGAGATGTTCTCCCTGCGGGGCTGGTAAATGGTCATGCTGACCGTCTGGATGTCGTACAAGCCCTCGAAGATTGTCAGCGCACCCAGCGCATACAGCATCATCTGTGGGTTGTGGTCAGCTTCGACCAGGATCCCCTTACCATATTTCAGGTCGATGATGTGCAGGGTATCGTCCGCGACGATCAGCGCGTCGCCGGTTCCGAAACCTTCCGGCACCCAGCAGCTGAAGTCCAGCCGCTGCTCGATCAGCAAAATGGCGTCCGGACAGGTCTTCCGGGTCTCGGCTAGAGTCTCCAGCACAAATTGGACATAGCCGTCGGTGTACCCGTCCATCTCATCACTGTCATAGGAAGAAATAGGTTTCTTCGTCTGCAGCTTCAGTGCCCGGCGCAGCTTGTGTTCTGCCTGCGCATGGGCTGCCGTGCCCTCGGCGGCGGCTTCTGTTTCCCGATCCTCGAAGTCCTGCTCCAGCCTGGCGCTAGGTCCACAGTTCAGCCAGCGGTGTGCTGAAGAAGCACCCAGGATCGCGTGTTGTCGTGGAGGCATCACAGCACCTCCGCCTTCTGAAGAAGCACAGCGTACTTCTCCGGGTCTACAGCGCTCAGCTTGTCAGCGCCACACTCGCGGATCAGCGCCTGCACCTCAGCCCGGTGGCCTGTGACCGATTTCTCAGCCAGCACGGTACGCACCTGTTCCAGCGTGACGGTGGGCTTGGGCTGCTCGGCGGGCTTCTCTTCCTTCTTAATAGGTTCCGGTGCTTCTGGCTCCTGGTCAGAAGGCGTATCCCCGCTGAAGAGTTCGCGCAGCGTGTCGCTGATGTCGATCAGCGCCTCACCGCATCTGCGGAGTTCCGCGACAACGGTGGACAGTTCGGACATTTTGCTCATATTGCGGTTCTCCTTTCTTTTGCCTGATTGCGTTGATTTGGCCTGCCATGCGGCGGGTGATCACCGAGATCGCCCACAGCGTCCCGAAAAGCTCATCAAGCGAGATTTCGGGCGGCTCCCTTTTGCCATGGTCGTCATGCCGATCCTGCATCGTCCCCTGAGCCTCCTTTCCGAAGGGTGTGTTTCGTGTCCCTTCGCAACCCACAGGACAAAAACAGGGTGTTTGGCAACCAGCCATCAGAAAAACGGCAAGAAAAAAATCCTTCCATAAAAATAGCGGCCCGGTTGCCAAACCGAGCCTTTTTGTCCTGTGGGTATCGGAAGCCCAATCTTAGATGAAGGAGGCGCATCGCGTGAAAAGCAATGCCATGATCACATGAGTCACATCAATCGTTTCAACGCAGCCGGGTATCCCGATCCCACAGCCTATGAAGCGCTAACGCGGGTGGAAACAGAACTCCACTTGTCAGCCTTCCGGCCCATCGTGTATATCTGCAGTCCGTTTTCCGGGGATACGGAAACCAACCTGGAGAACGCCCGAAGATACAGCCGGTTTGCAGTG
>Ga0265298_10007854_pt1 | contig 12893 bp, 18 predicted proteins | sample AusTroGonzalo_MG_3_FD_193486 | JGI IMG/M metagenome (GOLD analysis project Ga0265298, IMG submission 193486) | Bovine rumen microbial communities from tropical cattle in Woodstock, Queensland, Australia - Gonzalo_01 | ecosystem: Host-associated > Mammals > Digestive system > Stomach > Rumen ... | reverse complement strand
GCATGCCCATCGGGGCACCGGTATGATCATCGGGCACCGGTCTGATCATCGGGCACCGGCAGGCAAAAGAAAAGGCCAGGTGATGCCTGGCCTCGGGGTGCCCGGCTACCGGATGGCGGGCACTCAATCATATGAGTAAAGACTGAATCGTTCGGAGGTACTAGTCCGTCAGCCTGTAGCCGGTCGTTTTCTTCAGCGCATGGATGTCCGTGATAAGCAGCTTTCCGTCCAGTACTGCCTGGAGTTCTTCCGGGGTATTCTGGATCGACTCGAACTGTTCGACGGCTCTGGCTGGCATGTTGATCTTGTAGCCGTTGCCTACGACCACGACTTGCTTGCCGTAGTCTCCGTTTGTGAAGAAGAAGCCGTCGACCTTGACCGTCTTGCCTTCGAAGGCGGCCAGCTTCACGAACTGCATCGCCTGGAGGTCGATGCCTTCCCTGATCGTGCTTACAGATTTGTTGTACTTTTCAAATAATGACATAGTTTCGTTTTTCTCCTTTTCTCTTTTATAGGCAGCGCTCCGGTCAGCGCTTTACCTTGAATAAGCCATCAATGTCCTCGTCGGAGTACTTGATGGTGGCGATCCCGTTCAGGATCGCGCGGTATTCGGCAGCGAGTCCGAGCGTGTAGGTCGAGTCGCGGATCACGACGTTATCCCTGATCGGGAGGTCGTGCCCGTCTATCTTCAGGTCCAGGTGGACGTCGTCATTGAACAGTGACTCCGTGCCTCCCGCCTTTCTGAAGATGAAGCCTTCCTCGAAATTCTCGATGCTTCCCAGTTCCTGGGCGCCCCTCTTTTTGTTGACGCCCGCGATCGTTATGTGGAGGAATCCGGCAGGATCCTCCATTACGTATTTTTTAGCTCCGAGAGTCTTGAAGCGGTCGCCTTCTCCATATTCAGGCTCCGGCTCATAGACTCCCATGAAATGCATCTCTCCGTTTCTGTCGGCAGCTGCAGCGCCCCAGAGCGTAGCTGCTTTCTCTACACCTTCATTATACTCCGTGAAGTCTGCATCGCCCACATATTTGATACTGTCCGTATCGGAGTAGATGAAGTTCATCGGCTCCTCGCCGTTGTGCGTTACGACGTCGATCCCGTCCGCCAGGCGCATCCTGGACCATGCGGTTGTCCACACGCCCCAGGAGTATGATGTGAACGCGCTCCGGGCGTGCTCCTTCAGCTGCTCCTCAAGTCTCACTTCCTTTTGGATGAACTCATGCCCGACGTATTCGATCAGATCCCTGGCAGGATCCTCGCAGCTCATGCCGTAAAGGCTGTTTAGCTTGGCCTTATTGTTCATGTAATAGAAATACTGATCGTCGTCTGGATTGATGCCTTTCAGCTCGGTTTTGACCCTGTAGTACTGTTTGATCGTGTCCCTGAACATATGCGGCAGCATCCTGTATTTAGCGCTCCAGAGCTCTGTAATGACCATCCTGTCCCACTTGTAGCGCCTGGATACGATCCTAAAGTCAACATCCGTCAGGGTCGTGTCAAGCAGATCCGCGCGCACTACGCGGCCGTTGGCGTATGTGGGCCTGTAGACGTCCCTGCATTTATCTCTGGACAGATATAGGTGTCCCTCGAACATGTCCGTGTGGATATTGACGAAGGTGACCCGGAACAGCAGCGCACGGCTGCCGCCGTCCAGAAGCTGCTGGAAGTCTTCCACGTTTTCCCGGTAAAAGCGGGACATCGGGAAGCGGTTCATCAGCATCGAAGCGGGATAGGAGCTGACTATGTCGACGCTCTTCACGTCTTCAATGATCTCGTCGGTCCGCCACCGGTTGCTTAATGTGTCGCCTCCCCTGAACGCTTCGCGCAGCAGACAGTAGACGTCGACGTCAGGCTGCATATTGAACATCTGCGTGTGGTTGTAAAGCTGCATCGCTTTCCGGATGTCCCTGCGGACGTATCCTGTTGAAGTCAGGGGCACGGTGCTGATATCGTCGCCATCTGTTTCAAGCATCTTCATGAGCGCCTGGACGAGTCCCTTGACGTCGTTGACGCAGTATTCCAGCTCCGTTGGCGACAGATGGCTCCACGGATATCTCGTGACCGAGTAGTCCAGCGTGGTCTTTTGATTCTCCACGCCGTACTTGTCCAGGAAACGCGCCAGGGACATATTAGTCAGGAAGTAACTGCAGCGGTATTCAAACTTTCCGTACATCTCACACTTCAGGACCTTCCTCGGATCCGGACAGAATACCTCGTCCGCCGTGAAGGCATACCAGCCTTTCAGGAAGGTGAACTCGTATGCCAGGTTATGGACGTATATCACGAGCCAGGTGTCGTCCGGCAGAATCTTCCCGATCCTATCCAGCAGGCTGAAATATTCGTCCCAGGTCCTTCCGGTTATCGTTAGATCCGGACCGATCTGCATCTGCCAGATGTACATGAAGGCCTGCTCGATATCCTTCAGGCGTGTGCTTTCGATGTCGAAGGCGGTGACGATGTCCAGGTAATTTTTTCCTGACTTTTTCCGCTTGTTCTTCTTCAGCACCGGGACATGCCGCAGGAATTCCAGGTCAGCATTGTCCCACTGCCTGATCATTTCTTGCCTTTCAATGTTACGCGCCTGACGTTCAGCTTGGGCGGGTTAATGATCTCGACCTGCTTTCCCTGCCGGTCGTACTTGATCGCCTTTTTCGCCCAGCGGTCCATGTTGGCGCGGATCTGGGCCTTCGTGAGGCCCTTGCGCCTCGCCTCGTTTATGGCGATCAGGATCTGCTCCGAAGAGTAGACGGAGGCCAGATGTCTGGCTCTCGCGTCGTCCAGAAAACGCATGTAGCTGTTGAAGTTCCTGCCGTTGATGAAGTCGAGGCCGTCCCTATGCAGCGTATCGATCGCACCTGCCTTCGAACGTTCGATACTTTCGAGAGACAGCTGTTTCGACTTGACGAGCTGCTTGATCGACTTGGTTATCTTGCGGACCGAATTGTAGCTCGCAGGTCCTTCCAGTTTATAGTACACGCCTCTGTACTTTTCGAGGACCACGCTGTCAGGATCCGCCTTTTCGATCTCATCCAGCTGCCGGTTAAGGATGTCGACATATTCGTTGAATGTGGCGATCTGCCTCGCCGTGGCTATCGTTCTATGCAGTTTCATCCGGCACCTCCATCGTAAAGCGGACCTTGCGGATGTATCCGAGTCCGTTCAGCCATTTCTCGAAATCATTCTTGTTGTATCTGTATCTCATTCCTGGAAGGTGGTTCGCTCTTTTGAACCTCTCCCAACACTCGCGGGTCGAGATCCGACCCATTTCCCAGAGCATGAAGTTTTTCTTGTCCTCAACTGCCGTGGACTTCCTCATTGCCTGAACCCAATCCATATTTATCCTCCAATTCTTTCAGCTTGGCGTCAATATCCGCCAGGGTAAGCTGATGTTCCTCCCTGGATATGAAACCCATCGCCAGCTGGTCATCATTTAAGAGCGCTCGCGTCCGGAGCGCCCGGATCTTCGCTTCATCATCAAGCGAGACTTTCATCTGCACCATTCTTGGTATCTTCATCGTATTGCCTCGCCATCTCGTCTAAAAAGCTATTGAGCAGGTTTTCGACGATGCTTATCGCCTGGTCATATCCCCGCAGTCCTTCCTCGGAATAGACTTTTGCGAAGTACTTGCGGCAGCGCTTCAGTTCATTTATCGCCATCAGCAGCATTTTTATACCTCCTTATATTGATCAATCCCCAGAGCAGGACCGCCCACGTCGGGCCGGTCAGTATGATGTAGCCGATCCAGGGGTTCATGAGAGGTCCCTGATCGCCTGCCGGCGCAGTTCTTCATATTCTTCATAGATGTGGTCGTGTATTTCATTCATCTCCGCTTCCGTGATCTTGTTCAGGTAAAGGCAGAGGAAGCGGATGCTTTCGGTCGCCTCCAGGAAGATATCATGAAGCCTTTCCAGGCACTGCCTGCATCTTTCGGGATTGCACGCCTTGCACTGGCTTGCGTAGAATGTGTAAGACCCGTTCATTTCCGTGATCTTGTCGGTGACATACCAGTCTACCCTGTTTTCCAGATATTTCATGTTTGTACCTCCGTTTGTGCCTTAATATTACCATTTCCATGGCAGGGAAGACTTTCAAAAATGTACACTCCACTTTCAAAAATGTACACTGTATAATTAAGGTGTAATGTACTACACGAAAGACGGATACATCGATTTCGAGAAGCTGCTGCACGAGGACAGGATGCCCTACAAGTTCGTCGTGGGCGCCCGGGGAATCGGGAAGACGTTCGGGATCCTGAAGCATGTCATCGATCACGGCATCAAGTTCATCTACATGCGGCGGACCCAGACGCAGGTGGACCTGATCAAGACGGACGACCTGAACCCGTTCAAGGCCCTGTACTCCGAGCTCGGCGACGGTTACCTCGTGACGGTCCGGACGATCAACAAGAACGTCAGCGGAGTCTACCGCCTGGATGACGAGCTTGAGGCATACGGCGAGCCGATCGGCTACATCCTCGCCCTGTCTACCGTCTCCAACATCAGGGGCTTCGACGCTTCGGACGTCGAGATCCTGATCTATGACGAGTTCATCGGGGAGAAGCATGAGAAGCCGATCCGGTCGGAAGGAACCGCCTTCCTGAACGCGCTGGAGACCGTAGGGCGAAACAGGGAGCTGAAGGGAAAGAAGCCTCTCCAGGTGGTCGCCCTCTCAAACAGCACGAACCTGTCGAACCCGATCTTTCTCGAGCTTAAGATCATCACCCAGTGCGAGAAGCTGATCAAGAAGGGGCACGACGTTATCCAGATGAAAGACAGAGGGATATCCATCTACCTGGTCCATAACTCGCCGATCTCGAAGAAAAAGCGCGACACGGCGCTCTACCGCCTTACCGGATCCGAAAGCGACTTCTCGCAGATGGCGCTGGATAATGAGTTCAGCAAGGAGTATTTCGGGCAGGTCAAGCGCAGGAATATCAAGGAGTTCTCACCCCTGGTGAAGGTGGGCGAGATCACCATCTGGAAGCACAAGTCCCGGAGGGAATGGTACGTCACGGAGATCTCTGCGGGACATCCGGAGATCTACGACAGCAGCGACATCGAGCTGCACCGCTTCCGCAACGATTACTACTATTTAAAACTGGCATACCTCAATCGGCACGTCTTTTTCGTTTCGTACATACAACAGATATTATTTGAGAACTATTTGAATATATGAACGCGTGTTCATATGATATAATGATTGTAGGAAGGAGTCGCGACACAGGCCAGGCCCGGAAGGTCGTCGATGCTGCTGGCCGCAGCACACAGACTCCTCCTTATTTATATTCCGGGCGAAGGAGATGCGAATGGAAAACGCTCAAATCATCGTACAGGCGATCTCGACCGTAGGCTTCCCCGCCGCCATGTGCATTTTTACCTGCTACTTCCTCTACAAGGAGCAGAAGGATCATGCGCAGGAGATGGCAGAGATCAAGGACGTGATCGCAAAAAACAACGAGATCCTGGCTTCCCTGAAGCAGCTCATCGAAGATAAACTCAACTGACCGTATGAAAAGGAAAGGAGCGACCAATGAAGTTATCTGACAGGATCGCCCTGCTGAAAGCAGGGTACACGAAGGATGAGATCAGCGAGCTGGTCCGTGAAGATCAGGAGAAAGCTGAACAGATCGAAGAGGCGGCAGAACCTGCAGCCGAGGCACCTGCGGAGTACATGGAAGTCATCCGGACTCTGGCCGATGAAGTCAAGTCCCTGAAGGATGCCGTCCACGCCTCCAACATCGAAGCGGCCGAAGTGAAGGCAGCGCCTTCCAAGACGGCTGTAGACATCTTAAAGGAAATATATGAACGTCCACCCAAGGACAACAAGGAGAATTAAATGGCAGTCAACTCACTTACGAAGGAACAGTGTTATTCACTTATCACTTCCCTGCACAATCAGGCGACCGGCAACAACTCGCTGGCGGCCGTCGATGAATCATCTTTCATTTCTGTCGCGCAGGCTACTCTGGCCGTTGGCTATGAGCAGACCTTGAGCGCGATCAGCCAGGTAATCGGCAGGACCATCATAGCGGTTCGTCCCTATGAAGAGAAGTTCAAGGGCCTGCAGATGACGAATGAGGAATGGGGCGGCATCATCCGCAAGATCAACTTCCTCGACAGGGGTCCGGAATCCGATCCTTCCCATGCAACCGTTGACGGTGTCGCTGTCGACCAGTTCGTCGTAAGGAAGCCCAGCCTCATCGAGACCAGATACGTCGGCTCCGATGTCTGGATGGGATCCTATACGATCTACAGGGAACAGCTGAAGACGGCCTTCACGTCTTCCGACAATTTCGGCTCATTCATGGCGGGCCTGATGACCCACTTCCTGAACGAGAGAACGCAGTGGTTTGAAGTACTGAAGAGGGGCATGGTCACGAACGCCATCGCGGCAGTCCGCGACATCAACGACTCCAACAGCAACGTCCACCTGCTGACCGAATACAATGCAGCTACCGGCCTGTCCCTGACGGCTACTACCGTCATGCAGCCGGCAAACTTCAAGGGCTTCATGGAATGGGCATACGCCAGAGTCTCCAAGCTCTCCCGCCTGATGACGGAAAGGTCCGAGCTGTTCCAGCAGAAGCTGACCGGCCTGAACCTGTACAGGCACACGCCTGTCCAGGACCAGAGGATCTACATGACGGCTGACTTCCTGGATGCGATGGATGCCATGGTGCTTGCCGACACCTACCACGACAACTTCCTGCGCTATGCGGATGTCGAAGGCGTCAGCTTCTGGCAGTCCATCGAGACCCCGGACGAGATCAACATCAAGCCGGTCTATGTCGATGGTACCGGTGCAGTCAAGGTGGCTACCGGTGCTGTCAACGTCAAGGCGATCGTCGGCTTCATGTTCGACAAGGACGCGATCGGCTACAACGTCTACAACGAGTCGCTGGATGCTTCGCCCTACAATGCGAAAGGCCAGTACTACAACCTCTTCTCTCATGCCGATGTGCAGCTGCAGAACGACGTGACCGAGAAGATGATCCTCTTGACTCTCGACTAGTCGGATATCCTCCCCGGCATCTTGGCCCGGCGGTTTTCGAAATCTTTCCGCCGGGCCGCTTTAAGGAGACATCAACATGAGCTTTACCGTTAGACTCTATAAATTTGACAAGCGCCCGGACAGCACGAAGAGACCGGCAGCTACTGACACCTACAAGACGGTCGACTGCACGCTGAAGTCTGCGGCATCTGTCACCAATCCGATCCTCAACCTCAACCTGTCGTCAGCCGATGCCCTGGGATACAACTACATGTACATCCCCGAGTTCAAGCGCTATTACTTCATCGACGACATTGTATATACCGGCGGGATATTTATCTGGGACGTATATGCCCATGTGGATGTCCTTGCGACCTACTACAACGATATAACAAGTTCGACCCAGTACATCGCACGCTCATCCGTCAGTTATGATCAAAACATTATTGACACGATGTATCTGTCCAAAGCTAGCAATACTACGAGCCGGTGCGCTGTATCAGCCTTCAGCGGTTCCGTCTACGAGGAGGTCGTAGGCGAGGGATCTCCCAGCGCGATCTCCTATTTTAACCGGTCCTATTCGGCAGGAGCTTTCGTCGTAGGCGTGGCAGGATCAGGCACGAATGCAAACGGTGCTACTTATTACAAGATGACGTACAGCGTCTTCAAGGAGTTCATCCAGAAGGCTTTTGCCCTGGATCCGAGCGATATGTCGGACGTATCCAACGGAGTCGCGAGCGCGATCTTCTCACCGCTTGACTATATTATCAGCGTCAGGTGGTTCCCGTCAGTTAAAGTCCCTGCAGGAGCTTCCGGCACGACCACGATCAGGATAGGACGGTACGCCGTTAGCATCACGAACACCGCCTATATCCTCAATGCCAACAACGTCGTCGAGTATTCGATAACGATGTCTGTCCCGCAGCATCCCCAGAGCAGCGGATACCGCTATCTCAATCTTTCACCGTACACTGACATCTATCTCTATTTTCAGCCATTCGGCAACATCCCTCTGGATACGTTGAAGCTATACGGCGCTTCGAGCATTGAGGTCCGCTGGTATACCGACTATATCAGCGGAAGCGCTTTACTGCAGATCGCACCGAATACGGCCGGCGAAGATGACTACCTCATCTACACCGACACGGCCGACTTCGGCGTTCCGATCAGCATCTCCGCGCTGTCGTATTCGATCGAAGGCGGCGCCCTGGCTGCAGCTGCCAATATCGTGGCCGACAATATCACCCACAAGTCGGCTATGAGTTACAGCGAACAGTTTAAGGACTCCAATTTCATCATGAAGGCTCTGGCTGCCAATGCCGACTTCTGGTATGGCACGGCTGCCAAGATCGTCAACAAGACAGACAACACTGATACGATCGGCAAGGTGGCCGACGCCGTCAGCGCGTCGCTTGGCAGGCTGCAGACGAAAGGTGTGCCGGGCAGCTTCCTGATGTATAACTCCGGTGAACCGTTTATATATGCCTGGTTTAGGACGGTAACGCAGATGGATGACAGCCGCTTCGGCCGCCCGTACTACCAGACCAACTCGTTATACAACGTGAAAGGCGGCTATGTCGTTTGCGTCAACGCATCGATCACGTCCTTCACCGGAACAGTTCCGACAGCTGCCGAGTATTCGGCACTGATACAGTACCTTAACTCGGGGATCTATCTGGAATGAGTTTCACACCGAGAACGACGATTCCGGATCCCTACAGCCAGGAGTACGATGCATGGAACCGCTACGGCTGGCTCCTTGTCTATCCACAGGGGAACTGTACCGGCTACGCCTACGGGCGGATGAATGAATGTGCAGGCCAATCGTTGTATAATGATTTTTACTGCACCCAGCCGCCTCGTAACGCCAGGGACTGGATCTACAACACTTGGCCTGATCAGACCTTCACGTCCGGAGCCATCGACATCCATCTGGGCGATGTCCTTGTCTATGGCGCTGGGACATACGGCCACGTCGAAGTAGTCGAGAAGATCTCTGCGGATGGAACAAAACTGACGACATCTTATTCGATCTACTCTTCCAGCTATTCGACGGCCCAACGCTTCGCTACACGCGTCATAGACTATCCGACATGGACATCGGAGCTAGGGACGTGGATCGATAACAGCGGAAACAGTCACACTTATACCAATCCCTTCATCGGCTATATTCATAACAAGTACATCACGGAAGACGCGTTTAAATTAGCGGCTCTTGCCTACCGCCTGAAGCGCAGGCGCAAGGGCATCGTATTCAGGAGGTAATATGTACACACCTGTCGATTACTCCTTCGAAAACCTGTACAACAGCCAGTACAATCCTTCACAGGTACACACCCAGAATACAGGCCTGTTCCTGTATTACGGAAATTACCTGTTCAAGAAGATCCTGTCTGTATTCAAGTTCGAAGGACTGCCCGAGACATGGGCGGAAAACTACTTCAAGGCTATCCTGTTCGGACGCGGATATATCGCAGTCTTCGACGATCCCGCTTACGGCGTGATCTGCCAAAACTGCAGCCTGTCCGATACGATCAGCCTCTTCAGGCAGCCGACGAGGGTCCTGATCGCCAACCCGTTCTTCAAGAAGAGCTTCCAGCTCCGGGTCGGCAAGACGTGCGAGATCCTCAAGGTGCAGCCTGACTATCACGGAGTCCTGGACATTGTGAGCTTCTACGCCGACATGCTGGCGGTGAGCGCCGAGACGGTAGGAGTGAACCTTATGAACAGCAAGGTCTCTTTCGTCTTCTTCGCACAGAACCGGCAGATGGCGGAAAGTTTCAGCAAGATGTACGACCAGATCAGCTCCGGCAAACCGTTCACGGTCGTCGACAAGTCCCTCCAGTCCGAGGACGGAGTGAAGAACTGGGAGATGTTCGAACAGAATGTCGGGAACAACTACGTCGTAACTCATGTCCTGAACGACATGAAGACGATCGAAGACCAGTTCAACACCAAGATCGGCATCCCCAACGCGAACACCCAGAAGCGCGAACGGCTTGTCACGTCCGAAGTTGAAAGCAACGACGTCGACACCAGCGCCCTGGTCAACGTGTGGCTGGATACGATGCAGGCGGACCTGGACCGGATCAACCGGAAATACGGCTTGAATATTAGTGTTAAATACAGATACCAGAAATATCTGGAAGGAGATCGAAAAGATGACCGGCTCGTCGATTAGCATCTATGGACTGTACCAGTGGGACCCGACGATCTTCGACGGGTTCACGGTACCTGACGGACTTGACCGCGACGCGATCATCGAGAATATCCTGATCGAATTCGCCGGCATCGAAGTCCTCTATCCGGACAGCAGCTTCATGAAACAGGCGATTACAGCCTGGTCGAGGATCCGTCTGGACGACTGGACCCGCATGTGCAAGGTCCTCCAGACAGACTATGACCCATTCATCAATATCCGCAGGGATGAGGTCAGGACGATCGAGCAAAACAGAAACCTGCGAAGCACCGGCACGAACACCGACCAGGTCAGCGCGTTCAACACTTCCGACTTCTCAAACAGGTCAAAGCAGAACCTGAACAGCACCGACAGCGGTAGTGTGGTAACGAAAGAGACTTTTCACCTTGAAGGAGACAGCGCAATCACCGACGTCCAGGACGTCCTCCGGAAAGAGATGGAAGTCAGGATCAAATACGACATTTATCAGGTCATCATCGAAGAGTTCAAAAAGCGCTTCCTGGTGCTTGTTTATTAAGGAGAAAGCAATGGCAAGAAAGAAAGCAGAAAAGCCCGCAGAAGCCGTGAAAACGGCCTTAGATCGCAAGGAGAGCATCATGGCAACGCTCGCCGACGCGATCTTCTTCGCCGCGATCGACACCGCACAGGGAAAGGTCAGCGGCACCGTCACGAAGAGAGACGGCCAGACGTTCAAGTATGAGGCCGATCTCAAGGAGGTCAACTAATGGGACTCTACAGCAACTACCCTTACACGAACTATCATGAGCTCAACCTGGACTGGCTGATCGAGCAGATGCGCGGCCTCGTTGCCCAGTGGGACGCGATGGAGGGAAACGTCACGGCCGACGCCTACACGTCCATCTCTCCGCAGGTCACCGTCACCGGCAACCTCAAGAACGGGCTCAACTTCAGCTTCGGCCTCGTAAGAGGACAGCAGGGCATCCAGGGACCGGAAGGCCCGCAGGGTCAGGGCCTGGAGATCCTCGACGTACTTTCTGATCCGTCGGATCTTCCGGCGACCGGCAACGTCGGCGACGTCTATGAGGTCCTTGACGGCGGCGACTATCACCTCTATGTCTGGAGCGAGTCTTCCAGCGCCTGGGTCGACACGGGAAGCCTGGGCACCGTCGCGCCTTCATCCAGCACTCCGCAGATGGACGGCGTCGGATCCGCAGGATCCTCGACCGACTACGCACGCGGTGACCACGTCCACCCGTCCGACAGCAGCAAACAGGACGTCCTCGTTTCGGGGACGGACATCCAGACGATCAACGGCAGCAGCATCCTGACGTCGGGAGACCTATCGCTGCAGCCCACGCTCGTCGCAGGTACCAACATCAAGACGATCAACTCCAACAGCATCCTCGGATCCGGCGACATCTCGCTGCAGCCGACTCTCGTCTCCGGCACGGACATCAAGACGATCAACAACAGCAGCATCCTGGCGTCCGGCAACCTGAACCTGCAGCCACAGCTGGTCTCCGGCACGAACATCAAGACGGTGAACTCCATATCCCTCCTGGGATCCGGGAACATCACCGTGCAGCCAACGCTGGAGAATGAGGTAAACATCAAGAGCATCAACGGCAACAACCTTCTCGGAGCGGGCACGCTCACGCTGCCGACGATCCTGTCAGGCACGACTCCGCCTTCCGCGGGCGACGGTGAAGACGGAGACATCTACATCGAATACAGCTTGTAAGGTGACATCATGGCAATAACGGATTACAAGCGCATCGAATACATCGAAGTCCAGAAGATAGGCTCTACTTACTCCTACATAGACCTCGGCTCCTCGTTGAGGCCTAATAGGTACTGGACCGTGGGCGGACAATTTACTCTACCGGTCACGGGCGTTAGCTCGACGATCTACCTTTTCGGAGTCAATGATGGCACGAGAAACTATACCTTCATGTATTCGGGCGGAGACAGCTGCTACAAATTCAGGTATGCAAACCAGACAGCCGTGTCCCTCTCGCCCGTTCACATCTTCCCTGACAACCAGATAGTAGGCGCCGGTTGGTACTACGACTATAACAGCAGTAAGGCGATCGGATACATATACGACGAGCCCGATGAGGAGTACAGCTCATCAGGTGAGTCAAGCTCGTCCGGTACGCAGCTAGCCACGAAAAACTTCTATATCGTATGCCGGAACAACAACGGCACCCCAGGCGGCTATTTTGAAGGTGCTCGCATCTACGAATTAACAATGTATGACGAGCAGAACCTGCAAAGCATGGCGTTTTTCGTACCTGTCCGCGAGAAGACTGGCGTCGATCCTAAAGTTGGTCTTTACGACACCGTAAGCGACACCGTTTTCTGGTCGAAGACGACGACCAATTTCCTGGCAGGTCCTGACCTGAACAGCACCGAAGTGAATGTAAAGGTCAACGGTGCCTGGTACTCGGGCACGCCTTACATCAAGGTCAACGGATCCTGGGAGGAGGCGACCGACGTCTACATCAAAGTCAATGGTAACTGGGAGAGCGCCGTCTGATACTCCTTTCTCTCACGGCGACCCCGTTCCACAGGCCAGGCATCACCTGGCCTTTTCTTTTGCCTGCCGGTGCCCGATGATCAGACCGGTGCCCGATGATCATACCGGTGCCCCGATGGGCATGCAACCAGATGACACGCTGCGCGTGTGGGTCGGACACATAACCACTACACCAGTACCCTACTCAAGTACCAGTACCCTC
>Ga0265298_10007853_pt1 | contig 12893 bp, 5 predicted proteins | sample AusTroGonzalo_MG_3_FD_193486 | JGI IMG/M metagenome (GOLD analysis project Ga0265298, IMG submission 193486) | Bovine rumen microbial communities from tropical cattle in Woodstock, Queensland, Australia - Gonzalo_01 | ecosystem: Host-associated > Mammals > Digestive system > Stomach > Rumen ... | reverse complement strand
CGCTCTTGTACCCGCCCTTGGCAGGCACGAACGACCGCATGCAGGCGTTGTGTAGCGTGCAGCCGGCGTGGCTCTTGCGGTACGCCTCCGCCGCCTCGATCTGCCGCCGCTTGGCCGCCGTGATGCGCGGTCCCGGCTTGGCGTCTGGCACGTCCTCGCCGCGCAGGATCGTCTTCACCGCCTCGCGGAGGTCTGACCTCGTGGCGGCGCGTTGCGGCGGCGTTTGCGCGGACGGTGGAGAGCCTTGGCAGAAGATGTCGCAGTTGAAGGTGTTGAGGGCGGCGTAGAAGGACTCTCGGGCGGCAAAGAGGTTCTTAAGGTACGCCTTGCGGGTGACCTTGGGCGCAGGCTTGTCCACGCACCACCAGATCTTGCTTGCCCGGAACGCCTGGCCGACCGCGTGCGCGCTCGGCATGTGGAATCTCGCCTCGATCGCGTGAACGAGGGCTTCGGTGGAGTCGAGCATGAACTCCACGCTGCGCCACGGGACGGTGCCGTACCTGTAGAGGGCGAGCGCCTCGAAGAATCGGAAGATGTGCTCCTGCGCGCCGTTGAGGGTGTTGTCCAGCTCGATGCCCGGGTCGCAGTCGCTGGCGGCGAGACGGTCGAGAAGGTGGAGGTTGTCGGCGTGGATGGCCTGTGCGGCTTCCACGAGCATGGTGCCTGGCGGCGTACTGTCGGTCATGGTATGTCCTCGTAGCGTGTCGGTCGGTTGCCGCCGTTCGAGGATTCTTTTTGCCGAGGCCACGAGGCCTTATTAGTGGTCGCGCCCGGAGGGCGGTACTTTACGGCAGTTTCGCTGACGCGGACTCCTTTGCGGGGAGCGGCGAAAGTATACCAGAACCGCCGCCGCCGTTCAATCCCCTATTTGTTCGGTAGGGGCGCGTCCCGCGCGACCGCCTGACACTGTATCAATGAGCTGTATCAAGAAGTCCGCCCCTTTGACGTTTCCCCGTTAACTGGTCTTTCGATTTTTCAAATTTGTCCCTTGTTTCGCGCAAAGCGATTTGGTACAATCTCGCCGAACCCGTCAAAAGGTTCACATCCACCCGCCAAGGCACTGCCGAGGCGGCGCAAGGCCGGGGCAACCCGGCCTTAGCATTTATATGGTCGCCATGAAAGTTAATCTCTACATAGACGGGTTCAACCTGTACTACGGAATGCTGAAAGGCACTCCATACAAGTGGCTTGACCTTGAAAAGTTCGCCGACACAATCGTCGCCAGTGACATCGAAGTTGTAGCGATCAAATATTTCACAGCAAGGATAAAGACATATCCCCATGATCCCGACAAGCTCCTTCGGCAGCACTACTACCTTGAAGCTCTTTCCACCCTGCCTCGTGTACAGATAATAGAGGGATTCTACACGAAACACAAAATCAAGATGCCATTCCACAAGGAACCGTGCATTTCCTGTGACAAGACGGACGGCATGGCGGCCGTCGTCAGACTTGAAGAAAAGCGGTCTGATGTCAACATCGCAACCGAAATGATCCTCGACGCAATGCTTGACAGCGATGTGGACGCCTTTACTCTGGTGAGCGGAGACTCTGATCTTGCAGGGCCTGTTTCGGCGATTCGATACAAGCTGAAGAAGCCTGTCGCCGTTTACAACCCTCATGGCGGGACTTGCGATGAGCTGAAGAAGTTTGCATCACTGTACAGGAACATACCGCACGACACGCCAAGTCGCTGCCAGCTTCCCGATGACATCACACTGCTTGATGGCCGCACGATCCACCGCCCGGCGGCATGGGCCGCACCCGCAACCGCCTGACGCTCCCGCGCCGCCGAATAGGGAGCCGTCGTCTCGGCGGCTCAACTGGGGAAACGGGCGTCTCGCCTGTTGCGGCCGCTTGGGGGATTGCAATCGTTTCAGGCAACCTGTTCGAAAAATCACAAGTTCAAATTGAGAAAGTGACATGAGGGGTCTGTCCCCATCTGTCCTCCTTTATTGTCGTTCCGGGCGCGCCCGTGCCGTCTCTTCTATCATGGTAGTTACCGAGCGAGGAGGAAGATCGACCCCGCCAGCAATAACGCCTAACGGCTTGAGGTTCTCTTGATTCTCGTCACTGGTGCGGTAGCCGCGCCACTTCATCTGCTTACGCGAATCCAGACGAATATTTATCTGACGAGTGTCGGAGGAATAGTTGATCGCCACGACGCACCAGCGTCCTCCGAAGTTGCGATAAGCGGAGCACATAACGCCATAAGGCTCATTCCAGCCTTCGTCCTTGATAGATCCATCTTCGTTGCGGACGCTGATTTCGTAGCGAACTGCCCCTGGACGTATGAATCGGCTAAAATTGCCAAATGTCCACAGCAGCTTCGAATCTACCGCCCTGCCATCCTCCATCCCATCCTTCGCATAGACACGAAGAAGTCCGTCTTTGTAATCTCCCCCGGCCGCGCGCCACCACGACCAGCTCTCGGCGTCTGCAAAGCAGAGATCGTGGTGAATTAGCCGCGCAACATATAGCGCGGTCTTCATAGTGAAGTCGTATCCGCCGCCTCCGCCAATCTCCTCGTCGTTGCCCATGATGCAGTATTCGGTCTGCCAGAACTTCACACCGTATTTCGCCGCCTCTTCGCGCACCTTGATGCGCATCTCGCGCATGAACGGGACCGGCGTGTTGCTCCAGTAGGAATGCCCGGCCATCACCTTTAGGACGTTCGGCAAGCTCGTCACATCCGTATCGCCGCCCCGCTCGCCGAAGAAGTGCCTGAAGTGGTAACCGCGCCGTTCGTCTGTCTGGTGCGTGCCGACGAGACATCGATAGTCGCTCGATTCATTGAGGAGAATTTTCGACTTCACTCCGTTGACCGAAAGTGCCTTGTCGAGTTCTCGCGCGAGACGAGCAATCTGCACGTCGTACGCAGCGCTCCCCTCCTGCTTCGGCCCCTGCCAGTTCCAGTGCCCGTCCGTCTCGTTGACAGGGCTCACGTAGTCGAACTTAACGCCATCTCGCTTCTCAATCCCCTTAACCGCCTTGGCGATATAGTCAGCAAAGTCATCATAGCAGTCGTCGCGCAAGTTCATCGAATCGTCGCGCCCCGTGTTCGTGGCAAGTCCGTTTTCCGTGAACTGTACCGGCGCAGAATTGCAGAACGCAAGGAAATGCGGAACGCCGTGCGCCTTTGCAAGCTTAAGAAAGTTGCGCTCGGCGCGCTGTTTCTCCCAGTTCCAGCTACCATCCGGCGACAGGAGGCACTCCGTGCGCGTCCAGCGGTCTATCTGCGAAGCGTCGCCTTGCTCGGCACTGCCAGCGCCAAGGTTGAAGCGCCAAAGCGAAAGCCCGATGCCAAGAGGCCGACCTTCCTTGTCGACTTTAAGACTGAACAACCAGTCCGCGACTTGTTTCTGCCTATCGGCGTCCCATTTCCCGATCTGCCACATGCTCCAGCAATCGCTGGCACCGAAGTGGCGGATCGTCTGCTTTGGCTTGCCTGTCTCGATGACATACGACGTACCGGCAGTTGCAGAAACGGCAACCGTCAAAACGCCGACAAGAAGCAGATTTACCTTGGGCATAGGACCAATCCCGTTTTTCAGCGCATTATTAAGGCAAATCCTTTCCTCGGCGTCAACACGGCCGGATTGGACACGGTGTAGTTGTCGTCGTTAAAATACGCGACGACATGATATACGCCAGCACTCTCCTCCGTCGCAGGAACGGTGATGTCGCAATCCGTCTCTCCTGGCAGAGCGACGCCGTCCTTGAACCACTGGTAGTAATTCGCCTCGGGCGCCAAGGACGTGAGCGTCACCGTTCCCTGCATGTCCTTGTTGTATTTGGTGTTCTGCGGCTGAAGATAGAACACGGGGCCATTGCCCTTGCCCCCGGCAACCGACGCCGGACGGACGAATACGCGCAGATCGATAACCTCGAAGTTCTGGGCATTGTCGAGGAATGTTCCGTCCGGATGATCTCCAGACGCATTGCCGATCGTCACGCACGGCGTGGCATCCCAGTTGTAGTGGTTGAACGCGAAGACCGTCTCCCTCTCGCGGTAATTGTGAACCTGCATGCAGGCATATCCAGCATCGCTTTGACGCGGCAACGTGTCATCAAAATCCCAAAGAGAGCTGGACGCGCCTTCAAGATTGAACGTGCAAGCCGATTCGTAGTTGAACGGCGTGAACTCGATGTTACCGTCGGCCCACGTGCCGGTCTTGACAGGTGCCACGCCGGAAGCTGAACCAGCTTCCACATGGAGATTCGAGACAAGCTTCTGGATAAGGCCGTCGTTCTTGACGGTCGGGACGGCGATCTTCTCGATATCGTCCGTAAACTTGTCCATCGACACCCAGACCCAGCGATAGTCATCCTGACCGTTCGACTTCAACTCGAAGAGATATCCCACGCGGTCAAACGGAATCTTCCCGAAGAGTGCCTCGTCCGTGATGTAGTCGACGCCCTGCGTCGAATAGTTCGGGGCTGACCCGCGAATCGCAAGGTCGTTGACGAGCAAGTAGGCACTTGCTTCGGTGACTGACGCGAGGCATGCGGGCAATGCTCGCGGCGAAGCACAGTAGAGTTCACGCGCCGCCGCGCCCGGAACCGCAATCTGGACAGTGTGGGTTCCCGTCTCGGCCAGTGCAGTACCGAAGTCAAGGATGATGTTATGAGGATCGGCCGAGGAAACGCGCACAGCCGAAGGAGTCATCCCATCGACCGAGAACCACGCCGGATCAACGACCGCGACCTCGTTCATGCAGGTCACACAGACTTGACGACGATCCTGCGCAACGACCGCCCTCTGCGGCTCAATCTTGGGGCACGTCTGTATCATCACGTAGAGCGTCATCTTCTCGTACTGGTGGCCCGTCTGTTCGTTCGTCCAGTCCGGATGATAGCCAGAGTTGTTGCCGATACCAACGGCAATTTCATTGCCATTGTCGGGACCGCCGTTGAAGTGGTTGACTACCCACAGCGTCTGCTTCGCATTCTCGCCATGATTGTGTACCTGCATACAGGCGTAATGGCCGACTCCGTCATTGTCAATGCCATAAAGATGGTCGCCGAAATCGCAAGTACCCTGATCGGCATTGGGGACGATATACGTGTTGTTGTAGTTGTTGTTCGGCGTCCAGTAGTTGTAGGGAGAGAACTCGATGTTTCCGGTTGCGATATTCTCACCCGTGACAATGCCGCCGACATTCGACTTGACCTCGAGGTTGGTCACCATCTTCGCCCAAACTCCGCCTTCCGCCGTCGGGATGTCAAGCGCGGCGAACTTGTCGCCTTGCCAGTCGAAGGCCGTCCAAATCCAGTTTGTCACCTGCGTGTCCTTCGCCACGAGCTCAAGGCAATAGGCGACGCGCGAATAGCCGTACTGCGAGAGCGTGCTCGCGTTGTTGATGCCATGGATGCGGTTGTAGACTTCCGCGTTCACGGACATGTTGCCGTAGTTGCCATTATTGACGGTCATGCTGCTCTCAAGATCAATGCGATAGAGGAGCTTGTAGCCATCCGCCGATGCACCGACCTTGTCCACTACCTCCGCCGGGACATCCGTGGAAACCGGGCGCGCAAAGGCGTATATGCGACGTGCGCCATAACTAGTGGCGTTGGCCGCCCACGTCCAGTCGATATTATCCGCGTTCGGACACGAGCCAAGGCCAACATCCATTACGCCGTTAGGCCCCTTACCCCAACCGTTAATGGCGAAAAGCGTTTCGCCCGTCGCCAGGTCGTCGCTCGTCGCAAAGAACTGGAAGCAACCGTATCCATCGAATCTGTTGCGGTCGCCGTCAGACCACCAGTCGTTCCAGTCGCAAACGGAACCGCTTCCACCCCAACTGTCATCTTGGCGTGAATTATAGTAAACGCTGCTCCAGAGCTCCGCCACGCCAGTTGTGTGCGCACCTGTCGTAATGCCCGAGACATTGGAAGCAACATCGAGATTGGAGAGGCGGTAGCGCCCCGGTGCACCGTCACCGCCGACGGGAATCGAAAGCTCGCGTGTCGAGAGGCCGTCCGTAAACTTGTCGCACGACATCCACACCCAATTCGTCATGGCACCGTCAGTGGAGACGAGTTCCATGTAATAGGCGACTCGGTCGAACGGGCGATCCGCACGGTAGTCGGTGGAATAGGATACACCTTCATTGAGACACCAGTCCTGACCCGTGGGAATGTCCGCGGTATAGACGAGCTGGTAACCGTTCGCCTTGTCGCCAACCTTGCCGCTAACATCGTTGGGAATCTCCGACATTGCAGACGGGATTGCAACGGTGCCTGAATAGGGCTCTGCCGCCGCAAGGCTCGAATGGACGGACGAGACTGCGAGCGTCGCACCGTCAGCAGGTTGCGCGGCCAGCGTCAAGACGAGACGTGCGCCGTCATCGGACCTCCCGACGGAAACGACGCGCGTTCCGTCCGAGAGCGCAAAGCGATCCGGCGTGCAGTCGGCTGCAACAATGGGCTGGTCGAAATCAAGCTCCAGTTCCAGACGAACGCCTCTCGATACCAGCTGGGTAGAAACAATAGATGGTGTGGTCGCATTGAGCACATAGACCTCAAGACTGCGATGGCGGTAGTTTCCGGCGTTGTTGGATTCCGTCCAGTCGCACGAACTTCTGCCGACGCCGGCACCGATGCAGGCCGTGGAGCCCTGTCCCCAGTTGTTGTAGCAGAGAATCGGCGTCGCAAAGCCAGTATCATGAATCTGCATGGACCCGTAGTTGCCTTCGCCTGCACTGCGCGTGTCGTCGCAGTCCCAGCGATCGTCATAGGCGCCTTCAATGCCAAGATAGTTCTGGGAGATGTAGTTGTCGGGCCAGAACTCAATGTTGCCCGTTGAACGTGTACCGGAGAAGGCCGTGTAGGCGTTCGAGCGTACGACCAGGTTCGTGACATACTGCTGGAACACGGCACCAGAGGCGCGCGTCGGCACGCCGAGCTTAGAGGCGTCGGACGTAAAGGCGTCCATCGACACCCAGACATAGGTCAACTCGTTGTTGTTGTCCTCCAGTTCGAGGTAGTAGGCGACACGACTGAATGAACCGATGTTCGCATGGTCGTCGAAGCGGTAATCGACGGGGTTGGTTCCATAGGCGCTGCTCTCAGGAATGTCGAGCGCATAGACGGGGCGATACCACTTCGCCTCATCGACATGGTGGCGCGCCCCATGGGGACTTCCCACCGTAAACGTACGCGGCTCAAAGTTGACGCCACCATCGCCGTCACCCTTTATTTGGTGTACCGTCAGACACGTAAAATCATTGCTGGACATGGCGTAGTCGCCGTAAGTGTTAATGGCACGGTTGAAGTTGTCGCGATAGCAGTGGTTGATCGTGAAACCGCCGGTGTAGACGAAGTTGCCTATCTGCTCCGAATCGGGGGAAACCGTCCGGTTGAAATAGACACGGACACCCTTTCGGTCTCCACCCACCTCTGCATAGACGGCCGCCACCTTGTTCGGCGGCAAAGACGCGGTTTCGGCGACGGGCAGGGCGTTGGTGATCGCCTCGAACCACGCCTGCGCCATCTGGCGATATCCCTCTTCGCCTGGATGAAGGGAATCGGGGAATGGCGCGCTGAGCATCTTCTCATGCATGTCGACGAGTGTGACATTCTGGCCCTTCGCCACATGCTCCGCGACAAGAGCCGGCAAACCGGCGTTGAACGCCGCCGGATTCGCCGTGCCGGTGTTCTCGTAATAGCAGGGCGTCAGGGTCGCCGCGAGAATGCGCGCCGAAGGCTGCATGATCGAAAGTTCGTCCAGAAGCTTGCCGTAGCGCTCCAGCACGTGCTGAGGATCATAGCGATGGCCATAGTCGTTCGTGCCGACCATCAGCAGAATGACATGGGGATCTTCGACTGTCCTGAACCACAGCGGAAGGTTCGCCCGCAGGTCGTCAATCTTCCAGCCGCCATGCCCCTCATGCTGCTTGTCGTCGCCCAAGTTACCAGGGTTCGATTCGTTGCTGCCGACATAGTCGACTGAGTAGCCCGCCGCAACGAGTTTCTCGCGCAGCACGGCGCGATACCCGCCGCCATCCTCCCAGCCGGCACCCTCGGTGATCGAATCGCCGAGCGGCAGAATGCGCACTTGATCCGCGAGTGCCGCGAACGGCAACAGCGCCAACATCACCAATAGTTTCTTCATATTTGTTTCCTTTCGTTTTAAAGTATCTGACCCTTAGCGGCCTTCCACTCCGATCCAAGTTCAGCAACGGAATGACCAGTAAGTTCCTGCCACAGTTCCTCGTGGTAGCTGCCCGCACGGCACTCAGCGTTGAGTTTCTTGATAACCGAAACGCCGTATTTCTTCGATATCCAGTTGAGGAAGTTCGCCGTGTACCGGTATGATCCATCGTAGCGGACATCGGCGGAACTCCAATCGGGGAAATCACAGGCATTCTCCGCGGACTCAAACAGATACCAGCGCACGTAATCGGCAAGACCCTGCTGCAACCAAGATGGATAGGAGCCTTTGTATTGCTGGACGAGATACATGAGTTCGTGGATCAGCGTGCCCGGAACATCGTTATCGAGCCGTCCCTTGCACCACGTCTGGTTGATGGAAATCTCATCGTTCGCCGTCGTAACGCAAGCGCCGCCCATGTCCGTGCGGAAGCGGATCGTGATCTCCTCTGGGATGCGAAGCTCGCGCGAACCGAAATCGCGCACCAACCGCAGATGCCAGTCGGAAATCATAGGACGCAGCGTCAGGCGCGCCCAGTCGTCGATCTTCGCATCGCCCGAGGGGATGACCGTCACCTTCGGACGCGGCAGGACGAGCGAGCGCAACTGGCGGACGAGATCGTCTGGCAGCTGATGTGCGCGTTTTTCGAGATCGACCGCGAACTGGGCGCGATGTTCCTCGCGGCGATTCAGGAGCTCGCCGAGCTTTTTCGGATTCGCGGCGATGGCCGCTGGCGTCTGCCAGAAGCTCTGCCAGCTGTCGGGCACGTTGATGGCCCAATGGATCGAATACATGCTGTCCTTGTAGCGCTGGGCCAGCGTGTCAATCCATTTGAAGTCCCCTTTGAGCCCAAGCGCCATCTTCTGAATCTCCGCCGCATCCTCTGGCATCGTCAGCTCGATGACCGTGGGCTTCGATCCGTCCATATGCGGCGTCTTGACGACCACCGCGAGGTCGTTCAGGTCATACGACCAGCCGACCGCCGCCCCGTTCACCGTCACGCGCGTCGGCGGAGCAAGGCACGGGAAGCGGAGCGTATAGGCACCAGCGCGCGAACCAATCGCGATCTTGTTGCCCCTGCGAACGACTTTCGTCTTGCGGAAGTTGGTCGCATAGTCGGGATTCGTCCCGCCGTCTTCGTAAATCTCGCAGAATCCCTTCTCTGCGCCCGGCGCGAAAAAGAGCTCAAGTTCGTCCGTGCCCGGATTCGCAAGGTTGCGCACCGACTTCGGGTACATCGGGATGATTGCGCCCGCCCTCACGAACCAGGGGTTCTGGTCGATCGTATAGCTGCGGTGAAGTGTCGCGCCGCCCTCGAGCAGTTCGCCTGTCGAGACGTCGTACCAGCGTCCCGTCGGGAAATAGAGCTTGAGTTCCGCACGTCCCGTTCCGGAATCCGTTGGGCGCGTCACGGTCGCCGCAAGAATCGAATCGCCGAAGAGATAGGCGTTCTTCACATTGTAGGCGCGGTCGTCCTCTGGCTCCTCGTAGTACATCGGGCGGCACATCGACACACCCGTGTCATACGCCTGCCGCGCCGCCGTGTAGATATAAGGCGCAAGGCGATAGCGCAAGTCGAGCGCATCGCGGAGAATGAGAAAGTGATTGGGATACTTCCAGATGCGGCGCTCGATGCGGGAATCCTTCGTACAGTGCGTCTTGAATATCGGAGTGAAAACGCCGCTCTGCAGCCACCGCACGAACAGTTCGCCGTCCGTGCCCGCGCCGGGGTCGGGATCGTGATGTCCGCCAATGTCGTGCCCCCAATAGCCGTATCCGACATTCGACGCCGTCGCCGTGAACCAAGGGATCGTCTCAAGCATCTTCCACGACACCTTGCAGTCGCCCGAGAAACCGACCTGGTAGCGGTGGGAACCAAGCCCGCCCCAGCGGTGGTAGATGAAAGGACGTTCCGAACCCTCTTCCCTGAGTGCCATGTGGCGGTCAAAGATGTAGTTAATCCAGAAAGTGCACGAAAGATCCTTAACGATGTTGTCCGTGTTCCACTGCTGCCAGTCGAGCCACCAGAAGTCGACGCCCTCGCGTTCCAGCGGACCAAGCACGGTCTTGAAATACGACTCGCACCATTTGCGCTCGGTTCCACGATATGGCACGCCTTTCTGCGATGTCCAGCCGTAGTCGCGGCAAAAGCGGTCGTAGCAGTCCTCGACCGGTTGGATTCCTGAGGCGGGATGGAGATTGAGCGCGACTTTGCACCCATTCGCATGCAGATAGTCGAGCGTCGACTCCGGATTTGGGAAAAGGCGCTTGTTCCAGGTGTACCCCGTCCAGCCCCACATGCAGCCAAACTCGTCGTGTTCGTCGGGCCGGTCGGCGATGCGCCACGTTTCGTGCCATTCCATGTCGAGGATGAATACGTCGAGCGGATAGCCGACGGACTTCATCTGGTCCACAAGTTCGCGAATCTCAGCGTCGGTGTAGAGCCAATAGCGGCTCCACCAGTATCCAAACGCCCAGCGAGGCGGCAGAGGGATGCGACCTGCGACCTTTACGTAGTCGCCGAGACACCCCTTGTAGTCGTGTCCGTAGCCGAAGAAATATAGGTCCTTGGTGCCAGGCTTCACTTCGCGCGCGGCGACCCAGTTGCCCAAGGCGTCCCCCGTCGGAACGAACAGGTGGCGAGTCGTGTCGTCCACGACAGTCCAGCCGTCGCGCGAAACGAGCCCCTTCTCCATGCGCCCGAGAAGCGTCGACCAACCGCCGACGCCGTCGAGCGTGCGGGTCGTACCCATGAGGTTGCCGTTGTCGGCGTCGCCATGCTTCCATGCAAAGCTCTTGCCCTTGATCGAAAGCGTCTCGGACGAAAACTCACCGCCCGCATAGACAAGCCTGAGCGCTCCCGTATCGATCGTGCAGCCGTGCGCTTGGCGTTCCACCTTGAACGCCGGCACCGCCAACCTGCGGTTGACGAATGTCAAAGTCGCACGATCCTCGAAGACTCCGCCTGGCGCATACTCCATGCGGATCATGCGGTCCGTAAGGACCGTGAACCTCGCATTGCCGCAAACGACTATCGCCCTTTTGTCTGCCTTGGGGCTCTCCGCAAGCATAGCAAGCGGAAATAACGCCAAAAATATCGCCAGTCGTTTCATGTCGGCTATATTATACCAAATGGCAGTTTACTTTTTCGCCAACACATTATTGACTTTTTCGTCAATGATATGGTAGAATTCTCTTGCCATGAAGGAAGCAAGCAAAACAGCAAGGAAAGCGGTGCTCATCGTCCTGGACCTGTCCTACCAGTCCGCACGCGAGCAACTGGCCGGCATTTACCACTTCCAGCAGATTCATGGCAACTGGGACATCAGTCTCATTCCGAGCAACGACCCGCGTTTTCAGCCCACTATCCTGCAGTCCATCTCCGGGAATGTTGACGGTGCAATCGTAAAGATCGGCAGCGCATTGGACATGAATCCAATCCTGTTGTTACGGCAACTGCCATTGGTCATCCTCGAAAAGCCATCGCGAGAACAAATCGCGGCGTTCAAAGGTCCGGACCGGCCTTTTGCCATTGTTGGAATCGACAACGGGAAGGTGGGCACAATGGCGGCTGACTACCTGTCGCACCTCGGCAACTTCGCCAACTACGTATTCATCCACGATCCAAACGACAACGAATGGTCGCGATTGCGGGGATCGTCTTTCAAAAGCACGATGCGAAAGCGACATCATCGCGTCCAAATTCTTTCCATCGAGGACTTTGAGCGCAAACTTCCGACCATGGAAACGCCCGTCGCAATTTTCGCCGCATTTGACTTGCTTGCCATAAACGTCTTGAAAGTCTGCCGAAAAGCAAACATGTCAATCCCAGGCGATGCTGTCGTTCTCGGCGTCGATAACGATTTCGCCCTCTGCGACAACACAAGCCCTACACTATCCAGCATTCGTCTCGACCATGAAAACCTAGGCTATTACGCAGCAAAAGCGCTAGACGCGCTCATGACTGGCAAGCACACAAGAGCAAACGAAAAGCTGCCCCCGCTTGATGTCATAGCCCGAAACTCAACCACCTATCTTCCCCCGGCCAGATTGCTGGTGAACCGAGCCATGCGAATCATCGAAGCCCACAAGGCGAAGGGAATCCGCGTAACAGACATCGCCCGTCAACTCGGCGTCTCGACAAGCCTTCTCAAGCTCAGGGTCCTCCAGACACGGAACTGTTCCCTGCGCGACACGCTGGTCACGACTCGCTTAGACGAAGTTACCCGACTTCTGAAAACAAGCGACTATCCTGTCAGGCAGATCGCCAAGATGTGCGGTTTTTCTTCGTCTGTCGTTCTCAACCACCTTTTCAAGAAGAAGTTCGGAACCAGCCCCGGCAGATGGCGGGCAACGTACCAGGGCACGAGGGTCAGATCTGATTGGTGGAGTAGGAGTGGTGGAGTAGGAGAATACGTGAGGCTTGCAAGGCAACCCGCGCCTCACAGGCGCGGAGAATAACGGCGGGAAGAATTGGGCAGATCGCGTGCCGAGAGCCTGGCAAGTCCCGATCCAAGCATCAATGACGCCGCCGGCGGTCATTTGAGCTTGTCAATCTCTTCGACAGAATAGCCTTATCGACGTTTGCCTGCAAGATGGTTTCTGCGGCGTTCCACCGTCCACATGCGGAATGCGCTCGGCCACGGCGCAAGGACGTCGCTGAAATATCCCGCCTCGATCACGGGACGGTACTTCGTGAACCGAGCCTGGAAGCATGCCTCGCTCTGCGCCCCGATCG
>Ga0265298_10007852_pt1 | contig 12894 bp, 6 predicted proteins | sample AusTroGonzalo_MG_3_FD_193486 | JGI IMG/M metagenome (GOLD analysis project Ga0265298, IMG submission 193486) | Bovine rumen microbial communities from tropical cattle in Woodstock, Queensland, Australia - Gonzalo_01 | ecosystem: Host-associated > Mammals > Digestive system > Stomach > Rumen ... | reverse complement strand
GCGCCAATAATGAGTACGCAGGCTACTTCGGCGGCATTGCCGGTTATAATAGTGGTACACTGACCGACAACCTCTTTACGGGAACCATCGACAAAATGCCTGACGGCTCTTGGCGCATTGGTGCCATTACCGGTTATCACGATACGGATAATGGCGGCACGCTGACCAACAACTACCACACCTGCAGCGGCATGGGTGGTGTTAATGGCACCGAACAAGACGGTGCCTTATTGGCCGTAAGCAGCACCACCATGTCCGGCGGCTTCGGCGAAGCCACCACGACCTACGGCGAGGATGACTACATCGGCATTACTGCCTACGAGTACGGCCTCTACTACGACGGCGAGTACTACGAAAAAGACCCCAGCATCGTGGTTTGGTCGGGAAAGGGTACGGCAGAAAACCCGTACGTCATCAGTACGACGGACGAACTGGACCTGCTCGCCACCAACGTCAACGGCGGCAACGACTATGACGGTTCCTACTTTGTGCTGGGCGACAACATTGTCTATACCCCAGACGTCCTCACCCTCGACCTCGACAATGACGGCGAGAACGACAGCAACTATATGCCCGTGGGTAATAATGACGCTTCTTCTTTCATGGGCAACTTTGACGGCCAGGGCCACACCATCAGCGGCATCCGTGTCAATGCCAATGGGATGGATTACATCGGTGTTTTCGGATCCAATGACGGTACTGTGAAGAACCTAACGGTCAGCGACTGCCTGTTTGCTGGTGACAGTTCTGCTGGCGCTATTGCCGGATTGAACTGGGGCACCGTTGAGAACTGCCATGTGGCGGCCAGCGTCAGCGTCACTGGTAATAACACTGTCGGTGGCATTGTCGGCGACAATGATGGCACTTCCAATGGGGGCTTTGTCTTAGGCTGCACCAGTGCGGCTACACTCAGCGCCAATAATGAGTACGCAGGCTACTTCGGCGGCATTGCCGGTTATAATAGTGGTACACTGACCGACAACCTCTTTACGGGAACCATCGACAAAATGCCTGACGGCTCTTCGGACATTGGTGCCATTACCGGTAATAACGATACAGAGCGTGGCACGCTGACCAACAACTTCCATACCTGCAGCGGCATGGGCGGCGTAGGAAATGATAACGATGCCACCAACACCGACCAGGCCGGCGCACAGTTCGCCTACGAATTCCCGACAGCCAACGGCGCCATGGGTAACACCGGCAGCACCTACGGCACCGGTGACTACACAGGCATCACCGCCTACGCGAACGGCCTGGCCTACAACGGCAAGTATTATTGCCCAAGCCTCTGGGGCGGTAGCGGCACGGCGGCAGACCCCTACATCATCGTCAACACCCAGGGAATGGACCTGCTCGCCACCAACGTCAACGGCGGCAACTACTACAGCAATAAATTCTTTGTGCTTGGCGACGACATTGTCTATACCCCAGACGTCCTCACCCTCGACCTCGACAATGACGGCAGCAACGACAGCAACTATATGCCCGTGGGTAAGAATGCTTCTCCTTTCATGGGCAACTTTGACGGCCAGGGCCACACCATCAGCGGCATCAGCGTCAATGCCAATGGGATGGATTACATCGGTGTTTTCGGAATCAATGACGGAACTGTGAAGAACCTGACGGTCAGCGGCTGCCTGTTTGCTGGCAGTATGTATGTCGGCGCTATTGCCGGATTGAACAGAGGCACCGTTGAGAACTGCCATGTGGCGGCCGGCGTCAGCGTCACTGGTGAAAACATTGTCGGTGGCGTTGTCAGCAAGAATGAGCACTCTGTCTTAGGCTGCACCAGTGCGGCTACACTCAGCACCAATAATGAGTACGCAGGCTACTTCGGCGGCATTGCCGGAAGTAATACTGGTACGCTGACCGACAACCTTTTTACGGGAACCATCGGCGAAATGCCTGACGACTCTTGGGACATTGGTGCCATTACCGGTTATCACAATACGGATTATGGCACACTGACCAACAACTACCACACCCTTAGCGGCATGGGCGGCGTTGGAAATGGAAACGATACCACCGGCAGCGACGAGGACGGCGCACAGTTCGCCGTTGCCAGCAACACGAAGCCCGACAGCTTCGGCGACGCCACCGCAACCTACGGCACCGTAGAATGCCCAGGCATCGCTGCCTACGCCAGCGGACTGGCATACGGCGGCAAGTACTACTATTATGACACAACGCCCCCGATTGAACCCGGCGATGCCAACGGTGACGGAAATATCTCGGTAACGGATATTGCAGTGGTGGTGAACTACATTCTGCAGTTACCCAATACGAATTTCTCCTTCATTGGTGCTGATGCCAACGGCGACGGCTATGTAACCGTAACCGACATTGGCGTGATTGTCGACATGATTCTCGGTAATAATGTCAATAGTAATGCCAATGCTGGGAATAATAACAATGTGGAGCCGCAGTAGTCAAAGAAGCTGCTGGTTCAACCTCGAAATTATAAACCATTAGATAATAAACAACAATGAAGATAAAGAGACATCCTTTCATGGCACGCGCGACGGTGACGCTGCTCGTGATACTGTCCACCACCGTGACGGCGTGGGCAGAAGACTGGCCGGAGTACATCACCGATGTCGTTCTCGCCGGAGGAACCGCATCAGAAGCCACAAGCGTCAAGAATTCCTCTACCTACAGCGGCTACACATGGTGTAGCACAAGCCTGAACGATGGCACCAAGGGTGATGTCATCTACATCGGCTACAAGAAGGGCAGCCGCGCCAACGTCAACGGTGGCTACATCACCGACTTCATCGTCGTAGAGACTGGATCAAGCCACAATCCTTCCTCGACCTTTTCTCTCAATGGAATAACTTATTACCTTTGTCCCTACGCAGGTGGTAATACTTTTGCGAACGATAGACATGGTAACCTGACGAGCCAAGTCTCCAAGGCAAAGAATTTGTATCTCTACTACACTAAGGCTAACTTCTCTGACAAGCGTGCGGTCAGCGGCATCACTATCACTAGCGGCTCTTCCGAGAGTTCGGCTTCCAAAAGCGGTGCCATCAACTGCTATTATACAAACGGCAATCTCTTTGAGAACGAGATTGACTTGAACAAAGGAGCCGGCTGCGGTACCTACGTCTACATGCACATCAACACCGTAACGAAGACCAACCGCCCGTCGGCTGACCCCGTGATGGCCAGCGGCCTCGTCTATAACGGCAGTGCCAAGCAGCTCATCGCAACAGGCGCCACCATGGCAACCGGCACGATGTATTACAGCTTAGGCACGTCGGGCAGTGAAACTTCCACTGCGGCTGACGTGAAGGCTACCACCCCGGGAACCTATACCGTTTATTATTATGCTGCTTCGAACGATTACGGCAACCAGTCGGAAACCCACTCGACTACCGTCAGCATCGCAAGCGCACCCAACAGTGGTGTCACCGTGTCGTGCGCTGACATCGTTGAGGGCAACACACTGACCCCCCAACTGGGCGGCACGAACCTGAGCACGGGGGCAGTCACCTATAAATACTGCACGACGCCTGACGGTGACTACACCACCACCGCGCCCACCGCGCACGGCACCTACTATGTGAAGGCCACCGTTGCTGCCGACGGCAATTGCAATGCGTTCACCACGGCGGCTGCTACCTTCACCATCCACCCCGACTGGGCGTTGCACAACAGCGGCGACTCGGAGGACGATCCCTACATCATCAGCTCTCCCGAGCAACTGCTCCTGCTGGCGCAGCGAGTCAACACCGGTACAGGGACCGATTCCGGCGAAGGCATAATGTATCGTAAAAAGTTCTTCAAGGTGACCGAGAACATCACCTTCACCCACTCCACTGAGTGGGACGACGCCACGAGCACCGAGAACAACTACCAGTCCATTGGTGGCGCAAGGATAGGCACTATCAGGTATTCGTTCGCTGGCACTTTCGACGGCGGCGGCCACACCATCAAGGGCATACGCATCTATCAGCCCGACAACGACATCCAGTATCATGGACTCTTCGGTGATACTTCCGATGATGCAGTAGTGAAGAACATTTCCCTTTCCGATACCCGCATCACGGCTCATAGTGGAGGTGGTATTGTGGGCTCTAACAGCGGTACAGTCATCAACTGCGCTGTGGGCAGTAACGTCAGCATCGTGGGAAAGGAGTTTGCTGACCAATACCACGGCGGCGTTGTAGGCAACAACCACGGAACCATCGAAGGGTGCCGCTCCCTCGCAAAGCTCACCTACAATGGCAGTTCCTCCATCTTCTGGGGTGCCATCGCTGGCGGTAACAGTGGCACATTGAAAAACAACCTCGCTTATAGTGCCACCGTCAACAATCAAAATTCTGGTGCCATCGTCGGAATCCAGGAGGGTGGCACGCTCATATCCAACTATTACTATAATTGCACCATCGACGGCGTGAAAAACGCCTCCAATGTTGGAGTCACTTACCAAGATATAACCCTAAAGCGTTCTGACGTCGACGGCGCCCGCAAGGGCGTACTAATCGGCGCCTCTCCAAACAACATCACCATCCAGCCCACTGGCGACGCCACCTTCTACGACGTCAGCAAAATCACTGGCTATGAGGGTAACAACGTCATCAAGTTTCTTACGCTTTTCTTCTCCGGCGACACCGAGACCGTCAGCCTAGACCTCAGCTACAGCAACGCCAATGGTAACGCAGCTATATACTATGACGGCAATAACAACAAACTCCCCCGTGTCGGCGGTAACACCTATACCTACACCATGTCCAATCAGGCGCTTTCCATCACTGCGAAGCTCTTTCCCGACTGGGCACAGAAGAACAGCGGTGACACTGAGGGGGACGCCTACATCATCAGCACCACCGACCAACTCGACCTGCTGGCGCAGAGAGTGAACGACGGCAACGACTACAGCGGCAAGTTCTTTAAGTTAGGTGACAACATCGCCTTCGACAAGAGCAAAGAGAATAACTTTACGCCCATCGGCACCGAAAGCATGCCATTCAGCGGCAACTTCGATGGTAACGGTATGACCATCAGCGGGCTGAACATCAACCTCAGTTCGACCAATTTCGTCGGCCTCTTCGGCTACGCCAGCGGTGCCGACATCAAGAATCTGATACTCGTTAACAGCAGCATTGTAGGAAAAGATAAGGTCGGCGGCATCGCAGGTTACGCAGGCAGCAACACCAAGGTCGTCGACTGCGCCGTGACCAGCGACGTCAGCGTCACCGGTACATACTATGCCGGGGGCATCAGCGGCATGAGCGGCATAATCAGCGGCTGCAACAGCGCAGCCGCCGTCAGCGCCTCCTATTACGCTGGCGGTATCGTCAGCTTCATCAACGGCAACTTCAGCAATTCCGTAGACCACTGCATCTACTCTGGCAATACCGTCACTGGCAGCAATAGCGGAGCAATCGTGGGCGTTAATGATAATAACGCCACCATGACCTCCAACTACTACAGCTCTGACCTTGCTGTCAACGGCTGCAACGGCTCCGACATCAACGGTGCCCGCCAGGCCCTGACCATCAGCGCTGGCACGGACGTGACCCTCACCCCGAAGGGCACGCCTTCGACCTACGACGTCAGCGGCATCACCGTCTATGCCGGCAATAGCGGCATCCTCTACAACGACGGCACCACGGAGACGCTCTACGCCGGTGCCACCGAAGCGGTGATGCTCACCCTCGCCTACAACGGCAGCGGCACCGTGCCCGAGGGCTATATCTTAGGCTATTCCGACGGCAACGGCAACGCCATCAGCGGCAACGCTACCGACGGATATACCCTCACCATGCCCGCCGCCGTCGTGACCGTCAGCGCCACTTATGTGCCCGACTTCGCTACTTACTGGAATGCCGACGCCGATCACGACGGCAGCACTGCGACCAAGGCCTACATCATCACCACCACTACTGGCCTCAATCTGCTGGCGCAGAGGGTGAATGCAGGAAACGACTATAAGAATAAGTTCTTCAAGTTAGGTGACAACATCACGTATGACGGCACGGAGAATAACTTTACGCGCATCGGAAATAATAGTCTTTATTGTTCCTTTAATGGCACCTTCGATGGCGACGGGAAGTCCATCAGCGGCATCAATATAAATTCAGGTGATGCTGATTATCAAGGCATCTTTGGGCTTGTAGATGGAACAGTGAAGAACCTTGTTGTCAGCAACTGCAGAATTGTGGGCAGACTTAGGGTAGGTGTTATCGCTGGAGTTTTACGATGTGGCACCATCGAGAACTGCCGCGTTGGTAACGATGTCACCCTCACGGGTTCTGCATTTGTCGGCGGCATTGTCGGTGAAAGCCAAGGGGGAACAATTAAAGGCTGTACCAGCGCCATTACTATTACAGGTACAATGGTCTCTGGCAATAATGCTTACGACCTTGGAGGTGTCGTCGGTATTGCATATACATATGGATCATATCCCTCCAGCCTGGCCGGCAATATCTTTACAGGCACCATCACCGGTAATCTTAAAGATTATCTCGGCGCAATCGTTGGTAAGAATGACAATGGCACCCTGACGAACAACTACCACACTTCTACTGGATTCGGCGGTATCGGCGCAGCAGATTCCGACAAAGGTGCCGATGGCGAAGGTGCCCGCCAGGCCCTGACCATCAGCGCTGCCGACGGCGTGACCATCACACCGACGGGCGATGCTACAGCCTACAGCGTCAGCAGCATCACCGTCTATGCCGACAACACTGGCATTAAATACAACAATACACTCTATGCCGGAGCCACCGAAGCGGTGAAACTCACCCTCGCCTACACCGTACCCGACGGCTACGGCCTCAGCGGCTTCACCGACGGCAACGGCAACGTGCTGTCCAAGAATGCAGACGGCACTTACACGCTGATCATGACCGATGTAGCGGCCACCATTACGCCAACCACATACGTTGCAAGCACCTTGGTATTCGAGGACCACGGCACGGAGAACAATAACTATAACCTCAATCTCATCACAGCCAACGACGGCGTGACGTGCAATGTCAAACTCAACGGGCGCACGCTCTACAAGGACGGCAAGTGGAACACCATCTGCCTGCCCTTCGACGTGGACATGACCGACCCCGCCTGCCCGCTCTACGGCGCCACCTACCGCACCGTGATCGACGCCAGCATCGACGGCACTACGCTCAACATCACCTTCGCAGAGAATACGGATGATGGGTATGATGACAACACCCTCAAGGCAGGCGTGCCCTACATCATCAAGTGGGACAAGGCCAGTGACTACGTGGACGACGACGCCCACAATATCGTCAACCCCGTGTTCATCGGTGTCAATCCCAATAATGTAGGCGTCGACTTTGTGTACGGCGACGAATCCGTCTGGTTCAATGGCACCTACGATGCCATACCCGACATCACCTCGCATACGATGGACGGCTACGACGTCCTGCTGATGGGCGGCGACAACACGCTGCACCATGCCGGCGACGGCGAATCGCTCGGAGCCTTCCGCGCCTACTTCCTCGTTGACCCGACGAAGGTGGGCAATGCCCGCCTCACCGACTACGTCTTCGACCTTGGCAACGGTGAGACCCTCAGCGGCACGTTCCCCTCGACCATCCAACCCGGCGATGCCAACGGTGACGGAAATATCTCGGTAACGGATATTGCAGTGGTGGTGAACTACATTCTGCAGTTACCCAATACGAATTTCTCCTTCACTGGTGCTGATGCCAACGGCGACGGCTATGTAACCGTAACCGACATTGGCGTGATTGTCGACATGATTCTCGGTAATAATGTCAATAACAATGCCAATGCTGAGAATAACAACAATGTGGAGCCCCAGTAGTGAGACATCCCCTCCGAAGCAACAAAAAAAGAGCAATCCTAACGGGTTGCTCTTTTATTTTGCGGAGAGAGAGGTATCTCTCGCGGAAGGAGAGGTCCCTATATTTGTCCGTCTAACACACTGAGAATACACGGCGGGTCGGTTCTTTGCAAGCAAAGCGTCCCTTCGGGCCCGCATAGGGGAGAAATATGGTATTACCGTTTGGTCCAGTGAACTTCTCAATTTCTATAAGGAATACTGTAAGGAATTGAGGTTAGATGGTATTACATGTATTGACTAAGAAGCTCCTCTATTACAGACTTTAGCTTTGGCAAATCCTCATTGATGACGGAAACAATGAGATCCTCGTCAATATTTGCATATTCATGGGAAATAATATTTCTCAACCCATAAATAGCATGCCAAGGAATTTCGGTATATTTGGCCAACGGTTTACTTTCTTCTTTCAACAGTTTACCTACATGCTCACCAATCACTTGCAACCTCATTACGCAGGCGTTGAAAGCCATCACGCGATTTGGTGAGATCATGAAGTCATGTAATTCGGTCATACCCTTACTCCATTCCTGAATCAGCTCAATGGATTCCAGTATGACCTCTAACCTGTCTCGTATTTCAAGATCCTCATTATACATACACTGCATCGTTTAAGATATTCGACTTAAACAGAGGACGAAGGGTTGGACGGAACCTAACCAAATCCACATCGCACTTGAACACAGCCTTTAAAGCTTCTTTCAATTCATACATTAATGAAAGAGTAGGCTTTTCTACTTCCACAACAATATCAATGTCACTATCCTCGGTATTTTCTTGTCTCGCAACAGAGCCGAAGATACCGAGTTTCGTTATACCGAACTGCTTGCCAAAAGTTTGCTTAAAAGCAACCAATTTATTGATACAGTCATGAAGTTCCAACATAGATATACCTTTTAATGGATGCAAAGATAAACAATTTCCCGCAAACTCCAAATTTTTCAGTCGGAAATTACAAAAAAAAATTCCATAAGGATTCTTTGCAAGGTAAAGCGTCCAAAGGCCGAGCGATGATTATCCACTAAAATGAAAATTCAAAAATCCTCCGCTAACTGGTGTAAGTCACTGATTTTCAGCCGAATCATGGCGGAGCATTTTTTAGTTGCCACGGCTATGGGCGAGATAGGAATAAGGATAAGATGATAAAAAAGAGAGCAGTAAACTCATCTACAACTTAAGTGGGAGACATCTACGACTTAAGTGGGAGACATCTACGACTTAAGTGGCAGATATCTACCACTTAAGTGGTAAGATGCTATAACTTAAGTGGCAGATTCATTTGAAGGGCATTCCAGCATGTTTGTATAGCTCTTCGTTGCGAGGAAGAAGCCTAATGGCTCCGTTACACGGGCTTAAAATTTCTCCGCCACCAATCTATTGATAATCAATTGATTAGATATGTTAGCGGAGGATTTTTTTACTGGAATTTTGGGAATAATAGGATAAGAAGTTGTGAGTTTCAAAACTATTTCGTAACTTTGCACCATGATTACATTTCCGATAGCCAAAATCAACTTAGGACTGAACATCGTAGAGCGCCGTTCAGACGGTTACCACAATCTGGAAACCGTATTCTATCCAGTGCCTATCACGGATTCACTGGAACTGACAATGATGAACACACGGTTCCCGTCGACAGTAGACTGCGACATCAAAGTGACAAACATCAACGTTGAAGGCGACGAACAGCGTAACTTGGTGGTGCGTGCCTACCAACTGCTAAAGCAGGACTTCCAACAAATGCCCCGCGTTCATGCTCATCTGTGGAAAGGCATTCCCACCCAGGCCGGCATGGGTGGCGGCTCCAGCGACTGTGCCTACACCATCAAGTTGCTGAACGACATGTTCACGCTCGGACTGTCTGAGCAGCAGATGATAGACTATGCTGCACGATTAGGGGCCGACTGCGCCTTCTTTATTCTAAGCCGTCCTGCCTATGCCGAGGGTATTGGAGAACTATTGCAACCCATCAACCTCGACCTCAGTCAGTATTATATAGGTGTTGTACGTCCCGACATTCCCGTATCAACAAAAGAAGCGTTTTCGCTCATTACTCCCCAACGACCTCCCAAATGCTGTCGTGATGTAGTGATGCAGCCCATAGAGACCTGGCGTGAGGAACTGACCAACGACTTTGAGCAGAGCGTCTTTGTGCTTCACCCGGAAATCAAAGCCATCAAAGATCGGCTCTATGAACTCGGTGCCGTCTATGCAGCCATGACAGGCAGCGGCTCGTCAGTATTTGGACTATTCAGGAGTCCCATGGAAATTGCCGAACACTTCCCAGACATGTTTACCTTCTTCTCACGACTCAACTAACTCTGGACCCGAAATGAACGAACATAAGATCATTAACGACCCAGTATTCGGATTCATCAAGATTCCGCAAGGCTTATTATACAATATTGTGGAGCATCCGCTGATGCAGCGTCTGAACCGTATCAACCAATTAGGACTTGCATCGGTGGTTTACCCGGGGGCTCGTCACACACGTTTCCAACACTCGCTTGGGGCGTTCCACCTGATGAGTGAGGCCATACTGTCGCTCCAACAAAAGGGTAACTTTATCTTCGATTCTGAGGCAGAGGCAGTGGAGGCAGCCATTCTGATGCATGACATTGGGCACGGACCTTTCTCACACGTTCTGGAGAACACCCTGATACAAGGCATTTCACATGAGGAGATTTCGCTCATGATGATGGAACAGATAAACCGCGACATGGGCGAACAGCTGAATCTGGCCATCAGTATCTTCAAGGGTGAATATCCCAAGCAATTCCTGCATCAACTGATATCAAGCCAACTCGACATGGACCGTTTGGACTATCTGCGACGCGACTCCTTCTTCACGGGTGTGACAGAGGGTAATATCGGCTCGGCGCGAATCATTAAGATGCTGAACGTTGTGGATGATTCATTAGTGGTTGAGTCGAAAGGAATCTATTCACTTGAAAATTATTTGACAACCAGACGGCTGATGTACTGGCAGGTATACTTGCATAAGACTGCTGTCGCCTATGAAAAGGTGTTGGTCAACATGCTACTGCGCGCCAAAGAACTGACCCAAAGAGGAAAGCATGTTTTCGCCAGCCCTTCGCTGGAATACTTCTTGAAAAACGATGCCGACGCCGATTGGTTCTTGAACCACGAAGAGGCCCTGCTGATGTATGAAGACCTGGATGACAACGACATCTGGTGCGCCATGAAAGCCTGGAAATACAGCGACGACAAGATACTGTCGACACTGGCCACCAACATGCTGAACCGCCACATCTTCAAGGTGGAGGTGAACGAAGAGCCCGTAGGTGATGAACGTGTCATGGAGATTGCCACGGGCATTGCTACCCAGATGGGTATCACGACCGAGGATGCCCGACGCTACATGATGAGCGTTAACACCATCCAAAAGGATATGTACAACGTGGACGATGACAGCATCACAATTCTTTACAAAGACGGCACAATGAAGGATATTTCCGAAGCTTCCGAATTGCTAAATGTGCAACTACTTTCTAAAAAAATAAGAAAATATTACCTCTGTTATCAGCGTTTTGAATAATTTTCATTACCTTTGCAAGCAAATTAGAAAAATAACCTTGTATGGAATTTACCGCAAAACAAATTGCAGAGTTTGTAGGAGGACGTATTGAAGGCAACGAAAATGCTGCCATCCATACTTTTTCCAAGATTGAAGAAGGTCGGGAAGGAGCCATTTCTTTCCTCTCGAATCCTAAATACACGCATTATCTCTACGACACCAAGTCGACCATTGTACTGATTAATGAAGACGTACAGTTGGAAAAGCCAGTGACCCCTACCCTCATCCGCGTCAAGAACGCCTACGAGTGTGTGGCCAAACTGCTACAGCTTTATGAGTCGATGAAGCCTAAGAAGACTGGTGTTGACACGCTGGCATTCGTGTCGCCTTCAGCCAAGATAGGCAAGGATGTCTACATCGGCCCATTCACCTATATCGGTGAGAATGTGGAGATTGGCGACGGCACGCGCATTTTCCCCAACGTGACCATCTATGATGGAACACGTATCGGACAGCGAGTCACCATCCATGCCGGTGCTGTGATCGGTGCCGACGGTTTCGGCTTTGCCCCCAACACCGAAGGCTATGAAAAGATTCCACAGATTGGCATCGTTATCATTGAGGATGACGTTGAGATTGGCGCCAACACCTGTATTGACCGTTCCACGATGGGACAGACTTTGATTCATCGTGGCGTTAAGCTCGATAACCTTGTACAGGTGGCCCACAACTGCGAAATCGGTGAGAACACCGTCATGTCAGCTCAGGCAGGCATGGCCGGCTCGACCAAGATCGGTGCATGGTGCATGGTTGGTGGTCAGGCTGGATTCTCAGGCCATATCACCATTGCAGACAAGACCTTTGTAGGTGCCCAGAGCGGTGTCATCGGCAATACCAAAGGCAATGGCGAACAGCTTATCGGCGCTCCTGCCGTCAATCCGAAGATGTACTTCAAGGCCAGGGCCCTGGATGCCAAGCTGCCGGAAATGTACCGCCAGATTGCCGCTATGCAGCGTGAAATAGACGAAATGAAAAAGAAACTATCAGAAATATGAAACAGAAGACATTAAAAGGAAGTTTTTCATTGTGCGGCAAGGGTCTGCACACAGGCCTCAGCCTGACTGTGACATTCAACCCTGCTGCAGAAAACACTGGTTATAAGATTCAGCGCATTGACCTGGACGGCATGCCAACGATTGATGCCATAGCCGAGAACGTTGTTGACACACAACGCGGAACAGTATTAGGTAAAGGCAGCGATTTCCGTGTTTCGACCGTTGAGCATGCTTTGGCAGCGCTTTATGCCTTGGGCATCGACAACTGTCTGATGCAGGTGAATGGCCCAGAGTTCCCGATTTTAGACGGATCAGCCATCCAATATGTCAATAAGATCTATGAGGTGGGGATTGAGGAACAGAATGCGCCCAAAGACTGGTATATCATCCACAAGAAGATAGAAGTGAAGGACGAAGAGAGCGGTTCTTGCATCACTATTTTGCCCGATGACGAGTTCTCG
>Ga0265298_10007851_pt1 | contig 12894 bp, 5 predicted proteins | sample AusTroGonzalo_MG_3_FD_193486 | JGI IMG/M metagenome (GOLD analysis project Ga0265298, IMG submission 193486) | Bovine rumen microbial communities from tropical cattle in Woodstock, Queensland, Australia - Gonzalo_01 | ecosystem: Host-associated > Mammals > Digestive system > Stomach > Rumen ... | reverse complement strand
TAATATACAATATTAGTTGCCGTATGTCAATCAAATTGCTATATTTATGTACAAGGAGGGCGCAATTCCTCTCACCCACTGAAGATGGGTGAGTTTCCTTGCGCTAGTTTTATGAAGATGGCCCAGGAGGTAATATGCCAAGATACTATGGAGAAGGTCCACGAGAGATATACTGGCAGGACCGTGAAGGAAAATGGCATCACCCTTTTGGACACGGCAAATCATTCGACTCCATGAAGGAAGCTCAGGACGATTACAACGGTCAGTCCCATATTGGATGGATAGAAACTCCGATAGGATATATATGCATGGTTATCCTTTTCTTTATTGTTATATTCTTTAGGTTTCTATAACGAAAATTTAAACCGAGGACCGTGAAGAGTCAGCGGGAACCACGCAAAAAGATGAAACAACAAGCGGCGCTTTGCCTGTACCAGAGCGTCCAGCGATTTCACTTCGCCGGGAATGTTTTGGCGCATAAACAAATCGGACCGCTGCCCATGCGGTCCGATTCGGATAATCGGAAATACACGCGGGATAGCCCGCGTGTTCTCTTATACCGGATAACGACTACTTCTGTTCGCCCGTAGTTTCAGCCTTGACTTCCTCTGTCTTGGTCTCTTCGACCTTGACTTCGTTTACCTTGGCCTCTTCCTTAGCGCGGTGACGAGGATTCGGGCCGAAGGCGTCACGCCGACGGCGAATTCCTTCCCGGCGCAGTTCGTCGAACTTTTTCCGGGCGGCATCCTGGTGCTTGATAAGGTCCTGGATGATGGTAGTCATGCGAACCTTGTCAATGCTCTTCTTTTTCCCGTCCTTGTCCACGACTTCCGCGGGCACTTTCCCGGAGCGAAGGGCCTTGGACATGCCTTGGAGCCCCTTGCGGAAAAAGGAATCGAAAAGTGCCCGGTTTACGGCCGCACGTTCCTTGTCGGATATCCGTTTCTTGGGTCTGTTGATGGCTTCTGACATAAGATTACTCCTATTAAACTTGTTTATTCTACTAGTCCTCCCGGATTTTCATTCGGTGCGGGCTGTTCAGGCAAAAAGATGCCGCCACCGGATACCTTCCGCACTTCGAACGTCGGCCCGACGAGTTCAATGACATAGTCCTCCCCTGGTGCAATCGTACCGATTTTGTGCGAATCGATGTAGAGGTCGACCGATGTACCTGCAGTAGTGTCGATGTTGCCCTCGACAAGTATGGACGGGTCGTTCGGGTCGGACGATGGAAGTATGTTCGGAATGAACTTCATCGTTGTGGCGTTGTGAATCATCACCTTAGATTCCGGGAGGTACCGCGTCAAACGCCCGTCACCGACGATAGTTAAATCTATCCCGGCGATGTTGGTCGGTATGGGGCTGTCGGCCGTGCCATAATGGTGACGGATAGTATCTTCGTTAATAGTTTCGATGATTTCGACCGTTTCCTCAATTACCGCGTCGGAAATGGTTATGACGTTGACGGTGTTAGGTTCGATATCAACGCCGCGGACGTAATCCATATGGTACACGTACTCGGAGTCAGCTTCAAGGGCGAGCTCGATGGGTGGCACGAAGCTCTTTCCCTGTGGCAAGTCTGGTTCGTATTCCATATAGTCTGAATACAACCCAATGTAGTATGGCTCGTCTACGTCGTATGTTGATATTGAGCGTCCTTGTTCTACGCTATACTGGATTTCGCCGTTATCGCCACAGAACAGCTCGGCGTAATAGAGAGTTGAAATCCCATCTTCAGCAAAGTTTTTTGCGTCGTAGCGTACGAAATCGGCATATCTATAAGCACAGTTATCTAATTGATATGCATCGTGAGAACTATGTATATTGACCGTCACCATATTACGGTACAGCGAATCGAAGAAATAATATGGCGTAATGTCGATACCTCGATATGCAATCGATAAATCGGAGCTGCTACGGTTTTCGTCCATCATCAATGGCGATAGCTGGTATGCCCAGAATCCAGAATATCTCATATAATTCGGATTCATTATGTAAAAATAATATTCGCTATTCCAGTAGCCAAGGTCGGAATCGATATCGATTGAAATGGTTGGGCGGTAGGCGAAAATATATGCCCCGTTCGTCTCATGCGCATATAAATAGTATTTGACCATCACGGGAATAGTTGGCGCGGAGATGACCTGAGAACGGCTTTTGTTGCCATCATTAACGTTAGAATACACTGGGCCGCCATAATATCCAACGAATTCCTCATGTTCAGCAACTGCAAGCAGACCTTCGCTTGAAGACGCCTCAAGAACCTTGAAGCGCAGCGTACCGCCATTGTACCAAGGAGGCATGAAGTCGTTGATGTCCGTAACGTAGCCGGTGCTCGACTTTGGACCAGATTCCATGATATTTGTATGTGGTTCGTACTCCAGATATACGTCAATACCCTGCGGAGCAAACCAGTCATAATTCTTCATTGCATCTTGGATAGTATTGACATACACTGCGCGGGTTTCTGTGGATACAATCGTCCACTCGACAGGCTCGGTTCCCTCGACTCGGTTGGCTTCCCAGTCGGGAGTAATCGGCTCGGTGTCGGTTATCTGCGCCGGTTCCGGGTCAACCGATTCGTCCTCGCTGAATACGAAATTGCACAGCGGGACACAGTTGTAGCTGAACGGGACAGACACATTATCGTTAGTGTTCGAGTCCTTCTTGACCTTAGAGCCGATGGACATGATGTTATTCGTATCCGGCATCAAGCTGCAAGAGAATATTTCATACGGCGGCTTTACCGTGGGCGGTTCTTCGGCTTCGCCGTAGTCATACACGGAAATCAGCAAACTGTGGAAACCGTCGTAGGCGAACGATACGCCTTCATCAAATTCGAGAGTCAACCAGTGCTTTTCTCCGAGGGCATTGCTCTTCTTTCTAGCCTCGAACAGCACATTGCCATCGAACACCAAGTTACCGGTAGTCGGCGGTTCTACAGAATCGGTCTTGCTGGTGAACGCGGTGTAGTGCGTGTACCGAATATATGCCTTGAGATGCCGAGTCATGCTACGGTATCCGTAATCAGAGGTATCCCAGTAAGGCGAGTAGTAGAATCGAATTCCGGTGATAAGCCCGCCACGCTGGATATACTCGGTGGGATATATCATGTGCGATTCAGATACCGGGGAAGCGTTCCAGACGGCATCAGTGGAGTTGACTGGAAGAGGCCCATAATGACCTGTGTTTCCGGCACCCTCGTCTGGCACTTCGCTTGCAGCAGTGTCGTATCGGACACCGTCCGTGAACGCGAGCGTAATATTTGCTACGCCATTACGGAGTTCTACCGACGCGGCATCGTCCGATAAGCTACTCGTCGGGCTAATATACAAATCTCCAAAGAGACAGGCCGAACAACATACGTCAGTCTCATCGCTTGATTCGTTAAGTTCAGAATCATTCTCATCTGGGGCATAGGATGTTATCGGCGTATAACCTATTTCTGGCGCGGCACTAGATATTTCCGCGTCGGTATAGTCTTCGACTACGACCAAGATGTTGTTTGTGCCATCATATTCAAATATCGTTGGGTGTAGCGAATAGTCTTCTTCCACTTCACATATTGGAATTTCGATGTTAGAATTTGGCTTAAACGTTACACGTCCATCATATACAACATCACTATAAGTAACTAGCTCGCTGAAGTTCGATGGGTGCTCTTGCATTGTACTAGGGAAATAGTCTGCTCCGGATGGCATTGTAGTCATGTATACCGTAATGTTTCTGGTACATTCGGTGCCACCAGAACAATAGAATCTAAGAGAGGATATATTACCGCTGCACTTAATGTCGCTGGATTTAAAAATGTGGTACGATACAGAATATGGTTTCCCGTTTACGGCAACCAGACGGTCATCGGTATTTGATGAATTCTTGTTTCCGATGGCAATCGGTAATTCATATTTAGGAACTACGTATGGCTCGTTAAATCCTAGCGTAATATTGGCAACACCGAGTTTTGCCGACATGTTAAAATTGCCTGGTTCACTGTCCATGGGCATTTGGACCTGAGTGCCGCCAGCAATGGAACAGTATTTAGTTGCGTAAGACGATTCGTCATTGTAGAAGAACGTCGGATAATTCTCGCTTTCGTTTCGACTCAGTTCAGACTCGTCATAGTTCATGCTCACTACAAGAACATACAGATTACCTTCACCGCTATAATCAATCGAGGCCTGTTCGTGCTCTTCCGTGGACTCAGAACGGATGTCAAATTTAGTTACCGGAATCTTTATTGTGCGGTTTGGCACAAATTCCACGAATCCTTGGTAAATAATATTATCCAAGTCAAACTCAACGAACTCCTGGAATTCTTCATATGTAAGCTCTGACGGGAACTCCTCTATAGTTGCTGGTATTTCCCTGGCGGCAACTTGTATCATATATTTGCCGCTTTCGCCGGGCCCACAATGGAATTTCAACGATGTTATCTTGCCAACAGTAAGGTCTTCACGGTGGTAGATATGCGCACTAACAGAGAAATTGTTTCCTCCGATGTTGAAGATTCGGTTATCGAATTTTTCATTTTCGGTGTTAGTATCGCCAGCAATAGTCGTGTAATCCGGTACATTCTCCGTATTCTCGACACCGACCATGTCGACCGTAGAGCCGTCGCCGGTGCCTATACGCATCTGCACGGCCTTCTTGCCTTCATAAACGGTAGGCACTATCTCGCCATGGAGCTCCCAAGAACGTAACTGGTCTGTCGATGTATCTGATTCGGCACTGCCGGACTTGATATCGAGCTCTTCATTCTCGGGGTTGCTGTCGGCAGAGGTCGCATCTTGGATTCCCGGAATTGACTCGTAGATTACGCCTTTCCCGAGCACGGCCGCACGGTACACGTCATTGAACGGCGTGTCGGCGTTGAGCTTTAGGTAGCTGCGCAGGAAGTCGCTTTCCATGTTCTCGATGGATAGCTTTGTGCGGCTGAACACTCCGGTGATACCGGTACCCGTGGTACCGCCGTCCTCGTCCGCGTCGGTGCGGAACGTTATGCCTGCCCGGATGTTTACGTTTGCCAGGTCGTGTGGAAGTCCGTCGGCCAGTCCGAGGGCCATTGGGAGTTCCGTCAGGCCGTGCCACTCTAGTCCGTACAATGGGGCGAATTTTCCGAACGCGTCGATTATTGCCTCGTCAGCTCCTGAAGGCGTCCCGCTCAACGCTCCTGAAGCGGCTCCGAGCACGAGCTCGATGAGAGCCTCGACGTTGTAGTTCCCTAAAGCGCGGATGAGGAGCTCGGCTATCGCAGTTCCTATCATGCCGCCGAAGTTGCTTATGCTGATTACGCTGGCCGACGGTGTAGCGCCCGCAATCTTGGCAAGGCACTGTGTCGAGTACAGTCTGCGGGCGTTAGCGTCGTAGCGGAGAAGCGATACGGGCCAACCCTTCTCTACAAGGTGGTACACCGCTCTCTGGGTTAATACCGTGGAAAATGAGAGCGTCATGTTGTTCACCTGACTGAGTATGTCGAGTGCCCTGTCGAGGCTTATTCCTATGCCGAGAAGGTCGCCGATTGCGTCTATGAGGCCTTCCACGTAGGCGAGCTCCGGGAACCGTCCGCCGAGCTCTTCAATCATTTCCTTCAGCTGGTCAAGCTCGTCGATGTACTCGTCGAGGACGAGGCCCTTGTTGGCGTCACCCGTGAGCGGGGCGAATACGTTCCATCCGTTGATGTCGATTATGAAACCCTTGTGCGGGTCGAGGTCGATTTCGGCGTCGGGCCCGAGTATGTCTTCAAGACCCGGTATAACGGACAGACGCCTGTTGGCATCCATGCCCAGTGCGAAGAGGTAGAATATGTCGTCGTTCCTGCCGATTGTTGCCCCGCTAATTCCGGAGAGCAGGCCGGCGATGGTTTCCTGGTCTATTTCCCCTAGGCCGAACATCGACAGGAGGCTCCCGGATTCGCTTTCGTCTCCCGTACTTTCCCCGCTGTCCTCCCCGTCGTTTTCTCCGTTCCCGTCATCTTCCCCGTCGTTGTCCCCGTTCCGCGTAGCGGTCCCCTTGAGGAGGCTTGCATCGGGGAGGGAGACGGACGACACGGTTCTTCCGCCACTCTTTTTTTCGTTTCCGCCACCGATAAGGCCACCTATTAGTCCTCCCATGCCGGAATCGCCGCCGATGAGCTCGCCGAGCTGGCTTCCTTCCCCGTTCCCGATTCCGGAAAGCGTCTCGACCAGTTCTCCGCTGGTCAAGGCGCCGATGGTATCTATCACTCCCTGTATGGTAGACAGGTCGGCACCGGCATCCTTGAACGACTTAAGGTCGACGGCGTACGTGTTCGGGAGGCCGAACGCCACGTAGCGCGGCGTGATAAACGGCATGCTCCTCTTGTAGGCGACTCCTATCCCGATGCGCAGGAAACCGGCAATCGTGATGTCGACGTCCACCTCGTACGGGAGGAGGGTGTCGTATAGTATCCCGAGCACGGCTGGGAGAATCTGTCCGTAGATATTCTGAACGAGCTGCTGGTAGTTCCAGGCAACCCAGTCGTCGTAGTCAGCGTCGACCGCGGCTTCCACTTCCGGGTCGGTGAGGTCGGGCGCCTCGTAGTCGGAAAAGTCGAGCGTCGCATCCATGGAGGGGTCGTAGAACTCGTCCACAATCTCGTCGGCATAGTCGAACACCGCGAACTTGGCCAGTTCCATCTGCCCGGTGATGAGCTTGAGCGCGTCGCCTTCAGCGAACGGGGTGTAGCCATCCTGGTACACTGGCTCTTCTGTCACCGGGACGATTTCATCCTTCGGCGCACGGAATGCCATGTTTATCTGCTCGAGTCTCTTGTTGTACCGTTCGAGGATTACGTCCGGTATCTCGTCGAAGTAGTACCCGACCAGATGCCTGATGTACTCGTCGGTGGAAGTGTAGTCCTTGACGACGTGTGGGCGGCTGCTCCCGGTAAGGTCGGCAAGCGTGGAGAGACCGCCCTTCGATGCGGCATCTAACCAGCGTTCGTAGTCGCGTTGGGCCTTTTCCCTGGTGTCCGGCTCGTCAAGGCCCGGGACATAGCTGGAGAAGTCGATTGTCTCGTCGTTGCTCGCGTCGAAGCTGCCGGGTACGGCCGGAACCTCGTAAGTGCGATATGTGTATATCTCGGAGTCAAACTCCGACCCGGGATAGATTTCGCATCCGCGGGCGTACATGTAAAGGTCGAATCGTTCGAGAGGGAGCTTTCCGTAGGCGAGTAGCACGGCCTCGTCATAGGTGAATGGCTCGAAACCTTCCTGGTATACTGGCTCGACGCCTTCCTCTACGGGAATGACCGTATTCTTCGGGTCCCGGTATGCGAGGTTAATCTTCGTTAACTCGGCGAAATACTGCGTGGCGTACCAGGCACGCTTTATTGCCTGTATTTTATTGCCATCATCCACGGTGCCGAGTGCGTGCTTCATCGGCCCGACAACTGACGAGAAGTATCCGGGAATGCCGAACTTGAGATACACCGTCTTCCCCTCGGCCTGTGCACGGGCTATGTCCCACCACGTCGACGTTATGCCGTCGAGGACGACCATGTTCCCGCCACCGACACCGGCAATCTCTCTGCCGCCAATGGTAACAATCTTGTTGTCTTCGCTGATTCCGAGCTCCAGGGAATTGCCGTTCTTGTCAGCGTTTACGCACTCGGCGAACAGCTTGTCGTTGCCGAACCGGTCAATCATGCTTGGAAGTTCGTTGGTCTTTTCGCTCATAGGGCTCTCGGGGTAAACTCTCGTTTAATGGGAGTTTATATGGCCGGCTGCCCGGTCAGAGCATCATCATGGCGCAAGCCGCGAATCCGGCACCAAAGAACGTCAGCGCGACCGCGGTTGCCCTGGCGACAGTTCCCTTCACGGATGCATACCTGGACAGGATACGGGACCTCTCCATTATGGCGTGGCGGCCGCGAACATGGTCGAACAGTCCGTCGGAACGGTCGTGTGAACGGTGTCCAACCCTTACTGTGTCGGATATGGCTATGTCGAGACCGGCGTACAGGGCGTCGAGACCCATCGCAACGTCTTCGTATCCCCACCCGTCACCAAAAGCTTCCGAGTCGAATATGCCCTCGGCGAGACCGTATGCCTTTCGCTGGAAACGTCTGAGTGCTTCCAGACCTCTACGGGAGAACCCGAAATTGCAGCTCCACCCTATCATCCCAGTGAGCATCAGGTCCAGCTTTTCTGAGAATGACTTTGCCGAATTCCATGCCTGCACGGCGCCGGATACCACCCGGAGGTCCCGGTAGTCGACCTGGTTGCCTGACCATAGGTTGTCCATGTTCGCCGTGAGCAGGTCGGATGGCGGCGCGGATAACGTCGACACGTTGTCATGCCGTCTGGTTCCGAAAATCAGGTCGTGGTTGTAGAGCAGGGAGGAATACTTTTCTAGGAAGTCGGGCGAATCCGGATAACAGTCCCCGTCGAGGAATACCAGCGCGTCGTATCCGGAGTAGATGAAATGCTCGATAACCGAGTTCCTGTTTCCGCAGCGGCCGAGGAATTTTTTGAAGTTGTTGAGCGGGATGACGTACCCGATATCGCCCGGGAGGTTCCAGAAAGGTTTGGCATCCGACATCACGTAGACCGCGGCTGGCTTGACCGTACCGGAATACAGCATAGAGATGGCCTGCCGTACCATCTGGTGCTGGTTATGATTTGTAATTGCTACCGCTATGCGCATTTTAGGCCCCGGTTATCGTGAAGGTGTAGAACGTGTAATTCGTTGACCCCATAGTATTATCGCTTGTACGGCTGTCAAGAACTACCCATGAACTATCGGTACGCGACGTGGTTGCCGTAGCCGAACCAGAGAGTGTCCATGAATACGGATTCCTAGTCGGGTACTGGGAACTGTCGTTGGCCGTGGCCATCCGGTAATATGCGACATTCGCCTCAGATGACGTACGGAATATATGGTATACACCCGAGGATGAATAGAATCGGCTGCAGAATTTAGTGCTGGTTGAGCCGTCGCACAGCTTGGCCCCGCCCTCGTTTGTGCTGTTTCCTGCCGTTCCGTCCACATATTCCAGCGGTATTTTGTCGCCTGACTGGGTATAGAGCTCAAGTTCTGACATTTGAATGTAGGAATCGCCCTTGTTCGCGGTAACGTCCAGCTTGAAGTATGTGTATCCGTCGCCAGATGGGTCACCGCCTGACCCTGCCTCGAATGACAGCTTGGTCATGGTATTGTAACGCCATGTGACAGGAGTACCGGTATGGACGGACATTCCATTGGTCGGGTCGTATGCGGTCGAGCCGGTGCTATATCTCGAAAGGCATCTATAATTGTCGCCTGCCCGATACGCCCAGAAAACTGCATCGGATGACGTCGCGCTTCCAGTCACATCGTTGACAGTCATCAGTAAGTTGCCGGTTCCGTCGTATTCATAAGGAGTGTCCAATGTTATATCCGTCCATCCGGTTGTTGATAGGTCCAACTCCCCGTGATATACCTGTGAACTGGCGGATACTACAATCATCGAATCATTATCCGGGTAACTGGTTGTCGATGTTCCCGACAAGTAAATGTCGATTGTACGAGGACTGCTGACGGTGGTAGATACGTAGAAGGATACCTTGTGTATCGTGGCAGCTGTGCCGATTTCGGCGGAAGTAAATATCTGCTGGGATATCGAATACTTGTTTCCGGTTTTTACGGGTACATAGGCATGCGTACTGTCATGCTGGCCGATGACCACCTCGGTAACATCCCCTCCTGACCCGGCTGCGCCTATGACCATTTTAATCTGGTTCCTTGTTGTCAAAGCGCTGTTGTTACCACTGCCATACGATGGGTTTGTCGGGTCATAGTTGGTTCCGTCGTTATACTTGTATATCGACGTATAGTTACCGGAGTTACTGAATGCAGCAAATTTTGCGGTAGAATTATATGTGCCAGAATTATCGTCGACCAATACGAGGAGATTATTCGTCCCATCATATTCGAACGGTTTTGTTAGTTCGAAAGTCTTCCAGCCAGTGGTATTGTTATATAGCGTACCGCTGAATACTTTGTCAGTCGGTGTCACGGCTACCCAATCGTTGCTTCCGCTAAACGATGATTTGGATGTCGATACCATGTAGATATCAATGGAGCGAGCTTTATTATCGGTGCTGGTTACATTAAAGGAGATTGATTTAATTGTTCCGGCCCTGCCTATTTCCTCCCTGGTATATATCTGTTCTGTGATGGAATAGCAGTAGTATGTGTAGGTTGGTAGGTATTGGTTGGTTTCGGTGCCACTCCCTATAGATATTTCTACTTCCTCCTCAGCATTTTGTATTTTTGGCTGTATGGTCCATGCGCCACTTGGGACCGTATATGTCAATGTACTACCGCTGAATGTACCATTGGCAAGTTCGACATCTTCTGCTCCGTAACCTTCTGCGTATGTTACGGTAAAATAAGTCGTGTTTCCCGGAGTAACATACACTCTGCTGGGCGAGATGCCCACCACCCTGTCGGTGTGCGAGATATCTGGTGTAACCTGCACCTTTACCGGATTAATTGAAACGCTCACGTTTGCATGTATATTGGTAATAATAATGGTGCCGTTGACGATTGCACCCCCACCACTTATAGATATGGTGGAATAGTCGGCTCCGTCGCTGAGAGTAATGGGTATGGATACAGAACCGCCATCCATAGCGACTGTACTGCTTATCTCGGCAGTGGCCCACGGGCACGCGCTGTCATTGACTGTCACGGTGTATACGTAAGCTCCCTGAATCCCGAGTTTGATTTGGTTGCGATATGCCGATGCCCCATAATTTCCGTCAAATGATGTCGGAGATTCTGGCCGGTAATTGTAGTCATCCCAATATCTGTATAACGACACATTCCTGTTTTCGCTGGATGCGGCAAATCGTGCATAGTCATCCCAACTACCAGTATTATCATCAACCATTATGATTAGGTTTTGGTATCCATTATAGTTGAACGGCTTGCTAAGACGTATCGTGCCCCATCCGCTGGACGTACAATCGAGCGTTCCACTATACACCTTATTGTCTTCGGTCATGACAATCCAATCGTTGGCTCCGGTAAACACATTTTTATCGCTGTGTGCGATATAGATATCGACTGCGCGAGTTCGATTGATTGCGCTGGTGACGTTAAACGAAATTGACCGTATTTTACCCACTGCGCCGATTTCGCTTGCCATAAATATTTGCTCGGAAATCGAGTAGTTGTAATTGGTGCATGACGGGAAACTGGTGGTCGTATAATTTCCGCTTCCTACGGTTATTTCAATGTCGTTAATCGCATCGGTGATTGCTGGGCGTATCGACCAGGTATCATCCGGAACAATGTATGTCAGTACGTTATCGTCGAACGTACCATCGTCCATCTGCACGTCGGATGCCCCGTAGCCTTCCGCGTAAGTAACGATAAATTCGGCGATTCCGTCACGAACTGCATAGGCTACGCTAGGACTAATCGCGACGATGGCTTCGGTATTCGACAAGTCAGGAATAATCTGTACTTTTGCCGGGTTGATGGCCACGTCGACATCAGAATGGATATCGTCTATGACTATGGAGCCGTTGGAAAGTATACCTTCGGAAACCGAAATGGTGGTGTCGTCGGCACCGTCAGTGAGAATTACCGGGATAATTGCCGGTTGCCCCTCGAAGCCATAGTAGCTTCCAGATTCCGTGGATGCCCAGTCGCACAAGGATTCTATAGTTATCACATATGGTTCCTTTGCTGGAACCAATTTAACCGTGACATCCGCGGTAACATTGTCCACGGTCAATCCATCTTCCGTTACAGTACCGCCTATGGCGCCGACATATGTGTAATCGGCTCCCATGGTGATGTTCAGCGGAATGGTTACGGAACCGCCCTCGATTACTTGAACCGTAGGAACTGTAGATTCTGCCCATTCGCATTCCGACACGATAGTGACGGTATACCATGGCACGCGCTTCCGGAGTAACTTTCCGGCTCGCTTGCTGCCGATACGAATTCGCTTTCCGCTGGGCGTATGGATATATGGTTGTCCGGACATTAGCTATCCCCCGACTATTCCGGGATGTACATTCCGACCTCAACCCACTTGACCTTGCCTTCGACAGGGTCCCATTCGAGAACGTGGCGTCGTTCTGGATTGTCAGGTGCCTTGATGGATATCGTAACTTCGCCGTTGACTGCGTCTTCGACTATGTGGATTCCATCGCCCTCGGTCAATACGGCTTCGTCCTCGGTAGACACGAACCGGCGTGCCTTCACGGTACCATCGGCGTACACTTCCAGGGCATTCGACCTATGAATGTACTGTTCGTCCTGCCACATCGGGCCTTCGCCGGCTTCCCCGTCGCAATACCCGTTACCGATTATAAACACCGCGCTGTTGCGGTCGGGCGACTGGATTTCTTTCCATTTAGTGGCATCCCAAGGTTCATCCGCATCTATGTCGTACTGGGCTTCGTAGAACTTGCCATCCTTGTATACGGTATCGAGTTCTTCGTATTCGTTTTCCGGATGGTAGAAATCGGTCGAGCGCGCGGGCCCCTGGATTTCCTTGTTGTACTTACCTATTACGGTCTGCCACTTGTTCGATATGAGCTGGTCGCCCAGGGCTACCGTGTTGTGACCGATGCCCCGTATTCCGTTACCCATCAACACCTGGTTGCTGCCGTCCTGGCCTACGTTATCATTTCCTTGGACAAAGGAATTGCTGAAGCAGAAATCACTGTACTGGTCCGCTTTAGTTATCGTATTGATTATACGGTTGTCCTGCCCAAAGATAGTGTGCCCAATGTTAAACGAGCCGATGTGGTTGTGCTGGCCAAATATGTTGACTCGGTTGATTAAGATACCCATATATGGGTCATGTTCATCGCTTCCGGGAAGTTTCTTTGGCGGAACATATTTTGGAAGGGTACTTACGTAAGTATCCCA
>Ga0265298_10007850_pt1 | contig 12895 bp, 3 predicted proteins | sample AusTroGonzalo_MG_3_FD_193486 | JGI IMG/M metagenome (GOLD analysis project Ga0265298, IMG submission 193486) | Bovine rumen microbial communities from tropical cattle in Woodstock, Queensland, Australia - Gonzalo_01 | ecosystem: Host-associated > Mammals > Digestive system > Stomach > Rumen ... | reverse complement strand
ACGGCCCAGGCCAGTGGTTCGACAGGTGCCACAGCCTTCACAGCTCTTGACTTGGACAGTTATCTGTCAGAAAATATCACCCTCTATTTTTACGACGACGGCTACTGCTTCTACCGTGTGCCCATCATGCACTTCGGTACCACTGACCAGACCCCTTGGTCATCGACTCCTTCAATGGAAGACAACAGCACCGCTCAGGCTTATCAGGCTGACGGCGCAACTACAGCAGAACAACGTTACTTAGGTCGCTATGGGGTGGTGCGCAACAACTGGTATACCATCAACATCACGAGTGTGACCCATGTAGGCTCACCCACCATCCCACCACTCACTCAAGATGCTGACGATCGTGTAGAGCAACTGCTCAACGCCGTGTTGAACATCAGTTCATGGACAACAAAGAATCAAGACCTGTAATAAGAACAACGAACAGAACGAATATATATATTAATTAAGGTGAAACGTAGTTTGTACATATTGACCACTTGCCTGCTGTTAGGAGTACTGCTCTTGACGGCCTGCGATCGCGATACCCTCTACCAAGAGTGGGAAGGCAGTGAGCAGTCTGTGGTCAACGGTACAGTCAACAGCTACCTCAACCTACGCATCGTTAACGGCTCACCCAACACAACCCGTGCCACCGCAGCCGAAGAAAACGCCATCTACGATGGCATATTGATCTTCTTCGTAGGTAATGGTGAGAAGTTTGCCAAGCTGAAATCTGCTGTGGTTATTGACCAGCTCATTAATAATCCAGGCTCTTCGAACACCGTTAACATTGTTCAGCAGTTGCCTATCAATCTCCGTCCTTATCCTGCCAGTGGAAGTGGGAAAATCTATGTGATGGCCTTGCTAAACACTACCTCTACAGGCTTCAGCGTCACTAACAACATGCTCTACTTGAACGGCGAGTCACTTGCAGACAAGACCCGTGAGCAGCTACAAGCCATGAAGGTAAACTCCGTTGGAAGTACAGATAAGCATGTTGGCCTCTATATGGCCAGCAAGCCGAAGGGTACAGGCAGCACACCAGAACAAACAGCTATACAGATATACGACCCTGATTTAACACCTCAATACCTATATGACAGTCAGTCAGATATTACGCCGACCAGCGACAAGCTCACTCTCAACGTGGAGCGAGCTGCCGCTAAGGTATGTGTAACTAATAGCATAGGAACCAATCCGTTGTCGACCATTAGTATCAACGGAACTGACAACCATCCGAAGGTACATGCCATGAGGTGGAATGTAAAGAATTATAATTTGACGAGTTTTGCAATACGCAATACTTCTAGTACAAACACACCCGAATATCCAGATATCAGCAATAAGTGGCTTACCTCTGGCGATGACTTCTATATGGGTGAAAATACAAGTGCTGAAGTAGTAGTGGAATTACAATTGAAAGACGCTTCCAGCGTGTTGCTTACTCCTTTATATATATATAGTGGGGTGACAGACCGCGTATTTACCTCTGAAGCAGAAGCTCAGAACCATATAGGAGTAGGCTATAATGCCGCGAACCTCACCCTGTGTACAGATGGTAAAGTGTACTATACGTTTAAGGTAAACAATGACAATACGATGAACTACCTTGTGGAGCGAAATACCTTCTACAACCTGACGCTAAAGACAAGTAGCATCACTTCTGTGGGCCGCCCCACACCATAGAGAACGAAGAATAAAGAATAACGAAATATGAGCAAGAAGAACAAACATAACATTCTGGTCCTATGTGCAGCGATATCGTTGCTATCTCTCTTTCTGTCCTCATGCTCCATGATGCAGGAAGACCGTTCGAACTGTCCAGACTGCCGTAATCCGCTACGTATTATGCTACGTTACGACTACAATACAGCCCGTGCAAACATGTTCCCAGATCATGTGGAGGAGGCTACCGTTTATGTGGTGGACCCGCAGACCAATGTTGTCATCGACCAGCAGACGGCCCGCAATACTGCCGAAGCAAAGCCGCTGCGTGATGTGTCGTTCGGCTTCAACTTCGAGGGACTTACCCCAGGTAACTACCGTCTTTATGCAACAGGACGCTCTGAAGCTGACGCAGCCTATACTGTCAATACACCGTCAATAGCAGAGGCCATCAGCAAGCTGCAGTTCACGGTACCTGCAGACAACGAGGGTAACGTATATAAACAGCGTCTTGATACTCTTTGGAATACACTGCAACCCATTGAGGTCACTGTACCAGAAGACGGTGCTACTGAGGCTACCATTCCCCTGATGCGGCTGACCAATGACTTGAATGTGCTCATCTTTCGTCGCGACACACCTGCTGACAACAGCCACGAACGCTACGACGTCCGCGTCGTAGATGAGAACCCCATGCTCGACTACGATAACCAGCCGACAGCCGACCATATCGGCCGGCCTATGATGACCTACCGTCCTTTTGCCGCCTGGACCACTGAAACCACTATTGATGACAGTTCAGCCGCCAGCCTTACACGTGCTGAAGGAGAAACTGTTGCTGAGCGTAACGCCCACTACGACCTCTCGCTGTCGCGACTGGTCTATCACAGCGAGGATGCCCGCCGTAATCCGCGTCTCATCATCACCAACCGCGAGGACGGCCATGAAATTGTTAACATCGACCTCTGCTACTATCTCGCCCTGGCCCGTAATGCCTATGAATACTACCACTACGGCATCCAGGAATATCTGGACCGAGAATACGACTACCGCCTCGACTTCGGTTTTGAACGCAAGCCAGACGGCCACGACACGTGGAAGTATATGACCATCCACATCAACGTCCTTTCCTGGGCATTGAGGATACAAAATGAAGAACTGTAGTCATTGAATGTTAAGCATTGAGCTATGAACTCGAATAAAAAGATACTACTCCGACTGATGACCCTCCTGCTGCTGTTTGCCGCAGGGACGAACAGGATGTGGGCAGCGATAGGGTATCCTACGGTGACGATGACCTATGTTGATGCTAATAATGAATATACCTCATTCGGCAATATCAGTTGGGGGAATAATGCTAAGGCGGGGTGGAATCAGGAAGAAACAAGAGACAACTATCCTTTTGTCGGCGTTATTGGTTCTGGCGAGAGAAGCATTACCTATATATTGGTTGATGCTTCTGGCTCAAACCTGCCTACTGGAGCAATTCTCAGTGCGACATTACATGCTAAAGTTTCAGGTTCCCTTGATAACCAACGGCAGACTTCATGGGTGGTTGATTACAATAGCGAAACCAGCTTGCCATCAAATTTTGATGGAGCATACGGGGCAAGACATTTTTTTGGTACATTAAGAAGTGCTGCTTTCTCTACCTCCACGAATTCTGGTACATTCAATGACGTGACCTTCGATATCACCAATGCCATTAAGAATGACGACGACCGTAAAGTCGTCCTTGTGGTCTATGAGACGGCTGAGGGTGGTGGTTACATGAAGGAACCTTGGGTGGAAATACAATATGAAGGTTGGAATGCAAATGAGTTCACAGTGGATCTGACCGAGTTGAACACAACAAACCAATGCACATGGATGCCTGTTCTTTATGATGCTAATGGTAACGACGTTACCAGTAGTGCCACCATCGCCTATACGGGTGATATTGTAGGTAGTGGAACTAATCCCTATCCTCCGCGCCTGAAAAAAGCGGGAACAAGCACAGTGACGGCAAGCTACGGAGGAAACACCTATTCCTATACACTAAACGTCACGGGCACAACGGTGAGCGGTACATACGATGCTACTAATAATAAATACACTTTCAATACTGTAGGTGTTATCACTGACCGCATTTTTAATCAGGTTGAAGGTGTTACTATGACCATTAACGGAGGCCCTACGGCTTTGGTGGTCAATGCTACATACGATGAGACGTTGACTGCATTGAAAGTGATAGATGACAATGGCTATTCGCATGCAAACATAAGTGGCAATGTGCCCAACGAAGGCACCACAGGGGGTACGTTCTATAAATTTGAACCAACAGTGAACGGCCACATCTATTTTGAAGGCCACTTCAGAGCAGCTAAATGGATTAAAGACGGAAATGTGGTAAATCAAAACTTATATTCTACCAAAGACTTCGAAATGGAGGCCGGTTCCACTTACTATCTATACAATACCAATCCAGGTAATGCTCCGCTGCTACACTCTTACCGTTATGAACAAATAAAGCAGACCGTCACCTTCGATGGTGGCAATGGTGCGGTGTCGAAAGGCCTTAACGACGCTCCATTTACCAAGACCGCTACGTCGGACAAGGGAGGAACCATCACTTATTCGTCCAGTGACCCCGCTGTTGCAACGGTAGACGAAGGAACGGGCCAGGTGACCATCCACCATGCCGGTATCACCATTATTACGGCAACGGCAGCCCCCATTAATGGTATTCCAAGTGCTTCGGCAAGTTATCAGTTAGAGGTGAACATTGCCCAGAAATGGATTTTTGACAATGCGTTGGGAGCAAACTGGACAACGACGGCCAATGAATGGGATGCTAATAGGGAGTTTGTGAACGCCCAACTAACCAAGACGGATAATGCTACTATTATTCCCGAGACAGCTGGACTACTTTTTGATAATAAAACTGGTACTTATTCAAATGGTCGTTATAACTATACTCGCTTAAATATTTTCTTTGGGCAATCCATTCAGGTAGGTGCGGGTGTTAAGTTGATAATTCCGAATCTTCACCGTGGACAGGTTGTTGACTTTATGCTTGGTTCAAGTAGTGGTGCAACATCTGCCAGATTTGAAAACGTCTCTTGGTTAAATAATCGCGAGACAGTAGGATCAGTAACAAATATACGAGGCAGTGATGTCAGTTATAAGATGGTGGTGGAGAGTGATGGTAGTGTAACGGTAACAGGAGATAATAATAATTTCCTTGTTAATGCCATCTACGTCTATAACTTAGGTGAAACCACTACGGGTGAAATCCATTATAATGGTGACTTGCCCATGATTGAGAAAGAAACGGCAATGCCTCATAATATTTTTTTCTACGACTCTCATGGAAACTCGTTATCCAGCAACTTGTTTGGTGACTTGTATGGGTTTACCAGTGACAATCCAAGCTTACTAACTGTTGATCCAAATACTGGTCAAGTGACTGTACCAGAAGGGCATTGGCTGCAGGGTACAGCGACTATTACTTGTTATGCCAAATCGATGGATGCCATCAAATATAAGGATGCCACTCTGACAAGAACGATAACCATTCAAAGTTCATCAGCCGAACTAGTAAGGAGTAAGAATATACTCATCAACGACTTATATTATCTGCCTATGGCCAGTAGTGCTGACGGTGGTCTTAACCGAACAATTCCCAATTTCAAACTGACGTTAACTGGTGGCAATAACCTGATGAGTTCTGCTGACGGCAGTATGTTGACGATGAATGGTGGAAATATCAAGATAGAACCCCGGTATGCAAGTAGTCACGCTGCGGACGTCTATTTTACGAATGCTGTGGCGTATTTTAGTGATGGTACTGCCCAGACGGTGACGTTGAGTGGTACTCCACAGGAAGTGAATCTGTCGTTCCATGAGAAGGAGATTACTAGTATCATGGTGAAGTTTAAAAGTACGGACCCCAGTATTGATCCAGAATCCTTATTAAACACAACCAAAACAAAACCAGGTCTTTCTTTCCCTTCTGAATCTTCCCAAATAGGTGTAGGCAATACAGTGCCTGTGATTCAGGCTACGTCAGGACATAAAAACCTCCGCAACATCGAATATACTATTACAGGTGGCGCTGATTATGTTGAGTTAACTAATAATGATGAAACATTGTTTGGTAAAGCTGTCGGATCGGGAACGTTACAAGCTCAATTTACTGGAAATAATGAATATTTTATACCTTCTAATCCTGAAACCCACATCGTCTATGTCGTTGATGCTTCAGGCTATACTGCTTCTTTACAAATTACTAACCGGCTTGACGTGGAAGCATACTGTGGATATGACGGCTTTGCCTTCGTCAACGAGGCACTGACCATCCAGCCCTCCATAACGGATGCAGATGGCAATCCCGTTGACCTTAGCAACTATACGGTCACCTATACAACTTCCGACATTACCATGGCTTACGCAGATGCTCAGGGAGGTATTACAACAGGTAATACCCCAGGGCAAGTTATCGTGGCTGCCACGTTCACGCCTAATAATGGAGGGGAGACCCTGTCTACTTCTTACCAGTTGGGAGTACTCAGCGGTTGGTGGGACATCAGAACCTATAACAATGCTAACGGACATAGTCAACTGGGAGCTAACGACGATTGGAATGCGGTTAATTTGGGACAGAATAGGGATGTGCCGGATTTCCGATTTATTATTCGGAAAGACGATACCCCCCTTTCCCAGACTCTTGCATTGATGACTCGCAAACGTATGCGTATGCTTTACGATAGCCGTAATCAGGTATCGGGTGGTAATATTCACTTATTCGGTCGAGGTGTCGGCGATAATGAGTCACCTAATGGTGGTGGTGAAATCCGTGTTCCCGTTCGTGCTGGTATGCTAATTGAAATCTATTGCCACACTGACGCCATCCATGCTGAAATGAATATCTCTGGTGCCCCTGATAACAATGATGTTGCTGCTGTAACAGATTTGGAAGGCAATGACGTTACAGACATCTATATTGATGAGGGGTATGCCTCTTATTATTATTTAGCTAAGAATGATGGGGTGTTCTACATTAAGAATCCTTCCACCAACCTAAATTTCTATATCGGCTACATCAGGGTGACAGACCAGATGGTATTTGAATATGGCGATGAAACGTATGTAGACTCTAATGATTTGACTAACCGCCAATTCAGGAATCCTATCGTCAATCAAGGTTCGACGACGATGACATACGCATGGGAACCTATTGCAACCAATGATTTGTGCCAGAACTTGTCATCTGACGGCACGATAACATTCCGTTCTGGTGCGTATGGTTCTATGAGAGTATTTGCCACAGGTAGTGGTGGTCCCCTTGATGGTAAATCAGGAAGCTATGTGGTTCATGCCATCGGTATGACGGTTGCCGATCAAGTAAATGCAGTAGTAGGAACAAATCCGTTGACCTTCACTCCTGAAGATCAGATAACCATTGCAACAGGAGCAGGATTGTCGGCAGCAGAGCTAAAGAATAAGGTGGAGTTCTCCATAGTTAGTGCTACGGCTTCTGTCCATGCAAATATCTATGGTGCCATCGGTGACCAAGAACTGGTGATTGAAGGTGCTGGTACAGTTGTCGTGAAGGCAAAGTTAGGAGCTATAGAACGTCTGATTACCTACAACATAGCTGGTGGACAATTGTCCAGCCTCTCACAGGTGATACGCAAGGACAAACCTTCGCATACGATTACCATTGAGGGCTCTGGTATTTCTGGTGTCACGTTCGACTGGAATCGTATGATTGCTGATGCCCAAGGTGAAATCAAGGACTATGTGTCTTCTCTTAATCATAATGCTACTGGGAACTCTTTGACTATCTCTGGATTTGACCAGATTCAAAAAGGTGGAGCCATACCGATCTATGCCGATTATGTGTATAATGGTCAGTCCCATCATTTGGAAGGTATGCTGACGGTGGCTTACTCAAGCCATATATGGAATTTCGAGCATGATTTGACATACGAGATGAAGGATTGGACTCCTGTTACTGGTGCATGGACGACAGCAGCCACCTACGAAAAACCTGATGATAGCGATACCTACCGTGACGACACGAAAGACTGGTGTTATGTGCGTAAAATCGGTGGTCATACTGATGTGTCCATCGTGTATTACTATAACCATACCTCACAAGGACTGAATGCAACCGTTCTTCCTTCAACGGCAGGACTGGTAATCAACTCTACCAAGGATGGTAGACAGCTGGGAGTTGAGATGCATACTGATGGGGCTCATCTTGCTGACCTCTCAACAGGCAAGTATGTGTGCAGTAACCTGATGCTTCTGCGTGGTGGACAGTTCATCGTGCCGAAGGTGAAGCCTGGTCAGTGGATAGAGATACGCTGGACGCGCCATAAGGAGGATATGGCAGAGCGTTTCTCCATGCAGAACTTGTTGGATGTAGAAGGTACGTATATAGATAAGATTTACAAAATCGGTAACTGTTTCTACAATATTCCAGGAAATACCAGTACTTATATGTTCCAGGTAGCCAGTCCTGACGACGACCCATCGGTAGTGTTGGATGAGGATGGTTGCGTGGATGCTGTCTTTACGTGTGACGACAATATCTATATCAGCATCCAGCAGATAGAATTGCACGAGCCTGGATGGGATTACGATTCATCGATGGCGCAACAGCTGAAATGCAGAGTTGACAATGCTACGGCTCAACTACTTGATTCACATTTTGTCTGCGATGGTGAGACACATACCATTGAATTATTGTCTAAAGATAACCAAAATGCTCCTAATGCTCCTCAACAATGGGAGATAACGTTTGACGGAACTTTGGCAGCCAATGGCGCAACAAAAAGCGACGGACTAATGGTAACCTCTCCAAGCTTTACTTATAGAGGAGGGTGGGGAAAAGTGTATGTTACGCTTACCAGCTATTCGCAGAATCAAAGATACGTTGCCAACCGTAACACATGGATTATTACCATAGGTGCACAGCCGCAACAGACTTATCCCTACACCTGGGATTTCTCCAAGTACTTTACTACGACGAAGACAAGTGTGGGCGGCAATCCAGATGATTATTATGAAGAAGATCCCAATTATACAGCCAACCGGACAGCTATAACTGAAACGGATGTTACTATTATTAATCCTAGTTTTGAATTAGCAGGAGGAACAGGGTGGACGATGGTAGCCTCTAATCAGAATTTGCATGGTGGGTTGGAAAGCAACTATTGTGCGGAATCATGGCATTCTACGTTTATACTTAGCCAGACAATAAATGTTTCCAATGGTATCTATCGTCTATCGGCACAGGGATTCTACCGGCAGGATGGTTCAGATAACGAAAACCTACCTTATCTATATGCCAACGATGTAAAGCAGACAATTCCACTCAGAACAGGAACAGAAAATGATATGAACGCTGTTTCTTCTGCTTTTTCCGACGGAAAGTATTTCATTAATCCCATAACCGTAGAGGTAACCAATGGTACGCTGACTATAGGAGTTGCAAATCCTGTAAATACTAATTTATGGTGCATTTGGGACAACTTCACTTTGACGCGGTTAGAAGATAGTTCTACTTCGTTCACAAAATCTACACAAGCTCATGAATACCGCATGGACATTGACACTTGGACGGAAATCGGCAACAATGAGAATGTGATTACTGATGACTACAACAGCCGTAAGTACTGGTCGTATTATGTGGATGGTGCACAGTTAGTGAGCCGCAGTTTAGGAATACTGCCTGAAACTGAGGGACTGGGCTTCAGCATCAGCCAAAAGCAGACTGGTGGTCTCACACTCGACATGCAAAGCACAGTGGCCAATCCACCAGTAGCCAGTGGCGACTTCCCCTATACTTGGCGCAATGGCAAACTGGAAATTACAGGTGGGGGCACCATCATCGTGCCAAAGCCAGGCACGGGCTATGACGGCTTCTATATATATATAAGGAGTAACGTCAAGCCCTCAGGTGTAATAAATGCGTCGGAAGTGACGGATGATGTAGCCAGTGCTAATCAGCAGTACAAATATCACTTTACGGCTAATGCTGATGCTGTCATCACTTTCAGCGGTGATGTTGAGGTCTATCAAATTGGTGTGACCAATATCTTCAAGACCATGCATACTGTAGGAGGCATAGGATGGGCTACGGAGAGTCGACGCCACGACATTGACCATGCATTGATAGGACATCTAACTACCAATGATGCTAATGCCTATACCGTAACCTACGATAGTTACGACTTGAATACGGCTACCGTTGCCTTGACGGCTGTGGCTGAGAGTGGCTATGTGCCAGAAAAAGACGGCATCGTGATGAAGCAAGAAAACGGTGCTGCTACAGGAACCTATCAGGTACCACTGTTCTATCCAGCAATAACCACAGGACCAACCTTGACAGAGACAGAGTTCAGCAGTACTGGCAATATGATGATGGCCAATCTGGAGGAACGCCACATGATATCAGAACGTGATAACGGCACATTGGATGACGATGCTGACGACGTGGATGACACTGGTGATGATAATGGGACCTATACCCGCTTCCTTCTGACTAATATCCATTGGTCGTACACCAGTAGCCATACACTCAATGAAGATGAGGCTGCGGCAAGTCAGTCGGCGGATGCTGCTGGATTCTATCGTATGCATATCTGGGAAACGACGGGTGACAAGGACACCAAAAATACACTGGCAGCCAATACAGCCTATATGCTGGTACCGACAGACAACCTTCCCGTGGCGGTGTGGAGTCAACAGCAAAGGAATCCAAGTACAGCACCTTGTTACGCTATCGGCATTCGAGAAACGACAGACATTGAGGAAATAGACTTGCCAGACCTGTCTGAAGGTGAGGATGGTCAGCCGATGGTTGAGTCGTGGTACACTATCAGTGGTGTGAAGCTGGACGGACGTCCGACATCGGCGGGTCTTTATATCTGCAATGGTCGCAAGGTCGTGATTAAATGAGAGAAGTGCGAGTTCGCTCGGCACTTCCGAATGTGAGCGAATTCGAGCAAAGCTCAAGACAGTGGTTAGATAGTGTTAAAAGTTCATAGTTTAAACTTCGTAGTTCACAGTTATTTTGTATCTTTGTAGCCAAAATTGAAATGGCGATGGCAAAGAAGGACGGCAAGGAACTGACTCCGATGATGAAACAGTTTTTCGACTTCAAGGCGAAATACCCTGAGGCCGTGTTGCTGTTTCGTTGTGGCGATTTTTACGAAACGTACTGTGAAGATGCCGTCATTGCTGCCCAGATATTAGGTATCACGCTGACACACCGAAACAATGGCTACAACAAGGGCGACGAGATGGCTGGTTTTCCACATCATGCCCTTGACACCTATTTGCCGAAGCTTATTCGTGCTGGTAAGCGTGTGGCCATCTGCGATCAGTTGGAAGACCCGAAACTGACGAAAAAGCTCGTCAAGCGTGGCATCACGGAACTGGTAACGCCTGGTGTGGCCATGCAAGATACGGTACTGAATTACAAGGAGAACAACTTCCTGTGTGCTGTCCACTTTGGTAAGGCTTCCTGTGGTGTCTCGTTCCTTGACATTTCCACTGGCGAATTCCTGACAGGTGAGGGTACTTACGACTATGTGGAGAAACTCATCGGTAATTTCCAACCGAAGGAGGTGCTCTACAACCGTGACCGTAAGAAGGACTTCGAGCGTTTCTTCGGCATGCGTCTTGTGACATACCAGATGGATGACTGGGTGTTTACCGAGCAGACAGCTCATCAGAAACTATACAAGCATTTCAATGTGAAGTCGCTCAAAGGCTTTGGTGTAGACCACCTGAGGAGTGGGGTAGTGGCTGCGGGTGCCATCCTGCAGTATCTGGAGCAGACACTGCATACGCAAATCGGTCATATCACGTCGCTTTCGCGTATTGAGGAGGAGCGATACGTGCGGTTAGATAAGTTCACCATCCGCTCTTTAGAGTTAATCAGTACCATGCAAGAAGACGGTAAAAGCTTGCTTGACGTTATCGACCGCACCGTATCGCCTATGGGTGGCCGTCTGCTTCGCCGCTGGCTGGTCTTTCCACTGAAGGACGAAAAACCCATCAACGAACGTCTCGACATCGTCGAATATTTCTTCCGTGAACCAGACTTTCGCTATACTATCAACGATCAGCTGCAGCGCATTGGCGATCTGGAGCGTATCGTATCGAAGGTAGCAGTGGGACGTGTGTCGCCTCGCGAGATGGTGCAGCTAAAGACGGCTTTGCAAGCCATTGAGCCGATAAAGGCGGCATGTTTGCAGGCTACCAATGAGTCGCTGCGTAGGGTAGGAGAGAGGCTTAGTCTCTGTGAGCCGTTGCGTGACCGCATTATCCGAGAAATACAAAACGACCCACCCCAGTTGGTTGCGAAAGGTGGTGTCATCTGTGACGGTGTCAGTCAGGAGCTTGACGAGTTGCGCAGGATTGCCTACAGCGGCAAGGATTATCTGCTACAGATTCAGGAGCGTGAGGCTCAGCAGACGGGCATCGCATCGCTGAAAATAGGCTATAACAACGTCTTCGGTTACTATTTGGAGGTGCGTAACACCTATAAGGACAAAGTGCCGGAGGAGTGGGTGCGCAAGCAGACCCTGGCACAGGCCGAACGTTACATCACGCAGGAGTTGAAGGAATACGAAGAGAAGATACTGGGTGCTGAGGACAAGATTCTTTCTTTGGAACAGCAGCTGTTTACTGAACTGGTCATCGCTGCCCAAGAGTTTATTCCGCAGGTGCAGCAGAACGCTAATGTCATTGCTCACCTTGATTGCTTGCTCTCTGCCGCCAAGACCGCTGAGGAGAATCGCTACGTGCGCCCGATGATTTCGTCATCGGACATCATCGATATCAAGCAAGGCCGCCACCCTGTTATCGAGACACAGTTGCCCATCGGTGAACGCTATGTGCCTAACGACATTTATCTCGACAGTGAGCGTCAACAAATCATCATTATTACTGGTCCTAATATGGCAGGTAAGTCTGCTCTGCTACGTCAAACGGCCCTTATTGTACTACTGGCTCAGATAGGAAGTTTTGTGCCTGCAGAAAGTGCCCATATCGGACTGGTTGACAAGATATTTACCCGTGTGGGGGCTTCGGACAATATCTCCTTGGGTGAGTCGACGTTCATGGTTGAAATGACTGAGGCTTCTAATATATTAAACAATGTGACGCCTCACTCTTTAGTGCTTTTCGACGAGTTGGGTCGTGGCACCTCTACCTACGACGGAATTTCCATTGCATGGGC
>Ga0265298_10007849_pt1 | contig 12896 bp, 14 predicted proteins | sample AusTroGonzalo_MG_3_FD_193486 | JGI IMG/M metagenome (GOLD analysis project Ga0265298, IMG submission 193486) | Bovine rumen microbial communities from tropical cattle in Woodstock, Queensland, Australia - Gonzalo_01 | ecosystem: Host-associated > Mammals > Digestive system > Stomach > Rumen ... | reverse complement strand
TTCGAGCAGGGGGGGGGGGGGGGTAGTTCCCGACCCTCCGGCCTATCTGGATCAGAACCTGGTCCGGAGGTGGTACGAGCTGGCTCCGGAGTGCGTCAGGCGAGGGACCCTCGTTAAGAGCTCGGTCGATTCGTTTGCGAGGTACATCATCGCCGAGCAGGAATACCTGCGGGCGGTCCAGCACGTTTTGCGCGCGCTGCGCACCGGCAGCACATCCGAGGCGGCGGCGTGGTCCCAGATCCAGGACCGATTCTTCCGGGAGCTGCAGAGCTCCGGCAGGCTGTTCGGGCTGTCGCCCGACGCCGATATCTTATGACGGGAGCGATCCTTGTGTATAAAAACCTGTTCTACTACTCAGTCCTCATGCCGATCGGCGGCATCGAGACCTGGCTGTGGTCCATCGGCAAGAAGTACGGCGCCGATCACGACATCGTGGTGGTCTACACCAGGACCGACGAGCAGCAGCTTCGGAGGCTGGAGCAAGTGGTCCGCTGCGTGCGGTACACCGGCCAGCGGTTCGAGTGCGAGAAGGCCTTTTTCTGCTATGACGCCAACATCATCGACCACGTCGACGCGAAGGAGTATTTCCTCGTGGTGCACGGCGATTACAAGGCGATGGGGCTCCGCCCTCCGGAGCTGCCGAAGGTCACGCGGGTTATCGGCGTCAGCCAGATCGTCTGCGACGCCTACGAAGAGCTGACCGGAGTGAAGCCCGAGCTCAGTTTCAACCCGCTGATCGTTTCCAAGCCCAGGAAGATACTGCGGCTGATCAGCGCCACGCGGATGGCGCCCGAGAAGGGCATCAGGCGGATCGACAAGTTCGCGGACATCCTGGAGAAGGCGGGGATCCCGTTCGTCTGGGACGTCTATTCCGACAGCACCGCGACCTTCCGGAGCCCATACGTGATCCAGCGGCCGCGCCGGCTGGACGTGGTGGACCTGATGGCGGCCGCCGATTACATGGTGCAGCTGAGCGACGCCGAGGGCGAGCCCTACGTGGTCGGCGAGGCGCTCAGCGTGGGCACGCCGGTGATCGTTACGAACTTCCCCTCCGCGTTCGAGATGGGCGTGGTGGAAGGCGTGAACGGCTTCGTGCTGCCGATGGATCTGACGGATGTGCCGACGGCGGCCATCTATAAGGGCCTGAAGAAGTTCAAATACACGCCGCCGACCGACCGCTGGAGCGAGCTGCTGGAGCCGGGCGAGGGCACGTATCTGCAGGAGATCGCCGACACGGAACTGTGTCAGTGCATCTCGCCCTACTTCGACATGGTCCTCAACAGGTCGGTGAACGTGGGCGAGTATATCCGGTGCGCCAAGGACCGGGCCGCGTATCTGGCCGAGCGCCAGCTCACCGTCACGGTCCCGAGATCCTGATATGCCCGGCCGGGACAAGATCCTGACGCACCCGGTCACGATGTACGCCAAGCAGGTCACCCGCGGGCGGCTGCATGATATGTGCTGTCCCTACGAGATCGCGGCCTGCCAGCGGCACCTGGACGATCTGGAGCGCGTCGGGGATCCCGACTTCCCCTATGTGTTCGACACGACCCGCGCCGACCGGATCCTCCGGTGGTACGGCCTCTGCATCCAGATACGCGGCCCGGAAGCCGGCCAGCCGATCCGGCTGCAGGACTGGCAGATCTTCGACCTGGGCAGCGTCTACGGCTGGGTCCACAAGGACACAGGGATCCGCCGATATAACCGGACCTACAACAAACGGGCCCGGGGGAACTTCAAGAGTACCGAGAAGTCCGGGCAGTGCCTCTATCACATGTGCGCCGACGCGATCTACCCGCCCTACCAGCCGGAGCTGGCACAGTACGAGAGATCTCCGGAAGTGGAGTGCGCCGCGGTGGACCGCGGGCAGGCGATGCGGGTTTTCGGCGACGCCCGGGACATGGCCGCGGCCAGCCCGAAGATCGCGCGGAAGCTGGTTATCCCGAAGGCCAACCCCGTGCAGCACCGCACGCTGGGCGGCCGGATGCGGGCCCTCTCCAAGGACACAAAAAACAAGGACTCGGGCGCGCCGACGCTTTTCGTCGTTGACGAATACCACGCGCACCCGACGTCGACGATCTACGATATCGGCCTGAACTCTTTCGGCAAGCGCTGGCAGCCGCTGCTCGAGTGCATCACGACGGCCGGCGACGACGCGGAAAACAAGCCCTGCTTCAGGGAGGAGCTCTACGCGAAGCGGATCCTGGACGGCCTTGTCCGGGACGACCGGTATTTCGTAATGATCCGGGAACTGCCGGAAGGCGCCGACCCGCACGACAAGAGCCAGTGGTGCAAACCGAACCCCTGCTTCCGGGTCGACAACGATTACAGCCGGATCCTCATGTCCGAGATCGAGAGCGAGTACACCGCGGCTTACGGCAGCAACGACGCCACCAAGATCCGCCAGTTCCTCACCCGCCGGATGAACAACTGGCAGACCGGCGCCGAGAACCGGTACCTCGACGAGAACTGCATGGAGCTGGCCCGGAAGGCCATGGTCCCTCCGGAGAAGTTCGCGGAGCTCACCGACGGGCTGGAGTGCTGGGTCGGATTCGACCTGGGCAAGCGGATCGACCTCTCCGGCGTGGCGGCCGTGTTCCTGCTTCCGGACGGCCGTGTGGCCATCAGGATGCATGGGTTCCTCCCGGAGGGCGCGGCCATCCGGCACGAGCACAGCGATCGGATCGAGTACAGGGCCTGGGCCCAGCGGGGCTGGTGCACACTGACGCCGGGCGACGTGACGGACAACAGCTACGTCGACGCCTGGATCGAGGCCGGGCAGCTGCTCCACCACTGGAACGTGCTGGAGGTCTGCTACGACGGGCACAACGCCACCGACCTGGCCATTAAGCTCTGCGAGCGGATGAACAACGAGGACTGGTGCGTGGAGATCTCCCAGACCTGCGCGGGCCAGAACCTGGCGGCCAAGGGCTTCCGCGAGCTGCTTCTCCAGGGAAAGATCATCCTCGAGGAGAGCGGCCTGGCTCTCTGGTGCCTGGCCAACGCCGTGGAGATCGTGAACAACTACGGCGATATCAAGCTCTCGAAGAAGCACAAGGACGACACACAGCGGATCGACCCGGTGGCGGCCGCGATGGACGCCCTGGCGCGGGCCCTGATCCGCCGGAACAATCCGACCTTGTCGGACCGGCTGGAGGACGACAGCTGGAGCATGTAATGTGTCCAACTTGGACACAGGGAGGGCTGGAATGGCAAAATTCGACGACGCCGGCGAACTGGACCGCCGGGTGCACTTTGAACGGTATATAGGCGAGGTTGATATCGTCGGCGACTTTCAGTTTGCCGAGGACGACAACTGGGAGGAGGTTTTCTCCACCTGGGCCTCCGTCCGGACGATCAGCAGCCGGGAGTTCTACGCCGCCGGCCAGGAGCAGAACGAAGTCACCCACAACGTGAAGATCCGCCGCCGGACATGGGACCGGGACGTCACCGCGATGCGGATCGTCTGCGGCGAGAAGATCTACCGGCCGATGTCTCCGCCCATCGATCTGGGCGCCGACCGGGTCTATCAGCAGATCAAAGTCGCCGAGGTGTGGCGATGAGCTTCTCGATCACTTTCGAGTATAAGGATCTTTTCCGGACATACCAGATGCTGGACAGGGCCGGGAAGTCCCCGCAGAAAGCCCTGAACAAGGGAACCTCGAAGGCCGCGCAGATCGTTAAGCGATCCGTGAAGGGCGTCGCTCCGGTCAGGACCGGAACGTTGAAGCGGAACATCGTCACGAAGACCGAGCGGAGCAGCAAGCGCGGGAAAAAGGTCAGAGAGACGACAATGCGCGGCGGCGCCGAGGCGAATGCCATTTTCCAGAAACAGATCTATAACCCCGGCGCTCTGGGAGGCGGCAGTCCTTATGCTTACTACCCATCATCGATGGAGTACGGTTATCTCGCCCGGGCGAAGGGCGGGGGCGTGCAGTATATCGAAGGCCGACACTTTATGCGCGGCGGCGCCGAGAGCGCCAGCGAGCCCGCCAAGAAGGCCATGATTGAGACCATGACGAAGGAGCTGGATAAGATATGGCAGAGCTGATAAAGCTGAGCCCGGAGTTCGCCCTGGAGGCGACGCTGCAGTCGGTACCGGCACTGCAGGGCAAGGTCAGCGTGCTGCAGCCGAAGAAGGACGTGCGGCCGCCGTTCGCTTTTTACTCGCCCGACTCGGACGGCGAGGAACGGGCCCTGACCGAGGACACGGGCCTCCAGAGCTGGAGCGGCACCCTGCACCTCGTGTCCACCACTTTCCGCGGCCTGCAGCTGCTGTGCGCCAGGACGAAGCTGGCCATCCGGGAGATGCGCGGCGAGATCTTCGCCACGCCGCGGGACGATACGGACCCGGGCCCGAAAGGGAAGATCCTGATCGAGGACGCGGAGGCGACGCAGTCCTCTCCGGACCTGTTCGAGAGCGAAGTGGGCTATTTCCGCCGGATGTACACCGTGCGGCTGGACTATCAGACGGAGGAGGTTTTCAACAATGACGATTGAGATGTTCGGCGAGATCGTGAGCGACGACTGGGTCTGGCTGTATGAGTTTTTCGGCATCCAGTGCTGCAGCCCGAAGACCGTGCGCGACGCGATCCGCGATCTTCCCGCGGGCGAGGACCTGATCCTTGAGATCAACAGCCCGGGCGGAGACGTCTGGGCGGGGTTTGAGATCTACGGCCTGCTCCAGGCCTGCAGGGCCAGCACCGAGGCCCACATCATCGCCATGGCGGCCAGCGCGGCCACCACGGTCATGTGCGGCTGCGATCTTGTCCTGGCTTCCCCTGTGGCGCAGATCATGATCCACCAGCCGGCGGCCTACGTGGAGGAGTACCTCAACAACGACGGGGCGCGCCAGCTGCAGAACTTCCTGGACAGCGTCAAGGCGTCGATCATCAACGGCTACGCCGTCAAGTGCGCCGGAAAGACCAGCCGCCGGAAGCTTGAGCAGCTGGTGGACGACAGCACCTATATGCCGGCGCAGGACGCGCTGGAGCTGGGTCTGATCGACGGGTACCTCGACCTGGACGAGGAGCAGGCCGCGGCGCTGCCGATCGGCAGCGGCATCCGGGTGAGCAACGCGGCCGGGCTGAGCGCCCCGCCCCGGGATCTCCTGAAGCGCTACGAGGAGGCTGTCCGCGCCGGGATCGCGTTTGCCGTCCCGGGGCACCCCGTGACCGAAGAAATTCCCACAGCGCCGTCTGAGCGCCTTACTGATAACTGGAAGCTGCAGGCTGCCATCGAGCTCGAGAGGATGAGGTGAAGTCATGAACAGACTGGAACGAGGCCTCGCCTCCCTGGGCCGGCCGGCCGGCAGGGCGCCGAGGGACGCGCCCAAGACGGAGAACGCCACCACGGTCACCTCTCTGGGTCTGAGCGGAAGCTACGTCCGCACGGATCAGGACGCGGCCATGAAACTCTCCACGGTGAGCCGCTGCATCGATATCCTGTCGGACTCGATCGGCAAGATGCCGTTCTACGTTTACGACAGCGCCCGCAACCGCGTGGACCACGAGGTCACCGAGCTGCTCCAGGTCCGGCCGAATCCCTGGCAGACCCCTTTCACCATGCGCAAGCAGCTGGAGGCGGAGCGCGTCAGCAACGGGAACGGCGTTGCCTGGATCCGGAGGGACCGGGCGTCCCTGCGGCCTCTGGAGATCGTTCCGATCCCCCGCGGGCTGTGGAATGTGGAGATCATGAGCGACGGCACGCTCCGCTACTCCCTGCGCCACCCGTTCACTCAAGAGTCGATCGTCTGCGGGCGCATGGACGTGGTCCACGTCACCGCGTTTTCCCGGGACGGCATCCGCGGCATCGGGTACCTGGAGCGCGCCGAGGAAGTCATCCGGACCGGGAAAGCTGCGCAGGAGTACAGCGCGAGCTATTACCAGAACGGCGGTCAGCCCTCCGGGATCCTGCGCACCGACTCGGATCTCGCCGGCAACGTGACCGTCGTCAATGAGGACGGGACGCAGCGGGTGATCAGTAAGAAGGACCGGATCCGCGAGGAGTGGGAGAAGCGCCACGCCGGACCGGCGAACGCGCAGCGCATCGCCGTGCTGGACATGGGCCTGGACTATAAGCCCCTGAGCATCTCCAACCGGGACGCGCAGTTCGTTGAGCAGAGCGCCCTGAGCGTGGAAGATCTCGCGCGGTTCTTCGGAGTCCCTCTGTACAAGCTCCAGGCCGGGAAGCAGTCCTACAGCTCGAACGAGCAGAACGCTATCGAGTACGTCGTAGGCACTCTCCACCCGAACGCCGTGATCTGGGAGCAGGAGTTGATCTACAAGCTGCTCACGCCCCAGGACATCACCAAAGGGCTGCGGATCCGCGGCAATTTGATGAACGAGCTCCGGGGTGACTACCAGAGTCGCGGCGCGTGGTACCGCGTCATGCGCGAGAGCGGCGCCTTCAGTGTGAACGACATCCGCGAGCTGGAGGACATGCCGGACGTGGACGGCGGCGATGACCACTACGCCAGCCTGAACTATGTCCCCCTGCAGGACTGGCGTGAGCTGAGCCGCGAACGCGCGAACAGCGGGAACGGAGGAGAGGCCGAATGATCGTCGCCCTGACGTTCCTGGCGGGCCTGGCTGCCGTTTCCGCGGGCGCCGGGATGATCTACCTGCCCGCGGGAATCATCGCCGCAGGCGTGGGCCTGGTGGCCCTGTCGTTCCTTTTAAGCCGGGGCTCCGGTCCCGACAATTCCTGATATCACGCGGCCTGCCGCTGATATAAAAATCTTTTTTATCGGAGGATGAAAAAATGAAGAGAAAGCTCATCGCTCTGGCCGCGGAACGTTCTGCCGCGCTCAATGCCGCGCAGGCCGCCATCGAGGCCAACAACCAGACGGAGTACGACTCCGCCATGGAGAAGATCGGCAACCTCAACGCCGAAATCACCCGCGTGCAGAACCTGATCACCGAGCAGGAGCGCGTCATCGACCTGCGCCAGCCCAGCGAGGCTGAGGTCCGCGACATGGCCGAGGAGCGCGCCAACGCCCTGCGGAATCACGGCGAGGTCAAGTTCAGCATCAACGAGATCCGGCGCGGCCTGCGCAACTCCGACGGCGACGGCACTCTGTTCTCCGGCTCCATCGCCCAGCCCACCGGAGCCGGTGATCAGGTCAACGACGGCCTGGGCCAGAGCACCCTTGCCGACCTGGTACGCGTGCAGGACATGTCCGGCCTGTCCGGCTGGGAGGAGCCCTATGCCATCGCTGACCCCTCTCCCGCCGTCGGCGCGCCCGCCAGCACGGCCGGAACCTCCCGCACCGCCAGCGATCCTCAGTTCGGAATCAGCGTGATCAAGCCGTATGAGGTCACCACGACCAGCTTCGTCGACAAGAACATCGCCCGGCTGAGCCCCACTGCCTACATGCAGAAGGTGCAGCAGATGGCCTTCCGCGCCCTGCGCAACAAGATCGCCGCGCTGATCCTGCTGGGCGACAGCGAGGTCACGCACTCCATCTACGGGATGATCAACGGCACCAACAAGGCCGGCAGCTCCATCATCGAGACCGTGGCCGCCACCGTGGCCACCGGCAAGGGCAAGGTGGACGAGCAGCTGCTCAACACTCTGTATTTCGCCTATGGCAACTCTTACGAGTGCGGCGGCAACGCCATGCTCATGTGCAACAAGGCCGACCTGAAAGCCTGGGGCGCCCTCCGCGGCACCAACGAGAAGGGCCGGCTGTTCGCCGTCACCCCGAAGGAGGGCCAGGCGAACCGCGGCACCATTTCCGACGGCGGAATGATCGTGCCCTTCCTGCTGGATCCTCACCTGACGGCCATCGAAGGCACCGATCAGGCGGCCAGCTCCGGCGCGGACAAGCTGTGCGCCATCTACGGCGACCCGATGAACTACCTGCTCGGGCTTTTCGGCGACTACTCGATTCACATCGACGAAAGCGTGAAGTCCATCGAGCGCATGTTCACGATCCTGGGCGACGCCATGGTCGGCGGCAACGTGGTGGTTGACGACGGCTTCGTAGTGGCCAAGATCCCCAAGGCTGCTACCACGGCCTGATCTGACCCATGACGGCGCAGGAGAGCGCGCAGGCGGAGGCGGCCGCAGCTGCGGCCCTCCGCGCCTGCCTTGACTACATGCACGTCGACGAGGACCCGGACGGCCGGATCGAGCACGAGTTCATGCCGGCCGCCAAGGCCTACCTGGAGGGCGCCGGGATCCCCGAGCCCTCCGTGGCCACGCCACTCTACACGCTGGCCGTCCACTCGCTGACGCTGCACTACTACGACCACAGGGACGCGGTCGGTGACGAAGCTCCGTTTCCCACCGGCCTGCGCCCGATCATCAACCAGCTGAAGCACTCCGGCGCGGGGTGCATCTGAAATTGTGTCCAAGTCGGACACATAAGGAGGTTTTGATATGTCCAAATCCAGAGCAGTTGGCACTGTTTTGAATGTCAACAGCAAAGCCGTGGGCGGTCTGACGACCATCAACGGCATCGAGATCAGCGCGGAGACTGTCGACCTGACCGCCCTGGACAACGCCAGCGGCTACCGCGAGAAGGTGCCCGGCTTCAAGGATGGCGGCGAGGTCACTGTCAGCGGCTTCCTGGACGGTTCGGACCAGGGCCAGACCGAGCTCTATACGCTGCTTGAGAGCGGCAACACCGTCACCTGCACGATTGTGTTCCCGACCAAGATCGGCAAGACCTGGACGTTCACCGCGGGCGTCAGCCGGTTCGTTACCGGTGCCGAACTGGAGGGCGGTGTCACCTTCGAGGCGACCCTGCTTGTGAGCGGTCAGCCCGTGCTGGCTGCCTCCACCTCCGCCTGAGAAGGGAGTACCGAGTGGATTCTTCTAAGAAGCCCGAAGTGATCCCTTCCGCGTCGCTTGGCGGACAGATCTGGTTCCTGAAGGTTACCCACACGACCCTGGAGCGCTTCAGCTCCATCGCCAAGTGCAACCTGATGGATTTCGATGACGTCCTTCAACGGTACGACATGATGGTCCTACTGCTGTGGCTGATGATGGCAGAAAAACGGCCGGATCTGACCCGCGACAAGGTCCGCGCCTGGCTCGACGAGCTGCCGGTGTTCGACGCCATGCAGCTCGTGGCCCAGGCTGTGGGAGACGCTGTGGCCTACAGTTTCCCGACGCCTTCGGAAGACGCTGAGCCGGCCGGAGATGAGGCGGCGGACCCTACAGAAAAGGATACCTGACCGACAGCTACGAGACCGCGGCGCGGATAGGTGTCCGCCAGAATGAGTTCTGGTCAATGACGCCCAGAGAGCTCTCTGTGTACGTCAAGGCCTACGCGGACGCCATGGAGGAGGACGCGAGGATGTATCGGGCGAAAGCCTATCTTCTCGCGTCCCTGGTCCGGACAATGTTCGGATCGAAGCATGCTCCGTCCTATGAGCACATTTTCCCGGACGATGTCCGAAAGCGAGAGATGAATGATGAGGAGATGTTCGCGCAGGTTCAGGCGCTGAACCGTCTCTTCGGCGGAACGGAGGCTTGATATGGCTGTCGTAAAAAACCTAATGGTGCGCGCCGGTGCAGATTTCTCGGCGATCACCAAGCAGGCCAACAAGGCCTCTCAATCCATGCGCGGGATGGCTTCGAGCGTCTCGCGCTCGTGCAATATGATGACCAAGGCCGCGAGCGGCCTGAAGGGCATCCTGGGCGCCGTGGGCGTCGCCCTCAGCCTGCACGCCATCGCCAGCGCAGCGAAAGACGCGGCCACGGCATTCGACAAACAGGTCGAGGGCGAGACCAAGCTCGCCACGGTCATGCGGAATACTATGGGCGCTTCGAACGAGCAGATCCAGAGCATCCTGGACCTGACCGCAGCGCAGCAGGAGCTGGGCATCGTCGGAGATGAGGCCCAGCTCGCCGGCGCCCAGCAGCTCGCCGGGTTCCTTAAAACCACTGACGCACTGAAGACCCTTGTCCCCCTGATGAACGATATGGCCGTCAAGACAGGCGGATTCAACGTCACCGAAGAGACAGCCGCCTCTGCGGCGACTGCTCTCGGCAAGGCCATGAACGGTCAGATCACCGCACTGCAGCGGATGGGTTTCACGTTTACGGATGCCCAGAAGAAGATCATGCAGTACGGCACAGAGGCGCAGAAGGCCGCGCTGCTCACGGAGGTCGTCGGTGCCCGGGTCGGTGGCATGAACGCTGCCCTGGCAGCCACACCCACTGGCCGGATGCAGCAGCTGAGCAACGCGCTCGGGGATATCAAGGAACAGTTCGGGCAGGCGGTCCGCACCATCAGCACCGTATTCCTCCCGGTCCTGAACACCGTCGGCCGTGTGCTCTCCGGGATCGCCTCCATAGCCAACAAGGTGGCTCAGTCGATCGCCAACGTCTTCGGCGGATCTATCGCCGGCAAGGAGTGGGAGTGGGCCGGGATTGGCGGCGAAGTGTCCGACGCGGCCGGTGCCATGGATGACCTGACCGCTTCCACGAATAAAGGCACAAAGGCCGTTAAAGAACAGAAGAAAGCGCTTAAAACGCTTAGCTTTGACACGCTGAACATACTCAGCGACCAGGCATCTTCTTCCAGCAGCGGGAGCAGCTCCGGATCTTCCGGGGTCGGCGCTGCAGGCGGGTCCGCAATCCGTGAGACGAAGAGCGCTGCAAGCGCGGCCGGCGACAGCATCGGCTGGCTGCAGCAGAAGCTGGAGAAGCTGAAGACGGTCTGGGAAGACTTTAAGTCGCGGATCGACTTCGGCCGGCTCAAGGAAGCCTGGGGAACGCTGAAAGACGCTATTAGCAACTTCGCCTCCACTGTCGGGTCCGTTCTCGGAGCCGTCTGGGAGAAGTATCTGAAACCGCTGGCCTTGTGGACCATAAACAAGGCCCTGCCGGCGACCCTGGAGGCTGTCGCAAAGGTCGTCGAGTGGCTGTCCGAGAAGCTGGGGAACCTTGGGAAACTCATCCGCGGCGAGATCTCTTTCAAAGAGTGGCTCAAAACGCTCAGCCCCGTGGAGATTATCCTGGGCGCCATCGTGGTCGCCATCATCGCCGTGACTGCCGCGGTGAAAGTGTTCTCGGGTGCCCTCTCCGGGATCGGCACCATTGTGACGGCTGCCGGTGCGGCTATCGCCGCCCTGAGCACGCCCATCGGGGCCACCATAGCAATCCTCGCCGCTATCATCGCCGCGGTGGTCCTGCTGATCAAGTACTGGGATGATCTCGCCGCCGCAGCTGCCCGGCTCAAGACGAGGGTCCTACAGGACCTGTCTGACATGAAAGCCGGAATCATCGACAGTCTTCAGGTGGTCTCAACGAACATCAAAGACCGCATGAAGGAAATAAAGGAAAACTTCCTGGGCGGTGTTGAAAAGCTGAGGGAGGGAGTCGTCCAGAAATTCGAGGCGGTCCGGGCTGCCGTGGAGAGGGTCGTCACAAAGATCCGCAACCTTATGAACTTCAGCTGGCAGCTGCCTCACCTGAAGACTCCACATCTGACCTGGACGACCAAGCCGGCGGACGGATGGATGGCGAGCATCCTGAACGCCCTGGGGCTCCCCGCGTACCTTCCGGACATGCGGGTGAGCTGGTACGCTCGAGGCGGTGTTTTCGACAAGGCGAGCCTGATCGGCGTCGGCGAGGCCGGCAAGGAGGCCGTGGTACCTCTCGAGCGCAATACCGGCTGGATCACCCAGGTGGCGAGCGAACTCGCTGCCCAGATGACCGGAGGTGCCGCCGGGCTTGGCAGCGTCGATCTGATCGAAGGGATCCATGACGCGGTTTACCAGGCCATGATCTCCGCCATGGGCAGCCAGACGCAGAATAGGGGCGGCACCGTGACGGTCGAGATCAACGGCAGGGAGTTCTACCGCGCGACATACAGAGATCTGCAGGCGGTCAGCAAAGAGCGCGGCGTCGCGCTGATCAAGACCTGAGAACGGAGAGCCTATGGCTAATATAATCTACGTCGGGTCGATGGTTCATCCTCTGTTCACCTTCACCGATGAGGAGATCAGCGACATCAACATGGAGACCGAGGTCGACCTCGTCGGCGAGGAGCTCAGCACCGACGTCATGGAGGTCGAGGTCTTCTATGACGATGCGGATCATAACCTCCGGAACACCCCCTGGGCGATGGCGGTCTACTACTGCTCCGAGTCCGAGCTGATCGGGAAGTTCTTCCTGACGAAAGTCACCAGGACCGGGCGCGAGAAGTACAAACTATTCACCACCTCCGCGGCGGGGATTCTCTCTTATGAGACTTTCTACGGCGGGATGTATTCCGGTGTCGCGTTCCATACCGTCGCAGAACAGATCCTCGGGACGAACGGGCTGATGCCCTATAAGGGTTTTTACACAAAGTGCACCCGCGAGGTTGTAGGCACAAGCGCCTACAGCAACATGCGGGGGGTCGGCCTTGGCAAGTACTACAACCAGAACAAAACGTCCACGACCGGCACCCGTCCGTTTTGGACCGCGACGATGTCCTCAAAGATGCACGCCAAGTTCACGCTGCATGGGTTCCTCGGATCGCTTCGGACTGATTCGGGAGCAACCAGCGCAACATCGCTGCGGCTGAGCCTGCTGGGATGCCACGCGCTTTCTGGTGCGGCATCGTCCGTCTCCAAGTACAGCTATGGCATGTATATGGACGTCAGCAGAGCGAGCACCGCCGCCGCATGGCCCAGCTTCGGGCCGGTCTACTTTGTTTACGGGTCTACCGCGATCTCCCTGGGCACGCCTTCCGACTCGATAACTTACGAGATCGATGTGGATCCCGTTGCTGGGAAGGCGACGATCAACGGGGTTGACTATTCCATCTCCATCCCCTCCGGAACGTCCAACAGTGCGACCGCGCTGCACGTTTACGGCGGCGGGGTGATCCTTTCCGACGGCGGGAGCTCTATCGGAGTCGCTGCGAACTACAACGCGAACGGCGACTGCAT
>Ga0265298_10007846_pt1 | contig 12897 bp, 9 predicted proteins | sample AusTroGonzalo_MG_3_FD_193486 | JGI IMG/M metagenome (GOLD analysis project Ga0265298, IMG submission 193486) | Bovine rumen microbial communities from tropical cattle in Woodstock, Queensland, Australia - Gonzalo_01 | ecosystem: Host-associated > Mammals > Digestive system > Stomach > Rumen ... | reverse complement strand
GCTTGGTCTTGTTGGTCAGACACAGAGCAACGCCATTGTTATCGAGAGTAGCGACGAGGTTACGAAACTCGATTTTACACGCGACATATACCTCTATTCACAGACTACGAAGTCGCTCGACGAGTTCAATCGCATCATCGATTATATCCAGACACACATCTCGCCCGATGCTACCTTTAAGAGCTTCGACACCATCTGTCGTTCAGTAGCTAACCGCATGCCAAACATATCGCAGTTTGCTGCCAAGCACGATCTTATTCTCTTTGTGTGTGGTCGTAAGAGTTCAAACGGAAAAGTGCTCTATAACGAGTGTCTGCGTGTAAACCCAAACACCCACCTGGTAGAAGAACCACAGGAGATTGAGCCTGCTTGGCTCGAAGGTATCCAGAGTGTAGGCATCTGTGGAGCCACCAGCACACCACGATGGTTGATGGAGCAGTGTCGCGACGCCATACAGAACATGCAGAAATGATAAAGGTTAGTGTATCAAACGAGATATCATCAGTGTGCCCCACGTTTGTTGGGGCATGCGTTGAGGCAAATGTGGTAAACACACCATATAACGACCGTCTGTGGAACGCTATCCATGAGGTAGAACAGCGACTTCGTCAGGAACTAACCTTCGATAGCTTAAAAGCCCTGCCATCTATCGCTGCTACGCGCGCGGTATATAAGTTATGTGGTAAGGATCCTTCACGTTATCGTCCTGCTTCCGAGCAGCTTATCCGTCGCATGCTTCAGGGTAAGGAACTATATCAGATTGACACACTTGTCGACCTTGTGAACCTTGCCTCTATCGCCTATGGATATAGCATTGGCGGCTTTGATGCAGATAAGTTTGTGGGCGATGAACTGGTGCTTGGTGTTGGTAAGGAGGGCGAGCCTTACGAGGGTATTGGTCGTGGTCCTTTAAATATTGCAGGTCTGCCTGTTTATCGCGATGCACAAGGCGGTGTAGGCACACCCACCAGCGATAACGAGCGCACCAAGATTACACTTGGCACAACCCATCTTGTGGTATTAATAAATGGCTACGACGGTTGCAAAGAACGCGTCATAGCCAATGCTGAATATATCCAGAACCTGCTCATCGACTATGCTCAGAGCGATGGCGGAACTGTAACAGTATATTAATCATACAGCTTTTTGAAAATCGAGAAGTAGAAACCTGCACGATTGCGGGTTTCTGCACGCTCGTCGTAATCTGGCTGGCTACACTTTGCCTCTACACAATGTCCGTTGGCATCGTAGTAATAACGCACTTCTAATGTCTCGCCTTCGCCTTCTGCATCGCAGTAGTTGAATATGAGATTGTGGCGCTCTGGGGTGTTGTCAGTAAGATACTCCTCGTAGGTCTCACCATACATCGACGTTAGCTTGGTGCTAAGGAAGTAGCAGTGATAGTAGGTGTCACTCTTCTGCACCACGTCGTAGTAGTATTTCAGGGTCTTGGTCATAGGTGGCATATCCTGATCTGCCTGATCGTGAATCGTTATCAGCATATCATTCTTGGCGCCATCCTTTTTGTCATTCAGCGCCACCTTGTTCTTGGCTGCTGAATAAACGGTACGTATACGCTTGATAATCTCGTCTTTTGGTGTTGCCTCCATCATACTCTTGGTGGCTATTTCGGGATAATCGTATATGTTCAGCAGGTCGTTGAAGGCGCTGATGTAGTTGTCTGCTTTCATACTCTCGCCTTTTGCATCGCTCCAGCTGTGCGAATCGGGGGTTGATTCCTTGTCCTGAACCTTGTGTTTCTGCTCGATGCAGTTGCCTAACGCATCGTAGTAATAGCGTGTTTCAATCTTGAAGCCAGCGTGTGTTTCGGCCTTCATAAAGGCGAAGAGCAGATGGCCTTTGACGGGGTCGAAGAGAAACTCGCGATAGTCGGTATGTCCATCAGCCTCCCATTGGCGGGTGATGAGGTAACAAATGGCGTGACCATTGTTGGGACGCTTGAAGAAGAACTGAAGTTCCTCGTTTTCCTCAATGCCAGCAGTAGCATCGGTCTCAGTACGGCTAACGCGCACGTCAAGTGGTGCAGCTCCGCCTTTGCCGTTATTGGTTACGTCCTTCTTTGCTTGTGCGTATATTTGACGTATACGCGCTATCTGCTCAGATTTAGTCTGAGCAGAAAGAGTGAGCAGGTTAGATAGTGATAAGGTGAGGGTTAGGAGTAATAAAGATAGTTTTTTCATGATGGTTAATAGTTATGCATCGGCGAAGACTTTGCCATCGTCGAGGGTTATTTGTAATTTCGTATATTCTGAATGGAAATCGTTCTTCAGACGGTCAAGATAGCGTGCACTTTCCCATTTGCACATTGGCAGGTCGTGTAGCAGATAGTTACCACAAGCCTCAGGACGTGTGGCAGGAACTTCCGTCTGGGTTAGAATCCACTCTAAGCACTTGATAGTAAGGCTTCGCATATCCTCAACGGTATATGTGCCCGTCATAATGATATACATACCTGTAAGACAGCCCATTGGGCCAACGTAAACCACATCGTCCTTTGCCTCGCTGTTGCGGAACCATGTGGCCATCAGGTGCTCCAGACTATGCATGGCTGCTGGGGCAACGGCGGGCTCTTGGTTGGGCTCGGTTATACGCAAATCGAATGTGGTGAAACCCTTATCCTCGCGCGATACATAGATGCCTGGCTTGAGGTGGGTGTGGTCGATAGTGAAACTTTGTATTACTTCCATAATTCTTCTATGAATGTCTTGGTAATGTTGAACGAGTTCTGGGCAATGGTTGACCAGAAATCATGATACTGCGATGCATCGGTATCGCGCAGAGGTATATCGCTGATAACGCGGAACGAGATAAAAGGCACCTTGTATAAATGACATACCTGAGCGATGGCACACGACTCCATGTCTACAGCCTTTGCCTCAGGGAAGTGGCCTACAATCTCGCGCATCTTCTCTTTAGAATCAACAAACCAGTCGCCTGTTACAATCAGTCCTGGTTTGGCTCCAACTCTCTTGGCAATCTCCAGCAGATGCGGGTCGGCCTGATAGCGGGCTGGTAGACCTTGAACCTGACCATATACGGTTGTGTCGTCGATGGCACTACCGCAATATACATCGTGGTAGGTAAGTTCTGAACTAACCACTACATCCTGCAGGTTGATGTCGTCACCATTACCACCAGCACATCCGCTTGAGATAATGCAGTCGGGCTTATATTGACGAATCATCTCTACTGTCTGGATAGCGGCATTAACAGTGGCAATACCACTCTTCTGCAATATTACTTTGTCTTCTGGGAATAATGGACGGAGCTGCTTCAGTTCCTTGTCCATTGCTACAATCATTCCTATTTTCACGGCTATATTTGACTATTTGACAATTTACTATTTTACTTTTTTACCTTTTTACTTTTTTACCATTCTACGTTGGCGGAGGGCCTCATACATTAGGATGGCGGCAGAAACGCTTACGTTCAGCGAGTCAAGGCGGCCCAACATCGGTATGCGTATATGGGCATCAGCGGCCTTGCGCCACTGGTCTGTGAGTCCTGTTGATTCTGTACCCATAACGATTGCTGTGGCAGGGCGCATGTCGTAATCATAATACTCGTACGAATCCTGCAGTTGGGCGGTAAGAATCTTTATGCCATTCTCCTTCAGGAATGCTATACACTCCTGCGATGTGCATACTGCAGTAGGCACGCTGAACACGCCACCAATGCTGGCACGTATAAGGTTGGGGTTATACATGTCAGTAAGCGGGTCGCATACTATCACAGCATCTACTCCTGATGCCTCGGCACTACGTAGCACGGCACCCAGGTTGCCAGGCTTCTCCACGCTCTCCAATATTACAATCAAAGGGTTCTCCTTTAATTTCAATGTCGCCAGTGAGTGGTCCTTGCATTTTGCAACTGCAATAATACCTTCAGTACTACCACGATAAGCCATCTTCTCATACACCTGCGATGTCACGTTTACATCTCTGATGTACTCCTCCACAATCTCGTATCCACAGGCTTTACAGTGTTCTATCTCGCGCTGACCTTCTACAACAAAAAGTCCCTCCTCGCGACGGAGTGATGACTTCTGCTGTAGGGCTACAACGTGTTTTATTCTGGCGTTCTGTACGCTTGTAATTATCGTTTCTTCCATATTTGAGTGCAAAGATATAAAAATTTTCGTGTAATTCGTGTAATTCGTGCCAAAAATTTAATACCTTTGCAGGCAAATTAATAAACTTGCAAGTTATGACATTACTGAAAAAATGGCTGCCTGATATGTTGGCAGTATTGTTATTTGCCGTTCTGGCCTTCGCTTATTTCTTCCCTGCTGATATCGAGGGGCGCATTCTTTATCGTCACGATGCATCAGCAGGACGTGGTGCAGGACAGGAGAGTGTAGAGTATCTGCAGAAGACGGGCGAGCGTAGCCGTTGGACTAACGCCCTGTTCGGAGGTATGCCTACCTACCAGATGGCACCATCATACAAATCAACTGATAAGCTTGGCTCGATGATAAAGATTTACCACCTTTTCTTGCCTGAGAATGTGTGGTATGTTTTTGCTTATCTGCTTGGATTCTATATCCTGCTGCGTGCGTTCGACTTCCGTCAGCATCTGGCAGCATTAGGCTCCATAATATGGGCCTTCAGCACCTATTTCCTTATCATCATCGCTGCAGGACACATCTGGAAGGTGTGGGCTTTGGCCTATCTGCCACCACTGATAGCTGGTCTGGTGCTGGCCTATCGAGGCAAATACCTGTGGGGATTCCTGCTCACAGCCATTTTCACTGCTTTCGAGATTAATGCCAACCACGTTCAGATGACGTATTACTATCTGTTCATCATCCTCGCTATGGTGATAGCATGGCTTGTCGATGCCATCCGTAAAAAGGAATACGTTCACTTTGCCAAGGCCACAGGCGTATGTATCGCTGGTGCTGCCATTGGTGTGTGCATCAACTTGAGTAACCTCTACCACACATGGCAGTATGGTCAGGAGTCAATGCGTGGAAAGAGCGAGCTGGTTAAGAAGAACTCTGCCAACCAGACCAATAGCGGACTGGAGCGCGACTATATCACTCAGTGGAGTTATGGTATCGACGAAACTTGGACTCTGCTCGTACCTAACACAAAGGGTGGAGCGTCAGTGCCAATGTCAGAGAGTAAGATTGCCATGGAGAAGGCCGATCCTAATTACGAGAGCATCTATCAGCAGATAGGCCAGTATTGGGGTGAGCAGCCAGGAACCAGTGGCCCTGTATATGTGGGAGCCTTTGTCCTTACGCTCTTCATCCTTGGCTTGTTCATCGTAAAGGGTCCTATGAAGTGGGCACTCCTTGCAGCAACCATTCTTTCTATACTCCTGTCGTGGGGTAGAAACTTCATGGGCTTCACCGATTTCTTCCTCGATTATGTGCCAATGTATTCCAAGTTCCGTACTGTGGCATCAATCTTGGTAATCGCTGAGTTTACAATTCCTCTGTTGGCTATGATGGCTCTTAAGAAGTTCCTCGACGAGCCAGAGCTTATGAAACCCCGTATGAAGTATGTGGGCATCTCATTCCTGCTTACAGGTGGTATTGCAATGCTGTTCTCACTTATGCCATCAATGTTCTTCGATAGCTTCATCTCTTCAAGCGAGATGCGCGCGCTGAGCTCACTGCCTCAGGAGCATATTGCTCCGCTTACAAGCAATCTTATCGAGATGCGTAAGGCTGTGTTCACAGCCGATGCTTTGCGCTCGTTCTATATCGTTCTGGTGGGTACAGGTATCCTGTTGGCTATGACCTTCGGAAAACTTAAGAAGGAGTATGGCGTTGGCATCATCCTGGTGCTCTGTCTGGTTGACCTCTGGACGGTAAACAAGCGCTACCTTAACGATGAAATGTTTGTGCCACAAAGTGAGCGCGAGGCTCCACAGCAGATGTCACAGACCGATGAGCTGATTCTTCGCGACAAGACCCTTGATTATCGCGTGCTCAATCTGGCATCAAACACCTTTAACGAGAACGAGACATCTTACTATCATAAGAGCATCGGAGGCTATCATGCTGCCAAGCTGCGTCGCTATCAGGAGATGATTGAGCAGTATATCTCGCCCGAGATGCAGGCCACAATGACTGCTGTGGCTGAGGCAGGTGGCGATATGACTCAGGTAAAGGGCGATAGCATCTGTCCTGTGCTCAATATGCTCAACACTCGCTACTTTATCTTCCCGCTTCAGGGTGGTCAGACGGTTCCTTTGCAGAACCCATACGCATTCGGAAATGCATGGTTTGTCGATAAGGTTAGCTATGCCAAGAATGCCAACGAGGAGCTTCTTGCTGTTGGTAGAATCAATCTGCGCCACGAGGCTGTTGCTGATGAGAAGTTCAAGGCTCAGCTTGGCGATGGTGTTGCTCAGGACACACTTAGCATGGTTACCATCAAGACCTACGAGCCCAACCAGCTTACCTACGAGGTTAACTCTGGCAAGGGTGGAGTAGTGGTATTCTCAGAGATTTATTATCCAGGTTGGACAGCCACCATCGATGGCGAGCCTGCTGAGTTGGGTAGGGTAGACTATATCCTGCGTGCCCTCAGCGTAAAGCCTGGAAAGCATGAGGTGGTTCTCAGCTTCTTCCCCAAGTCGGTCGATGTTACTGAGACCATTGCTTATACCGCCTATGGCATCCTTCTGCTTGTGCTTGTTGGCATGGGCGTGATGTATTGGCGCAGAAAGAAGTCATAAAAGCCTATGAAAAAGTTGCTCTCATTGCCACCTAATCTGGTGGATAGTTTTCACGATGTAACAGGACTTAGTCGTGAAGAGTACTTCTGTACCAACGACCCTGTTGGTCATAAGTTGGGTAGTGGTGGTGGCACCACATGGTTGCTCCAAGCCTGTATGACAGTAGAGGATGGCTTTTCGCTCAGCGAGTGGCTGCCACGCGAAAAGCGCATACTTCTGCATGCTGGCGGACAGAGCCGTCGTTTGCCATCCTATGCCCCTTCTGGCAAGATTCTCACCCCTGTGCCTGTGTTCCGTTGGGAGCGTGGTCAGCGCCTGTCGCAGGATTTGCTGAGCCTGCAGCTGCCCCTCTACGAGCAGATGATGCAGATGGCTCCTCAGCGCATCCACACCATGGTGGTTAGTGGCGATGTGCTGGTGCGTACATCACAGCCCTTGCAACCCATCCCCGATGCCGATGTCGTGTGCTATGGCCTTTGGCTCGATGCCTCAGTGGCCAAGAACCACGGTGTGTTCGTTAGCTCGCGCAAGTCGCCATCTGTTTTAAAGCATATGCTGCAGAAACCAAGCATCGAAACGCTTAACAATTTGCAGAAGGATAACTACTATCTTACTGACATAGGTATCTGGATGCTTAGCGACAAGGCAGTAGAGCTTCTTGCCAAGAAGTCGACAGTGGATTCAGTGGATAGTGGACAATGTAAAGTGGACAGTTCTGATTACCCTGCTCGTCTTGGGGGTGATCATAACTGTAAACTGTCCACTGTAAACTGTAAACTGAAAGAATACGATTTGTATTCCGAGTTCGGATGCGCCCTTGGCACCAATCCTTCTATGCCCGATGATGAGCTTTCGCAGCTCTCTGTGGCCATCGTACCTTTGCAGGGTGGCGAGTTCTACCACTTCGGTACCTCGCGCGAGATGATATCTTCTACACTCCGCATTCAGAATCTGGTTAACGATCAGCGCGAGATTATGCACCATGGTCGTAAACCTCATCCCAGCATCTTTGTTCAGAATGCCATCAGTAAGTTCCGCTTTACTGAGGAGAACACTAATATCTGGATTGAAAACAGCTACGTGGGCGAGGGGTGGACCCTTACTCACGATAACATCATAACAGGCGTTCCTGAGAACAACTGGCAGCTTAATCTGGCTCCAGGCGAGTGTATCGATGTTGTGCCTATTGGCGATACTGAATACGCCATCCGCCGTTATCATATCGACGACCGCTTTGCTGGTGCAGAGCAGCAGAGACAGCAGTTCCCTGTTGGCTCGTTCTCAACTGAGAGCGTTGAAATCAACCCTACTCGCATGATTTCAGCCGAGGAGATAAGCACTGAGGCAAACCTGCATCGTCTCTTCGATCAGCGCAAGTCTTTCCGTAAGCAGAATTGGAGCGCTTTGGCTGAGAACTGGACTCACAGCGTGTTCTATCAGCTCGATCTTGCCGATGCCAAGCGCGAGTTCGATGAGCAGAACATACCTCTGCCCCCGCCACTCGACGATGAGGCACCACTTATGACTCGCATCCACGATGCCATGTTCCGTGGCGATAGCGATAAAGCCTTCTCGCTTCTGCGCGAAGGATTGCTTGACATCGATGCTAAGCATCAGGTGCCCAGCCTCTCTGTTGCTGACGATCAAATCGTGTGGGGCCGTTCGCCTGTTCGTATCGACATTGCTGGTGGATGGACCGATACACCTCCTTATTGCCTTATGGAGGGCGGAAACGTCATCAATCTGGCAATCGAACTTAACGGTCAGCCACCTTTGCAGGCATATATCCGCCCATCAAAGGAGCTTAGAATAGTGCTTCGTAGCATCGACCTCGGAGCTATGGAGGTTGTCGATACCAGCTCGCAACTGCTCGACTTTATGCACGTAGGCTCACCCTTCTCAATCCCCAAGGCCGCCCTTGTTTTAGCAGGCTTCGGTAATGGCGTTTTGAAAACCGAATTGGAAGCCTTCGGCTCTGGCATTGAGATAACACTTCTCTCAGCTATTCCTGCAGGCAGCGGATTGGGTACAAGCAGCATTCTTGCTGCCACAGTGCTTGGTGCGCTTAACGACTTCTGCGGACTGGGTTGGGATAAGAACGAGATAGGCCATCGCACACTCATGCTCGAACAGATGCTTACCACAGGTGGTGGTTGGCAGGATCAGTTTGGAGGTGTGCTTGGTGGTGTAAAACTGCTGCAAACGGGTAGGGGCTTTGCTCAGAATCCTCAGGTGCGTTGGTTGCCCACCGACCTCTGGACTCAGCCCGAGTATCGCCCATGCCACCTATTATATTATACAGGCATCACGCGTACGGCTAAGAGTATCCTGGCCGAGATTGTGCGCCGTATGTTCTTGAATCATGGCGATGAGTTGCGCTTGCTCCGACAGATGAAGGAGCACACTCTCGAGATGTACGAGGCCATCCAGCAGAACGATTTCCAGCGTATGGGTCAGCTCGTGCGCAAAACGTGGACTCAGAATCAGCTGCTCGATTCGGGCACTAATCCCGAGCCCGTTGAGGCACTAACTCGTTTGGTTGATGACCTCTGCTTAGGCTATAAACTGCCAGGAGCAGGTGGCGGAGGCTATCTCTATATGATAGCTAAGGACCCCGAGGCAGCTGCGCGCATCAAACAGATTCTTACAGATAACAGCACTCGCAAGAATGCCCGCTTTGTTGATATGACATTATCAACTACAGGCTTACAGATAAGCAGAAGCTAATGGAGTTTAGGACTATTGTTGACGTTGAGGATCCTGGGTTTAGGATTGGTCCATGCGAGGAGATGCTCTTCGTAGGGTCGTGCTTTGCCGATAATATTGGCGCACGATTCAAGGAAGAAAAGTTCCGCGCCACAGTCAATCCCTTTGGTGTTATGTATAACCCCGCCTCCATCCTCCACACAGTCGAGAAACTCTCCACTGCCAACTCTCCACTCTCCACTGTCCACTCTCCACTCTCCACTGTAAAGACTGCTTTTTTCACCCTCGGCACCAACCACATCTACCGCCTAAAGGAAACAGGCGAAATTGTTGACAATTGCCAAAAGCGCCCACAATCGCTTTTCACTGAAGAGGAACTCACTGTTGATGAGTGTGCCGATTATCTGCAGCGTGCCATCAACATTCTGCGCCAGCATAATCCTGATGTCCGTGTAGTCCTTACCGTTAGCCCCATCCGCTATCGCAAATACGGCTACCACGGCTCCCAGCTCTCCAAGGCCACACTGCTCCTTGCAGTCGCCAAGGTAATCAAAAATTGTCCACTGTCCACTGGTCACTGTCAGTCGGCTTACTTCCCCGCTTACGAGATTATCAACGATGAGTTGCGCGATTATCGCTTCTATGCCGAGGATATGCTCCACCCCTCCTCTCAGGCTGTGGAATACATCTGGCAGAGGCTCTCTGATGTCTATCTCAGCCCCGAGGCCAAGCAGTTCATCAGCGAGTGGCAGCCCCTTAAAGCCGCACTTAATCATAAGCCTTTCAACCCCGAATCGCAAGAATATCGCATATTCATGGATAAAACTATGTTAAAAATAGCAGAGTTGCAAAAAAAATACCCTAACTTTGCACTATAAAAGAGTAAAAAGGAAAAATTGTTATTTTGAAGTCATGAAATACAGTATCGAAAAAGTTACCACGCTTATTGGTGCGCGAAGATATGGAAACACTGAGGCACAGGTTAGTTGGTTGCTAACCGATAGTCGTAGCCTCTGCTTCCCTGAAGAGACTTTGTTTTTTGCCCTGAAGACTCAGCGTAACGATGGTCATCGCTACATTCAGGACCTTTATAACCGCGGTGTGCGTCAGTTTGTAGTAGAGCAGGTGCCCGATAATTTCGAGACCCTCTATCCTGAGGCCAATTTCCTGCGTGTTCCCCACACACTTGCTGCCCTTCAGCGCTTGGCCGAGCGCCATCGCGATGAGTTCTCTATACCCATCGTAGGCATCACCGGCTCTAATGGTAAGACCATGGTTAAAGAGTGGCTCTACCAGCTGCTGTTGCCATCGCAGCGCATTGTGCGTTCACCTCGCAGCTACAACTCTCAGATAGGTGTCCCCCTCTCTGTGTGGTTGCTCAACGAGCAGACAGAGATTGGTATCTTCGAAGCAGGTATCTCGCAGCCAGGTGAGATGATGGCCCTTCGCGACATCATCCAGCCCACCATTGGCGTGCTCACCACCCTTGGTGCCGCCCATCAGGAGAACTTCCGCTCTATGGAAGAGAAATGCATGGAGAAGCTCGAGCTTATGCACGATACCGAGGCTATGGTATATTGCTCTGATAACGATATCGTAAGCCGCTGCATCCGTCGTATGAGCTACAAAGGCCAGAAGATTTCATGGTCAACCTGCGACGATCAGGCCACACTTTTCATCAAGAGTGTCGAGAACTCTCGCGTCACCTACATCTGGCAGGGCGAGGAGAACTGCTATACCATCCCGTTCATCGACGAGGCCTCTATCGAGAACTCTATCACCTGTGCTGCCATCGCTCTGTACCTTGGCCTAACCCCGTCAGACCTTGCCGATCGTATGCCACAGCTCGAGCCTGTTGCCATGCGCCTCGAAGTAAAAGAGGGCCAGCGCGGATGCATCCTTATCAACGACTCATATAATTCCGATATCAACTCGCTCGACATCGCCCTCGACTTCATGTCGCGACGCGAGGCTAAGAAGAAGACCCTCGTTCTTTCCGATATCTTCCAGACGGGCGTGTCATCTGGCGAGTTATACTCACAGGTAAGCGAGCTTGCCACCAAGCGCGGCATCACCAAGTTCATTGGTATTGGCCCTGAGCTCACCGCACAGGCCGATAAGATTCAGATTACCGATAAGCAGTTCTTTGCCGATGTCAAGCACTTCCTTTCAAGCGATGCCTTCACCTCCCTTCGCGATGAGATGATTCTGCTTAAGGGAGCCCGTCCTTTTGGTTTCGACCTCATCACCGAGCAGCTCGAACAGAAAGTTCACGAGACCATTCTCGAGGTTAACCTCAATGCCGTGGTCGAGAATCTTAACTACTACCGCTCGTTCATGAAGCCCGAGACTAAGATGGTATGTATGATCAAGGCCGATGCCTATGGTGCAGGAGCCGTTGAGATAGCCAAGACACTGCAGGATCATCGTGTTGATTATCTTGCTGTGGCAGTGGCCGACGAGGGTGTCACACTGCGTAAGGCAGGCATCACCGCCAACATTATGATTATGAACCCCGAGATGACCGCCTTCAAGACCATGTTCGACTACGATCTTGAGCCCGAGGTCTATAGTTTCCGTCTGCTCGATGCACTCATCAAGGCAGCACGCAAGGAGGGTATCACTGGCTGGCCTGTACACATCAAGCTCGATACAGGCATGCATCGCCTGGGCTTCGATCCCGAGCGCGATATGGACGAGCTTATCGACCGCCTCACCCATCAGCAGGCAGTCATCCCACGTTCAGTGTTCAGTCATTTCGTAGGCTCCGATAGCGACGACTTCGACAACTTCTCTCGCTTGCAGTTCAAGCGTTTCGAGGCTGGCAGCCAGAAGCTTCAGGACGCCTTCTCGCATAAGATTCTGCGCCACATGGACAACTCTGCTGGCATCGAGCACTTCCCCGATCGCCAGATGGATATGTGTCGTCTTGGCCTCGGCCTCTATGGTGTTGATCCACGCGATAATCGCATCCTCAACACTGTCAGCACACTTAAGACCACCATCCTCCAGATGCGCGATGTTCCCAAGAGCGAGACAGTGGGCTACAGCCGCAAGGGTAAGCTCGACCGCAACTCCGTCATCGCCGCCATACCTATTGGCTATGCCGATGGTTTGAACCGCCACCTGGGCAATCGTCACTGCTACTGTCTCGTCAACGGTCAGAAAGCCGAGTACGTAGGTAATATCTGTATGGATGTGGCCCTTATTGATGTCACCGATATCCCATGTAAGGAAGGCGATCAGGTCGAGATCTTTGGCGAGCATCTGCCCGTTACCGTATTAAGCGATGTTCTCGACACCATCCCTTACGAGGTGCTCACCGGCATAAGCAATCGCGTAAAACGAGTTTATTTCCAAGACTAAATAAAAAAGGATAGCCCCTCGGCTATCCTTTCTTTTTCCCTTTTATGCCTCACCCTTCGATGGGTCGAACGCGTCGAGCTTAATTCCGCCCTGATCCTTGTTTGGCAGTTT
>Ga0265298_10007844_pt1 | contig 12898 bp, 8 predicted proteins | sample AusTroGonzalo_MG_3_FD_193486 | JGI IMG/M metagenome (GOLD analysis project Ga0265298, IMG submission 193486) | Bovine rumen microbial communities from tropical cattle in Woodstock, Queensland, Australia - Gonzalo_01 | ecosystem: Host-associated > Mammals > Digestive system > Stomach > Rumen ... | reverse complement strand
GAGATCGTCTGCAGGCGGAATACGAAGGCCGGCGCGTCGCCATTGCCGTCGAGACCTTCGGTGTCCCCTGGAAACTGTCGTTTCAGGTCATAAACGCAGAAACCCGTTGGAAGGACACTCCCCGCCGCTATGCCGTTGTTCTGAACGGTGTGCACAAAAATCCGCGGATCACGATGACATTCGAGCCGTCGGAAAATCAAACGGGGACAGGAATATGAAGATCACCTATCTCGGTACGGCATCGGGCATCGCGACCAAGACGCGCAATCAGAATGCCATTTTACTGGAATCTTCCGGCCGTTATCTTCTGCTGGACGGCGGCGAACCGCTGAGCATTCCGCTGATCCGGCGGGATATCTGCTGCGACAAGATCGACGGTATGGTCATATCGCACATGCACCCGGATCATTGCGGAACGCTGCCGCAGCTGCTTGCGACTTTCATCATACAGCACAAAAAGACGCCGTTCACGGTCTATCTGCCGTCGGAGGGCGTGGAGCCGTTCAAGATCTTTCTGCGGGCGGTCTACACGGCGGAACCGATCGTGAATTTTCCTCTGCGGCTGCTTCCCATTCCCGAACAGGGTTCGGCGGCCATAGGAGATTTCAGGATGAGTTTTTTGCGCAACAACCATCTGAAGGGTGCGGCCGCGGCGATGAAGGCCGCTTCTCCGGGATGCCGCGGCGAAAGTTACTCCACGGAACTCTTCTGCGAGGGGAAGAGGATCATTTACAGCGGCGATGTGGCCTCCTGTCTTGACCTTCTGCCCCTCTTCGACAAGCCGGTGGATCTGCTGATGTGCGAAATGGCTCACTTCGCCCCGGAGGATTTTCTCAAGCTGACGGCGAAGATCCGTCCCGAAGTGACGGCTTTTTCGCATTTTCATCCCAAATTCGACGTCCATCCTGAACTGCTGCTCAAGGATGTTTTCGATAATTATCCCGGCCGGGTGATTTTTTCCCGGGACGGGACCTCATTCGATATCTGACGGGAAGTCAGGAAAAAAAGGAGATACTCGCTATGTTCGACAAGATGTGCAGACAACCGTCCGCTCCGCGCACCCGCTTCACGTTGATAGAGTTGCTGGTCGTGATCGCCATCATCGCCATATTGGCCGCCATGCTCATGCCCGCGCTGCAGCAGGCCCGTGAGCGGGCGAAAAGTTCCACGTGCATCAACAATCTCAAACAGATCGGAAACGCCATGTCCTTCTACGGCAGCGATTTCGACGGCTATCAGCTCAACAGCGGCGGCGGCTTCGAGAACTACAAGCGCAGCGGCATCGCCCGGCTCTCGGGATACGTGGGCGGCCCCACGTGGAAGCAGATCTCCACGATCTCAAGGTACAATGACGACGGGCTCATCCCAAAACTGTTCTTCTGCCCCTCCTGGCCCGCGCCCCAGACGAACGAGTCCCAGGTGCGGGGCGCTTACGCCTACGCCCAGGCCTCGGGACTCGAAGACGCGAACGACACCAATCCGCTGTTCAAATGGGTTTCTTTCCCGCAAAACGACAAAACGCTGCCCAAGATCCCGACGGGTGAGCTCATCGTCGCCGGCGACACCCGCAACGGCGGGACCGTCAACATGATGAACACCAAACTCCTCGCCTACCACAACGCCAAGTACGGCGTCCTCTCGCCCCGGCACAACGGCAGCGCCAATCTGCTGATGGGCGGCGGCAACGTCAAAACGGCGAGCGCCAGCGGCCTCATGGGCCTGAAGGTGCTGGTCTACCGGCAGGCCTTTACCGTCACCAGTTACGCCGATCCCGTTTCCGGAGCGAAGATCGAGTGAAACATCTGCTGTGGCAGCCCTTCGTGCCGGGCGTCGGCGCCAACGCCCAGCTGGTCCTCGACCCGGAACGGGGCGGCACGGCCGATTTCATCCTCTGTGCCGGATGGCGTTCCGGCAGCCGCATAAAGACCGGTCAGATATTCTGTCAGCGCAAGGCTCACTATCTGCCGAGTCTTCAGCTTCATGCGGGCGTCCACACCATTGCAAGGGAGTTGGCATATCTTCCCGGCAGGGCGTGGAAGACGGATATTCTGGCCGACGCCGCCCGCAGGCACGTACTTGAAGCGGTCTTTTTCGTCCGTTCCGACGGAAATCTGCAGATCTCCGTCGAGGCTGTCAATCTCTCGAAAAAAAACGCATTGTGGCGACTTGATCTTTTCTGGGGGCTGAATGTGCCGGGAAAAGAGGCAGGTCTGCCCGACGGGTTCGAGATCACCGACTCTTTCGGGATGTTTACGGCTCCTCCCTTCAAAGGCGGGGAGCATCCCGACGGATTGTTCGCCGACTGGGGCACGCTTCGTGATCTCAAAAGATATCCGGACGGCCTGATACCCCGTTTCGCGGAGATCGCAGTTCCGCCCCAAAGCCGCCGGCACGGGTGGATCCTCATCGGACGGCAGGTTTCTTCCGCCTCTCCGGAAAAAGAACCGTGCTTCCCCGAGGAGACCGGAGACGGGTGTGCGTTCCGGCATCTGGCGGCACAACTTGCCGTCACCCGTTCCTATCCCATGACGATCGACGGGACGGTTTATCCTCTGGAGGTGTTTACTCCCTGCGCCCACATGGACTGGCCCTTCATCTGGGATGCCGGTTTTGCCGCCTGCGGACTGGCCGTGACGGATCCCCGTCTTGCGGAGACGTGTATCGCCTCCTTTCTGCCCGACTATTCCCATTCCGCGTGGCCGTGCGCCATCGGCGCGCCGGTCCCGACGCAGATCATGGCCGCGCTTGAGCTTTTTCAGCAGACGGGTGACAGCGGCGTGATGAAGCGTCTTTATCCCGGACTGCGCCGTCTGTGGCGCAAGGCGGCCGGATTGGAGACATGGAACGCGCTTCATACCTTCGAGCTGGACCCCGATCGCGACGGCCTCATTGCGGCGCCGGGCGGCGGGAGCGGGCTGGATGACGCTCCCAGTCAGATCTGGGCGAGGGGCAGCGGCGTCGATTGGGCGCGGCAGGAAAATTACTGGCTGAAGCCCATCGCCGTGAATCCCACGGGCGGGGTCATTGATACGGAGTCGGTCAATCTTACTGCCTTTGCCGTTCTCGGCGCCAAAATTCTCCGGCTGTTCGCCGACGAGCCGGAAATGGAAGCCTATATCGCCGCCGCGGAGCATTCGCTGCAGACTGTCTGCTGGAATGAGGAGACCGGCCATTTCCACTGGGTGACGGGGAACGGTCACGATCAGACCCCGTACTTCGATCTGAGCGGCCTCACACCGCTTTTTGCAGGGATCTGGAAGGACGAAACACAGCGGGACCGTCTGCTGACGGAACTCTTCGGCAAATACATGACCCGCCGCGGTCTTACCACCGTCTGGCCGGAAGCGGAGTTTTTCCGGCAGGGATACTGGTGCGGCGCCGTTTGGATACCCTTTCACTGGATGTTCTGGAAACAGCTCATCGGGATGGGGCTCTTCGACAAGGCTGAGATCATGGCCGGGCGGATCGTCGGCACGTGGCTTCGGGCTTACCGGAAGTTTCCGGTGAATTATGAGAAGTTCGATTTGGCGACGGGCGACGGCGGCGGCAGTCTGGAGTTCGGCGGTCTGGCGGGGGTGCTGCTCAACTTGTACGCCGCTTGCCGGGGAAACGTCAAATACCGCGGTCTGGGATGGAACACGCTTCCGGAGCGATGGGATGTTTCTCCCGCCCTCGATGCGGCGGAGATCGTTTTGAGATCCGTCACCGATACCGGAATGCGAATCATGCTTCTGCCGGAAACCCGCTATGCCGTTTCGGTCAACGGGGCGAAAAAACGTTTTGTCAGCGACCGCTCAGGCGGATTGAACATCGCCTTTCCGCCCGGGCGGGCGGTCATTTCTGTTCGGCGCGGTTAAAATTCGCATCCATTCGCCTGCGGACATCGGCAAAATCGAACTGCCGTACCGCGGCATTCTGCTTGAGGTGATAGGCGAGTAACAGCCCGCCCGTGCGGACGGTTTGCGACTGGACCTCAAAACACCAACGCTTTTTTTGAAAGGGGGGGGGGGGGGGGCGGCCGGTTCGAAATAGTCGCCCGGTTCGATGCGGAAGCCGCCGAGCTTGAGCCGGCAGTTTTCGGGCATCCCGCCGGGCTATTACCTGAACAGCCAGTCGGCGGGATGGGGTTCCTCCATGCGGCCGGGCACTTTCGGGAATTTCACTTCCAGCACGGTGCAGAGGTCGTCCGGCGGCAGCGGCGGAAGGCCATTCAGGGTCAGTTTTCCGCCTTCTTTGCGGTATTCGAAATTCACGGCTTCACCGGTGGTCAGGATCTTCGCGCTGAGCGGCCGGGTATCGACGCGGACCGCGACGGCCTCGGTTCCGGGCCAGCGGAAAATGCACCAGTAGGCGGTTTTGCCGCGGCGGGTCCAGATGCCCTGCAGATTGAGGTCCACCAGCCCCGGCTGGGAACTGCCGATGAGGCCGCAGCGCTCCGAATTGCGGATGGCTTTTTCGTGGACCGCAAGCCACTTTCCGACCCGGGTGAGGCGTTCGATCTCTTCGGTGCGGACGTGTCCGTCGGGCATGGGACCGATGTTGAGCAGGTAGTTGCCGCTTCCCTGAGCAGCCTGTACCAGATACTGGATCAATTGCTCCGGCGTTTTCATGTTGGGATTGAAGCGTGTGTAGCCCCAGGCGCAGGTGTCCCCGATGCACATGCAGCTTTCCCAGCCCCGGCCGGGAGTCGAGGCGCGGACGACCTGTTCGGGGGTGTCGAGATCCTCCGCAAGGCCGCTCCTGTTGTTGATGATGATGTCGGGCTGAAGTTCCCGGACCATCTTATTGAGTTCGCGGGCGCGCCAGAAACCGATCTGCTTTTCCTTGTCGGGATCGAGGTCGTGCATCCAGCCGCCGTCGTATTCGAGCAAGTCGATCTTGCCGTAGTTGGTCATGAGTTCCCGAAGCTGATGATGCACGTAATCGACAAGATCGGTCTTGGACTTCGGATATTTTTCGGGCTCGAAATAGCCGGGATAGCGCCAGTCCAGCAGAGAGTAGTAGAGCCCGACTTTCAGGCCGCAGGCGCGGGCGGCTTCGGTGAACTCCCGCACCAGATCGCGGCGGCAGCCGTGTCTGGCGCTGGTGTAGTCCGAGAATTTGCTGTCGAAGAGGCTGAAGCCCTCGTGATGGCGCGTGGTCAGCACGATGTACTTCGCACCGGCCAGCCGGGCGAGTTCGCACCATTCGCGGGCCGCACCGGGCGCGGGAGAGAAAGAATCGGCGAGTTTTGCGTATTCCTTCGGCGGGATGCGTTCGGAATACATGGTCCACTCTCCACGGCCCAGCAGGGAGTAGAGCCCGAAATGCACGTAGATCCCGAACCGGGCTTCATGAAACCACTTGAGACGTCTTTCGTAATCGGTCATTTCCGCATCTTCCTTTTCCGAAAATTTTTTCCGGTCATAACATAGCATTTTCCCGCGCGAAGTCAAGGGTAAAAGCCCGAAAAGAGGTGCCGATCATCCGTCGTTCAGGCTTGGAATGCACTGCCCGATTTGATCTTTTTTCTGAACTGCAGCGGGGAGATGCCGCGCTGCTTCTTGTAGAAGCGGGAAAATGCGTAGATGCTGCCGAACCCCAGCCGCACGGCGATCTCGGAAATGTTGAGATGCGAGTGGCTGAGAAGCCGCTCGGCCCGGATGAGCAGTTCATCATGTCGGGCGCGGCTGGGCGTGCCGCCGGTGGCCTGTTTGAAAAGCCGCCGCAGATGCCCCGGGGAAATGTTGTTTTCTCTGGCGATCTCGGAAAAGTTTTTCTTTATCCCCGTGGCTCCGACAAACTGCTGACACAGCTGTTTTATCAGGGTGGACTCCTGTTCCTCCGCCGCCGTTACGGGGGAGACGGCGGCAATGGGGCGCAGGGCATTGAGCAGCAGTCCCAGCCGCAGCAGACACTCCCCGGCAATGACCTCGTGACTCCCGGCCTTGCCGGAGTGGTATCTGGCACAGGCCTGCCGGAATTCATCCAGCAGTCTGCCGATCTCGCCGTCGAAGCAGAATATCTGGTTGCGCAGAAGCGTGAACCATGCCGGTTCGTCTTTGAGCGTGAAACGCACCAGCAGCCATTGGACCTTTTCGTTGTTCAGCGGCAGACGGCCGTGCACCTGACCGGGATGGAGCAGAATCGCCTCGCCGGAGCCGAGAATGTAAGGAATGTTGTTTATCGCCAGACATCCCCGGCCGGAAAGACAGAACCACAGGATGTGATGATGGTGCAGGTTACCGCCGTGCTTCACCCGCCTTGACGGTTCATTGCGAAGAAACAGATGGCAGTTGAAAGGCACCACCGGCTGACCTTCGATGTTGAGAAACTGTCCGGCATTGTCGGTTTCCGAAGTGAAGAACAACTTTTTTTTGTCCATGTGTGTTTCGGTTAAAAAATAATTCGTTTTTGCTATTTTTTTTAATATATATTTGTTGTATATGTAAAGCAAGTCAAAAATCGGGCTCCGGAATTTTTTTATCAGAGAGAGGTTTTGCGATGAAGATACATCCGCCCTTCGTCATCTACCGGAATCAGAAGTTTTATTCGACTTTTCCCGGCGTCGCCGCCGTCGACGGCCGCAGGATATTCGTCGCGTTCCGCCGCAGTCCGAGCTACTGGGGCTGGCCGCAGGTGGACAAAAATTACCGCTGTCATTACAATCCGGTCAGTCAGCTGATGCTCACGTGTTCCCGTGACGGCGGCGGGAGCTGGAGCGAACCGGAACTTCTCTATTCCCCGCCGGAGGGCGCCAGTCAGGACGCCAGTCTGTTCTTCGACGGAAAATTTCTCTTCGTCAGCAGTTTCATCTGGGAGCACGTGCCGCCGCATATGGTGCGGATGCTCGACGAGAGCGGCAACGGGCATTATCTTTCGCGCTTCGACGTCAACAAGGAGGCCGTCGCTCTGCCCGGCGGAGTCTACGTGCTCCGCAGCGACGATCTCGGAAAAAGTTTCCACGGTCCCTACCGCCCCGATCCCCTGCCGGGGGCGCCGGAACTTTTTCCGGGGCATCCGCGCCTGATGCACAACCGCGGCAACATCACTCGCGGTCGCGACGGTTCTCTCCTCTGGGTCGGAGACCGGTTCGAAAACGAGTTCACGCCGCAGATGTTTGCCGATGTGATGCTCTACCGTTCCTGCGACGACGGCAGATCGTGGCAGTTCGTCACCGCGGCGATCGACTCCTGCGGCGACCCGAAGTACCTTTACGAAGAGCCGTTTCTCACCGTGACGCCCGCCGGAAAATATGTGCTTCTGGTGCGGTCGCAGCGGCGCAAGGCCGACGGTTCTCTCACCCGGGCCGATCTGGTCACCGCTGAATCGACCGACGGCGGCCGCACTTGGAGTCCTCCCGTGCGGCACGACATCCACGCTGAACCTAGCGCCGCCTGCCGGCTGCCGGACGGCAGGACCATGATCGTCTACGGCTACCGCAAGGAGCCCTGCGGCATCCGGGGCCGGATCGTTTCTCCGGAGTTCGAGGATCTGGACACGGCCGGAGAATTCATCATCCGCGACGACTCCCCCTCGCCGGACACCGGGTATCCGGGAATCACCCTGCTGGATGAACACCGAATCATGGTCGTCTACTACATCGAAGATCCCGCCGTGCCGGCTGCCCGGGGGATCGAGGGCAATATCATCGAATTTTGAAAGGGAAGGCAAGATGAAAAAACTTTTCTGTTGTCTGCTTGTGACGGGGGCGATCCGGAGCTTCGCCGCCGGAACGGCTCTCTTCTGGCCCTGCGACGACGGCGGCGTCCCGGCAGCGGTCAAGTGCGCCGGACAGCCCCGGCTCAACGGCCGCATATCTCCGGCGAAAAAGGCGGCGTTTCTGAAGAAAGAGGGAAAAAACGTTCTGCGGCTGGACGGTTCCTCAGTGGTCATACCCCATTTGCCCGAACTGGACATGACAAGCGGTTTCGTTCTGAGTTTCAGATGCGTTCCTGATTTTTCCGCAGTGAAGGGCTGGAAATGGATGGGGATCATCTCGAAAGGCAAAAATTACAGCTCGGGTTATGCCGTGATGTTCAATTCGGCGGGGGCGGTTTTGTTCACGCTGAAAACCGATCAGGGACTGCTTTGGTTTCAGACCAAAGGCGGCGTGATCCGGTCGGGGGAGGAACAGAGCGTCACCGTTTCCGCCCTTGACGGGACGGCAAAAATTTATGTGGATGAAAAACTGATCGGCTCGCGGAAGTACAAGGGCAAGCTGCAGGACGCCGGACACCCGCTCTACATCGGTTCCGGTTATTACGGCTATTATGGCACTGTGCGCGACGTGAAACTTTGCGAAGCCGGAAAAGCCGCCGTTCCGCAAAAACGCGAACCTGCCGCCGTCGGGAAAAAACACGAGTGGAAGTTCAACGACGGCACCGGGTCCGCGGTCGTCAGGTGCTCTTCCGGCGCCGCGCTCGACGGTAAGATCCGCTCCGTCGGCAGATCCCGCTGGGCGCAGGCCGACGAAAGGGGCTTCTTCCTGCGGCTGGACGGAGCCTCGGTGGAGATTCCCTTTCAGGAAAGCATCGACTATCCCGAAGGCTTCATCCTCGAAGCGGAATTTGCGGTCGATTTCAAGGCTGCGCCCGCGCTCAAGTGGTTCGGTCTGCTCTCCACCGGTAAAAATTACAGTTCGGGATACGCCGTGCTGATCCGTCCCGACGGTGCGCTGCTGCTGACCCTGCTTTCGGACAAGGGGAATCTCTGGTTCCAGACCAAGGCCGGGGTGATCGGGAACAATCGGGACTGCCGGCTGCAGATATTCGTCGGCGAAGGCATGGCGAGGATCTTCGTGGACGGTAAGCTGATCGGCAAGCGCAACTACCGGGGAAAGTTGATCAGCAAGGGCCAGCCGCTTTTCATTGGAACGACCTATTATCCGTTTCACGGCAACGTCTACGACCTGAAGATCCGGCCTTACGACAAGGCTCTCGTTCCCGCGGAAAAGACGGTGAGCGAACCTCCGAAAGCGGTGTTCAAGCCGCAGCCGGTCGTCGATCCGCCGGGAACGGTGATCGTGGCGGACTTCGGCACCTTTCACCCCGCCCCGGAGACGGGAGCCGGACGGGATCCCCGCTGCTGGTGTTTCGGGCGGACGTTCAAGACCGGACCGCTGGGGACCCTTTATCCGCCTCAGATCGATGCCGGGACCATCTCGTGGCGCTCCGGTCTCAAGGGAAGATATGATTTTTACCTCTGCGGGCGGCTTTTGTCCGGGCCCACCCGGTTGCAGCTCTCGATCGGCGACGATCCGCAGGCGTATTTCGTCAGTGGCGCGGCGCAGGCGGAATTCAACGCCGTCCACCGCAATTACGAGGTATGCGTCGCCCGGGATCTTGAGATGGACGATTTGAAAATAACTTTTTATCCGGGCACGTTCTACTATCTCGGATACCTGAAATTCATTCCCGTTGCCAACCGCCGTCCCAAGGAGAATGCTCCCGATCCCGATGTCTCCGTCACCCGGGGCGCGGTGGAAAAAATCTCTCCCGCCAAAGCCGTCGCCGCCAACGCGCACCTTTTCACCGAGCGCAAATATGTGGACGACCGCCCCGCGCCCGCGGTTTCGGAAATTTCCCGAAAGCGCGGGTTCCAGATATTTTCCCACCCGTGGATGCGGCTTCTTTTCACCGACAGTCACGCCACCGCCGACACGGGCGATGCTGAGCTGAAAGCCGCCGCCTCTCCCGGCGAGTATGAACCTGCCACGCTGGGGATTCGGGGATTGCGGGATGCGGGTCGCGTGTCGCTGAGGCAGAGCCGCCCTTTCGGCCGCAGCGGCATTTCCGCCGAGATCGCGGTGGTGGAATCCATTCCCAAGCGCTCGACCAACTATCACGGCCGATCCGAATATATGGTGGCTCCCCAGTATTTGGAAAAAACCGATGCCGTAGAGCTGAAAAAGGAGAGCACCCGGCAGTTCTGGATCACCTTTCACGTCCCTGTGGGGACTCCCGCCGGACGTTACCGCGGCGAATTCGAATTGATCTCCCGGGCCGGGAACGTGAAGATCCCCGCGGAGGTCGAAGTTTACCCTTTTGAACTGGAGCACCCCGGCATGAGTTACGGCATGTGGGTGCAGGAATTCAACGAGCGGATGGTGCGAGAAGATTTCGAAGCCATGGGCCGACACGGCATGAACTGGGTCTGCATGCACTCCGACAAGGCCGTGAAGTTCGACGACGTGCGTCTGGACAGCATGAAGATAGATCTTGACCGCTCCCTTTTCGCCGTTGCGGCGGAAACGCTGCAGAAACACTCCCCTGTGACGATGATAACTCTCTATGACGGCGCACTCAAGGAGGTCATCAGCGCCAATCGCGGCAGGGAGATCGAAGCGCTGAAAAAAGTCCGGGAGATTACCGATGAATACTGCAAAAAGCGGAATTTTCCCGTGATTTACTGGCTCGGCGACGACGAAGTCCTCTCTCATCCGCGCCGTATCGACGACTGCATCGTTCGGCTGAAGATGTACAAAAAAGCGGGTCTGCGGGTCGGAATGAACCACCTGTGGAAAAAGACCGTCCGCCCTCAGCAGGAGGCGGCGGCACAACTGGCGGCTCTTTCGGATATGTTCATCATCCGTTACAATACCGGCACTCTTTACTATGTCGATACCTGGCCGGAGATCCTTGCCGCATGCCTCGCCGAAGGAAAAACTCTTCTCTCTTACAACAACGACAGCTGTCTGACCATGGCCCAGCCCGCCGGCAAGCGGTTCGCCCACGGATGGTTTCTGCGGAGCATCGGCAAGGGCAGTTCCGGCATGGGCTGGTACATGTATCTGGGGATCAGCGGTTCTCCCTACACCGATCTGGACGGCACCGCCGACTGGTGTTACACTTATCCCCCCGCCGAGGGGCGCAGGGGCGGTTTTTCCATCGACTTTGAGGCTTTGCGCGAAGGGATCGACGACATGCGTTATATCCGCACCCTCGAAAAGGCCGTTGCCGAGGCGAAAAAAAGGAATATCGATACGGCGGAGGCAGAGGGGCTCCTGACCGGTCTTGCGAACTCCGTCGACCGGGCGCGTTTTCTCAAAAACAGCCTGTTCATCAACAGCGTCTGGGATAAGAGTTATGAAAAGGACGGCAAACGGTTCGCCTCCGGTGATTATCTGCCGCCCATCGGCTGGAGCGTGGAAAACTACGATCTGGCGCGGGCGAAAATCGCCGGCTCGATCATGAAACTGCACAAAAAGATCGGAAAATGATCCAACCCTTAAAATAAGGAAATATGTTATGCCGCAACAAGTTCAACGAGCCGATGTCCAACGCCGTTCCGCAAGTTTCACCCTCATTGAGTTGCTGGTGGTGATCGCCATCATCGCCATCTTGGCAGCGATGCTCATGCCTGCGCTGCAGCAGGCCCGGGAACGGGGCCGCGGCGCCTCCTGCCTCAGCAATCTCAAGCAGCTGGGCCATCATGTTCTGGCCTACACGGACCAGTACGAAGGCTATTATGCGAACCGCTCAAACTGGCCGTGGCAGTACATCGGCAATCAGGCCAAGGACAATACTGCTTCCAATCTGCAGCGCTTTTCCAGTTTGGCGACCGTTCTACAGTGTCCGACTTTCGTTCCGCTCCGGGAGGGCAGGGGCGTGCAGAGCAAGGACTGGTATGCCGTCGCGACCGGCAATGCCGCCGACCGGCGCCTGATCAGCTACAACAACAACGGTTTCGTGTATGTCAATACGATTCCGGCGGTCAAAGAAAGAGATGTTCGTTCCCCCAGCGCCACCTATCTTCACGGCGACGCCAACCCCTACAATACGGCGACCGGAACCGTAAATCAGATCCTCGCCAACGAAGTCGTACTGACCCGTGAGATGACCAATACCAATGCCCGCACAGGGTACATCCACAACGGTTACGTCAACTATCTCTGTGCCGACGGGCACGCGGCGAGCTCCAATCAGCTGACGCTCCGGCATCTGACTTTGATCAAACAGTGACGGCGGTATCGAAAGGTTCGACAATGATGCGTAAATGTAAGATGGCGGTCATCGGGTTCGGTCAGCGCGGCTACGGGTATGTGCAGATGATCATGGCCCATCCGGCGGCGGAGCTGACTGCCGTTTGCGAATCTTCTCCGGACCGGGCCGAATCCTTTGCCCGGGAACTCGGATTGAAGGATATTCCGGTTTTTCGGAGCGTTGACGAGTTGATCGCCAAGGGCGATTTCGAAGCGGTCATCATCACGCTGCCCGATTATCTGCACTGCGAAAGCGCCATTGCCTGCTGCAATGCAGGCAAGCATATCATGCTGGAAAAACCCATGGCTCCCACCGCGGAGGAGTGCCGCAGGATCATCCGGGCCATCCTCCGCAACGACTGCAAGGTGCAGATCGGTTTCGTCCTGCGCCACCATCCGATGTTCCGCCGGGTGATCCAGATCGCCCGTTCCGGAGAACTCGGGCAGATACTCAACATCACCTCTTCCGAACACATCGGGGTGATGCACGGGGCAAGCTACATGCGCCGCTGGCACCGCAGGATCGCCAACTCCGGCGGTTTCGTTCTGGCCAAATGCAGCCATGACATCGACATCATCTCCACGGTTGCCGACGCGCCCGCGATCCGGGTGGCCTCCTTCGGCTCGCTGGACTTTTTTACGCCGGACAAACTCAAGTACCCGTACTGTTCCCTGTGTCCGGACGAGGCGTGCCGTTTCCGTTTCAAGGGTGAAATGGTGCGGATGACCGAACGTGAGAAAAAAGCTCCGACGCAGGCGGAAAAGCCATTCGATCTCTGCGTTTACAACGATGACAAGGACGTGGTCGACCATCAGGTGGCGATCATCGATTTCGCCAACGGCATCAAGGCTGATTTTACACTCAACCTCTTTGCTGAAGTACCTAAACGCACCATCTGCGTCGCCGGCACCGAGGCGATCCTCTGCGCCGATACC
>Ga0265298_10007843_pt1 | contig 12899 bp, 6 predicted proteins | sample AusTroGonzalo_MG_3_FD_193486 | JGI IMG/M metagenome (GOLD analysis project Ga0265298, IMG submission 193486) | Bovine rumen microbial communities from tropical cattle in Woodstock, Queensland, Australia - Gonzalo_01 | ecosystem: Host-associated > Mammals > Digestive system > Stomach > Rumen ... | reverse complement strand
CTTGGGGAGGGGGAAGGCCCCGGCGGGCAAACCGCCGGGCACGGACGGAGCGGACGAGGCGGAGGACACGGACGGAGCGGCGGGCGCGGAGGGGGCAGCGGACACGGACGAGGCGGCGGGAATGGCTGAGGGCGGCGGGGTGTAGGCATTGCTGCCGCCGCCCAGCTTGGTGGTGAATGCCTTCGTTTGGGCATCCACCAGCTCCAAGTGCATGGTGGCGTAGTCGGCGCAGGCGGCCTCATGGATGTTGATGTAGAGGCCGTCGTCGCTCTTCATCTGGAGGGATGTCTGCACGCCGGTTTCCGAGAAGACGGCCACGCTGCTGTTGCTCCAGTTCACGGCTTCCTTCATGCGGTTGCGAATCTCTGAGAGCCTGGTCTGCTGTGTTTCCTGCTCTTGTGTGTCGTAGTCGCCGGGGAGCCACCAGGCCGTATGGTCGCCGGCCATGGCGAACTCTGTGCGCTCTTCCTTGATGAGGAAGTAGTTCAGCTCCTTCTGTTGAGGGAACTCGTAGCGCAGTCCGATGCCGTCGTCGTAGATGCGGAAGCGGATAATCATCTCCCGCTGTTCCCTTTGCTGCAACAGTGTTGCAGCATAGTCGACGTAGTGGTTGCGGATGGTGGCAGTCTCGCCCCATACCGGTCGCCAGGTCTCGTCGAAGGTCGTGGTGGTTTCATCCTTGATGATGAAGCCGCTCATCAGGCTGGTCTCGTCCATTCCTTTCGAGGCGTGCTTGTCCTTGGCCAGCTCTAAACCTAAGTGCGAGGGCATTATCACCGCCTTCCCTTTGTAGGTCATTTCGTAGAGGGGTCTTCCCTCGTTGTCGACGGTGAACTTCACTTCAATATTCCCGTTAGGCGACTTGACGCTTGTGCTGAATGCCGTCAGCCATCCCATTAACGAAAAGCCCAGTAATAGCCTTCTTTTCATTTTCTTCCGCTTTGATTGATAAGTGTCCTGATGGTATCGTTCAGCTTGTCTTCGCCGAGTAGCTGCTCAATAGTGAGATGCATGCGGTAGCGCCAGTAGTGTCTGGGGTTGGCCGGAATGTTGATGCGCTCTCCATTCACGTCGGGCAGCCGCAGCTGTTCGTCAATGCTGAGCCAGTCTTGCAGGGAGATGAGGCAGAGCATGGATGGCGAAGTGAGGAATCGGTTCACAATGTCTTTAGCCAGCCATCCGGGCAGGGGATGGGGGGCGTTGCCTCCGCCGTGCAGTCTTGTTGTGTAGTACTCCTGCGTTCGCTGCTCGTCTTCGTCCCACCATTGTCTAAGCGTTGGCATGTCGTGGGTAGAGATGGTGCAAACGCTGCGGTAGGGATTGTGGGAGAGCTTGCCGAAGGTGAGGTTGGGCTCCTTGGGCATCGACTGTATCTCGAGCGACAGAATGCGGAGCTCGTTCATCACCCAAGGCACGCATTCTGGTACCATGCCTAAGTCTTCGGCGCAGCACAGCATGCGTGTTGCCTGTGTCAGTCGCGGCAGTTTCTTCATGGCCTCCTGATACCAGTACTGGTTGTTCCTGCGGTAGAAGTAGTCGTTGTATAGGTTCCAGAATCGCAGCTGTTCGTCGTGGTCAAGGTTGTTGAACTCCTCCATGCGTGTAGCGTTGATTCTCGGATGCCAAACGTTCTTGCGCTTGTGGTCTTCAAGGAAGAACGCTTCGCGGAAAGGAATGCCGTATGCCTCCACCTCTTCTCGCGTCATGGGCAGCGAGGGCTGGAACTGTCCGTAGAGCCCACTTTTCTGCGGCATGGGAATCTCCCAGATGCGGAAGAATCCCAGCACATGGTCAATGCGGTATGCGTCGAAGTACTGCGCCATCTTTCTGAATCGCTTCACCCACCATTGGCATCCGTCCTTCATCATCTCGTCCCAGTTGTAGGTTGGGAATCCCCAGTTCTGCCCGTCTTCCGAGAAGGCGTCGGGCGGTGCTCCTGCCTGTCCGTTCATGTTGAAGAAGCGTGGTTCCACCCATGCCTCTACGCTGTCTCGCGAGATGCCGATGGGAATGTCGCCTTTCAGTATTACGCGATGTTCGCGGGCATAGGCGTGAGTGGCGCGCATCTGCTGGTCTAAGTGATACTGCACGTAGTACCAGAAGTTAAGGTCGCGGTTCACGTCGGCCACCTTGGCTTTGCAAGCTTTAGCAATCTTCTGTGCGCTCCATTTGTCGTCCTTTCCGATGGTTTTCGGAATCATCACCGCCTCTTCTGGCCATTCGCTGGTGGTGACGGTGCCAAAGTTGTCGCGGAACACGCAGAAGGCGGCGTAAGGCTCGAGCCATTCTCTGTTCTGGCTGAAGAACTGCTTGTAGCTGTCGCGGCGCTGCACCGCTGTCCACTCTTGGCCGAAGATAATGCGCAGATAGTCCATCTTCGCCTTGAACATACGCTCGTAGTCTATCTTCGGCAGGGCGTTCAGCTCTTGGCGCAGCTGCTCGAACTGGGTTCTGGTAGCCTCGTCTTTGATGGACGGGAGCTGGCGCAGGTCGCAGTACTGCGGGTGCAGGGCGTAGATACTGATGCTGTTGTAGGGATAGGAGTCCTGCCAGGTCTTGGTGATGTTCGTATCGTTGATGGGCAGCAGCTGCAGGATGCGCTGGAACGTCTTGTCGCACCAGTCAATCATCCGCTTCAGGTCGCCGAAGTCTCCCACGCCGAAGCTGCCTTCCGAGCGCAGTGAGAAGACGGGAATCACCGTTCCTGCTCCCTTCCACGGATAGACGGGGAAGGGTGCCCTCGGCAGTTCGTATACCACCACGTCGCCTCCGGCGTCGTCGGGCAGCTGCTCAATGGTACGGTTCATGCCGTTCTCCCAGATGGGCGGTTCGTTGTCGCTGATGATTACGAACTTGAACTCGAACCGTCGCGGCAGGCAGTCGGCGTTGAGGCTGACAACCCACTCGTGGTATTCGTGTTCGGCCATAGGCAGCGCCAGCCTGGCGTTCCAGTTGCCCAAGTATTCGTTTCCGCCTACCACGCCTAAGCGTTCGTTTTGGCGCAGCTGAGGTGCCCGCACCTTCAGGCGGATGGTTCGCTTGAACTCCGAGGCCGTGCTGAATTGTCGCTGCCGCTTTGCCACGCACTCCGTGAATGCCGACGAGAACATATACGAGTCTTCTGGAATGTCGAGCCAGTGGTCGTAGACCGTGTAGTGTATGCCGTGTACGGCAGCAAACTCCAGCCGGTGTGGCTGCACGAGCCATTCCTGTCGTACCACCTCGTCTCGCCGTTCCAGCGTGTAATAATAGTCCATGTAGTTGCCGTCTTTGGCTGCTCTTTTCATTTCACAAGTCCAGTGTAGGCCGTCGAGCGTACCCATCTTGTAGTGTTTGGTGTTACCGTCGGCCGTCAGTACGTTCAGCGCAAGCTCTTCGCCAAACGTAGTTTGGTAATCGAGATTAAAGAATAGTTTCATAATAGTGTTTTTAGTTGTGATTGGAGTTACGACGCAAATATACGAAATAATCCTGTTCGGTATCCGTGGAGATACCGATAACCTGCATGAAAAAGAGCGCAAACGATTGCACTACCAGCGTAGCGAAACGTCGAGGCTATTACCGGTAAATGCTATGCCAACCTGCTTGCGTGGGAAGAGCAGGTCGCTGACGTAGTAGGTGAGCTGTGTGGCTCCGAATCCGATGGCCGCTCCCACGCACACGTCGTGCCAGTGATGGCGGTCGCGTCGCAGGCGGTCGGCTGCGGTGAGCACAGCCACGGTATATCCGCCCACGCTGATCCATGGCGACAGGTGTCCGAATTCCTTGTGCAGCGCCGTGGCTCCTGCAAAGGCAATGGTGGTGTGCCCCGAGGGGAAGGAGTGCTGGTCGGTGTGGTCGGGTCGCCATTCGTCGATGTTGTGCTTCAGCACATACGCTATGCCTGCCGACACCACCCACGAGCCAACGGCTGTGGCCGCCAGCTGCGGCCAGTCGTGTCGGCTCTCCAAGCCTGCGGTCTTCATAGCGAAGAGTGCGGCGTAGGGTGCATACTGCATCACGTCGTCAATGCCGTCGCCGTGGCGCTGTGTCTGCGCAACGCTGAATGCCGCATGGGCAACGACAAAGATGTATATGAGTAGCAGGCGTTTCATCTTCCGTTGAGTAAAGGATAGGCACACTCCAGCAGTTTATTCTTCAGGTTCTCCTGATAGGTAGGATGCTCATTCAAGAAGTTCTGCACCTTCAGGCGTGCCAGTGCGCTGCGATGGTCGGCCAGCAGGGCGGTGAGCCACGATGCAGGGAAGAAGATGCTTCCCGTCTGTTGCACAGCCTGCAGTTCCTTCAGCCCCGCTGGGATATAGTCTATGCTCTCCTGTTCGCGCTGTGCGCAGCAAAGCAGGCTGAGCATCTTCGCAGCCCACGGTTCCGGGGTTCGGTTCTGCTGTTGCAGCAGCTGTTGGAACAGGTTGTGCTGTGTGGCGAGTTCTGGCGAGCATGCGCGGCTCACATAGTCGAACTCCGCCTTCTCGTCGGCAGTCTTCAGCCGCAGTCGCTGTCGGTTGACGATGTCGCGCCACTGGTTAGGCCGTGTGATGGCCAGGTGATAGGCCATGTCCATATAGTCGTGCTCGTTGAACAGCGGGTCGTTATGTCGCTGCCACAGCCGGTAGATATAGTCGTTCACCTCTTTGTCTACGGCGCTCGTAGAGAGCAGGCGCAGGATGTTCTGCCGGCAGGCCGACAGCTTGTTCACCTTCACGGCGTCGAGCATACAGATTTCCAGCATGTGCCGCGACTTGGCCGGCTCACTGCGCGCAATGCGCTGCATGTGCTCGCCTATGGTGGCAATGATCAGGGGGTTGGTTTCTTTCTGCAGCTGCCGGTACAGCTCGCCGAAGTATGAGGGTTTGAGGCGCTTCATGAGGTAGTTATCGAACAGCGTCTGTGCAATGGCATATCGGCTCACGTCGTCGGGCGTACACATCAGTCGCTTGGGCAGGTGCTGCAGGTACTCTTCGCTCAGGGTGAAGAGTCCGTAGCCGCTACCGTCGTAGTTGGGAATGATGAAGTCGGGTTTCTTCGGCAGGCTGATTTCCACCACGGAGCGCGTCAGCTCTACTGCCTGTATGCGGCCGCCGTCAAGGTCGTAGCCCAGCATAATCACCACGCGCTGGCGCCACGTCAGTCCGCGGCCGTAGCTGTCGGCCTGGCTGATGACAAGCTTTCCGTTCACATAGTCGGTATGGATTGTCGGCATACCCTTCTGCTTCACCCACACGTTGCTGAACTGTCGTACGCGGGAGTCGGGCGCCTCTTCGTCGAGAATGGCGATAAGGTCGTCCCAGGTGGCGTTGTTATAGGCGTAGAATCGCAGGTAGCGCTGCAGTGCCCGCTGCAGGGCGTCGGCGCCCACCAGTGTCTCCAGCTTCCGCATCACCACCGGCGCCTTTCCGTAGACAATATTTCCGTAGAGCAGTCCCGCCTGGTTCAGGTTGTCGAGGTGCTGCTTGATGGGGTGTGTACCTTCGGTGCGGTCGGTAGCCATGGCGCGCGCATGATAGCGGCGGAGGAAGTTCAGGTCGTGGTCGATGTTTGGAAACAGCTCGCGCGACATCTTCGCCGCTAAGAAGTTGGCAAACACCTCCTTCGTCCACACGTCGTCGAACCATTTCATGGTCACCAGGTCGCCAAACCACGCGTGGGCCGTCTCATGGGCTATGAGCTCCTGCCGCGCCAGCAGTTCTTCGTGCGATGGGTTCCGTCCTAAGAATATCTTCTGGTCGGTAAGCTGTATGGCTCCCGGATGCTCCATGCCGCCGAACTGATAGCCAGGCAGTATCACCAGTCCGAATTTCTCGAAGGGGTAGCCTATGCCCGTGTATTTCTCCATCCAGCTGATGGAGCGCGAGGCCAGGTCGAACACCTTCGTCAGCTGAGCCACCTTCTGCGCGTCGGTCTCGCGGTAGAGGGCGCGCATCTCGCGCCCGCCCACGGATGTGGTCTTCTCCTGGAAGCGTCCGGCCACAAACGAGAAGAGATAGGTAGGCAGGGGTCTCGATGTGTCGCTGGTCATCATCTTCCAGCCCTCGGGCACGTTGAGTGTCACGGTGAACATCGCCTTCAGGTCGGGCTGATCGAAGCAGGGGAAGGCCGATCGGGCATTAGCCGGCACGAAGAGCGTGTAGAGGTAGTCGTCGTGGCGGTTCAGCGCCTTGTCTAAGCTGGTGAAGCTGAGCTCCACCTCGTTTCTGCCTTCACGCAGCAGTCGCTTGGGCACGATGATATGCTCGTCGGCATAGTCCAGGCCGCGCTGCTTGCCGTTCACCGAGCACTGTTCGCCCAGCTCACCCTGGAAGTCGAGGGCCACGTCGATGCGTTCGCGCATGACAAAGCTGATGGTGGCCGTGCCCGTGACAGGTTGTTGGCGGTCGGCGGGAATATTGAACGTCAGGCGGTAGGTTACGCTGTCGATGGCCTGTGCGCGGCGGTGGGCCAGTTTCCATGCCACGCCCGCCTCCTCGGCAGCCGTTGCCACAGTCCATGCCATCAGCAGGCAGGCTATAAGAGTTAGTAGTCTTCCTTTTCTCATTCTCTCAATTTCTCATTTTCCTGCCATGATGTTGACAACTGCATCATCAGCACTTACCGCCACCGGCAGCAGCACCGAAAATGTCAGGAAAACCAGCTTTTTCATCGTAGATATTATCTTTGTCTGTCAAATTGGCGGCAAAGATACAAAAATCTGATGAAAGCACAAAACTTTCGGCAGATTATTATGTAAATTATTGATTTTTCGGAAGTAAGGCCGAAAGCCTGAAAGGGTTTCTACGTATGTTTTCCCTCATTTGCGTAACATAGATTATATAATCTTTTGTGTTAAAGGGTGCAAGGGTGCCAGAATGCCGATGTACAGGGCGTTTGCACCCTTTTTCAAGGGCGTCAGGGGTGACAGAAGGGTGACAGCTGTCGTGAAGACGGCGCTTTATCGCATTGAATTCTCTCGAGAATTCAGTGCCGTAAGCATACGTTGGGATGCCTAAGTGCCGCTCCGCCGCCAGATTCTCTCGAGAATTCACCCGCCAAGTGCCCTTCGGCTTCTCGTAGCATGGCCACGCCACCCGTCCCGTGCCGTCTGCGCTTCCACAGATGCCGCCGAGACGGCCGCGCTCCCATAGTTGCCGCCGAGACGGCCGCGCTCCCACAGATGCCGCCGAGACGGCCACGCTCCCCCTGCGCCATTCCTGTCACCCTTCTGTCACCCCTGACGCCCATGAAAAAGGGTGCAAATGTCCTGTACATCGGCGTTCTGTCACCCTTGCACCCTTGAACAAGAAAAAATCAAGGAGCGCGGCCGTCTCGGCGGCATCTGTGGCGTGTGAGGACGTCTGCGCTCCCTGATGCTGCCGAGACGGCTGCGCTCCCTGATGCTGCCGAGACGGCTGTGCTCCCTAAGTTGCCGCCGAGACGGCCGCGCTCCCCCTGCGCCATTCCTGTCACCCTTATGTCACCCTTGACGCCAATGAAAAAGGGTGCAAACGCCCTGTATATCGGCGTTCTGGCACCCTGTCACCCTTGAACAAGAAAAATACACAAGGGTACGACGCCTCAGCGTCTTACGGCAATAACAATCATTACTATCTACCAGGCAAGCGCAGCTTGCGAAACTAAGATAATCATAAAAAATATTATCATTGAACGAATTCTGTCAGTAAGAAGCTTGGCGGCTTCGATTTTTATTTGTATCTTTGCAGCAAACTTTTCGATAACGACTATGAAAAAGGGATTATGGATGGCAGCCCTGATGCTGGCTGCGCTGCCCGCCGGGGCACAACAAGTAAAGTATACCATTAATGGTATCAGTAAGAACAACGGCGCTACGATTAAGCTGGTCGACCGACAAACGGGACAGGAGTCAACCACCGTGGTGGCCGACGGGAAGTTCTCGTTCAGCGGCTCTGCCGAGAAAGATGCACTCTTGGCAGTGGGCGACGCGAGCTCCGACTGGTGTACGGTGTTTTTCAACGACGGCACACCCGTCACCGTGAACATCAACGACAGCACGCTGAAGGGTTCGCCGGTGAACGAGCGTCTGACAGCCTACGACATAGCTGCCAATGCTCCCATCGGGAACATCACGCGCAAGCTGCAGACCATGTCGCAGGCAGAGCGCGAGAGCAAGCAATTGGAGTTGGCGGCCGAAATGATGGCAGCATCCATGCAGTTGACCGAACAGGTGGATAAAGTGTTCAAAGAGGAGAATGCGACGCTGATTCCCGCGGTCTTTATCAGCGAATACGAGACGATTTACGGACCGGAAAAGTTTGACAGTCTGATTAACACAAAACCGGTATGGGCGAGCCATCCCATTGTGCAGAAGAAAGTGAAGGCCAATGCGCAGAGGCGTGCGGAGGAGGCCAAGAAGAATGCCTATATCGGCAAGCAGTTCACTGACCTTGAGGAGGCCGACACCGACGGCAAGCTGCACAAGCTGAGCGAATATGTGGGCAAGGGCAAGTGGGTGCTCGTCGACTTCTGGGCATCGTGGTGCGGCCCATGCCGTCAGGAGATGCCCAACGTGGTGGCCGCCTACGAGAAATACCACGCCAAGGGCTTCGACATTGTCGGCCTGTCGTTCGACAACAAGAAGGAGCCGTGGGTGAAAGCCATTGCCGACCTGAAGATGCCGTGGACGCATCTCTCCGACCTGAAGGGCTGGCAGACGGTGGCATCGGAGGTGTACACCGTGAACTCCATTCCCGACAACCTGCTTATCGACCCGCAGGGCAAGATTGTGGCGCGCGGTCTTCGCGCAGCCAGCCTGCACGCCAAGCTGAAGGAGGTCTTTGGAGAATAATGCACTGAAATAACGACCATGACAAGACGGCTTGCTGTGTTGCTTTGCTGGTTGGGCATGAGCAACGGACTGAGTGCAGAGACGAACGCGCGGAAAGAGCTGTATGTGCCGATGGACTATTCCACCTGCGGCTATCATGCTTCGGAGCAGGCGCTGCCCGACGTGGCAGAGGCCGTGCGCGTGACGTGGCACGAGGGCGACTGCTCTGCAACCATCCAGCAGGCCATCGACCGCGTGTCACAGCTGAAGCCCAACCGGCAGGGCCATCGCGGCGCCGTAGTGATGGGCGAGGGCGTGTTCCGTCTCGACCGTCCATTGCGCATCGGCGCCTCGGGCGTGGTGCTCCGCGGCATGGGCAGCGGCAAGACCGTATTGGTGAAACATGGCGTGGCGCGCGGCGCCTTAGTGTATGTGGAAGGCTCGGGCATAGATGCAACGGGCAGCGCGACAACAGACACATTGTATGTTGATGCCGACAAGGTGATGGCGGGCAGCACGGCGCTGCCGGTGCACCACCGCTCAGGCGGGGAGCCCCTCAAGGCCGGCGACCGCATAGACATTGTCAGGCCCTGCACAAAGGAATGGATTCTGTCGTTAGCGATGAACGACTTCGGCGGCGGCCTGGACTATACCGGCTGGAAGCCTACCGACATCGACATCAGCTGGGACCGCACCATTACGGCCATCCACGGCGACACCATCGTGGTCGACGCCCCCGTCACCACAACCATCAGCCGCGCCTTTGGCGGTGCCTATATCGTGAGGCACCGGAGGGGCGGAGAGCTCACGGAGTGCGGCGTGGAGCATATCACGCTGGCATCGGCCGTGAACGACTGGAACGCGAAGGATGAAGACCACTGCTGGGACGGCATCTTCATGGAGCATGTGCGCGACTGCTGGGTGCGCCACGTCGACTTCAGGCACTTTGCCGGCTCGGCGGTGAGCCTGCAGAAGGAGACCAGCCGCATCACCGTAGAAGATTGCATCAGTAGCGAGCCCGTGTCGGAGATTGGCGGCTGGCGCCGCCAGACGTTTCTTACCCGCGGGCAGCAGACGCTCTTCCAGCGTTGCATCTCGCGCCACGGCATCCACGACTTCGCCGCGGGCTTCTGTGCTGCCGGGCCGAATGCCTTCGTGCAGTGCGAGGGCGAGGAGTCGCTGGGATTCAGCGGAAGCATCGGCTCGTGGGCGGCAGGCCTGCTCTTCGACATTGTGAACATCGACGGCAACGACATACGCTTCGCCAATTTAGAGCAGTTCCAGTTCGGCACCGGCTGGAACACCGCCAACAGTATGCTGTGGCAGTGTACGGCCTCGACCATAGAATGCTATTCGCCCGACCCCGACAACCGCTCGAGCGCCCATGGCTGCTGGGGCACGCTCACCGGCAACGGCGAATGGACCAGCAGCAACGACCACGTGTCGCCCCGTTCCTTGTTCTACGACCAGTTGGAGCGGCGATTGGCCGGAAGGCCTGAGCTGGGGGCTAACGCCGTCGACCCCAGGATTCTGCCCCGCTCAACCAACGCCACCAGCTCGCCTACCGTGGAGCAGGCCATGGCGCTGGCGCAGGAGTCGCTGAACGAGCCGCGCCTGACGATGGAGATGTGGATCAACGAAGAGGCTGGCCCACAGGAGCCCATCCCCGTAGGGAAGGGAACAAATACGCTTACCGCAGACCATCGGGACGCGAGCTATAGCACCCAAGGAGGGACTGGGGGAGCGTCTGCCTGTTTGTCTGTTGGTAACCAGTATAACATTCCCTGGTGGAGCGGCCGCGTGAAAGACAACTTCGTGAAGAAGGAGGGCAGGCCGGCCATTACGCGTTTCGTGCCTGGCCGCGAGGGTACGGGCTGGACCGACCTCATAGACAGCGTGGTGGCTTATCTGTCAGCCAGTCATTACAGCTCGCTGAGCCATCATTACGGATTGTGGTACGACCTGCGCCGTACCGACCATGAGCGTGTGCGCCGCGCCGATGGCGATGTGTGGGCTCCGTTCTATGAGCAGCCCTTTGCCCGCTCGGGACAGGGCACGGCTTGGGACGGTCTGTCGCGCTATGACCTGACGCGTCCCAACCAGTGGTACTGGAGCCGACTGCGCGAGTTTGCCGACAAGGCGGCTCCCCACGGCATCACCCTCTTCCATCATCATTACTTCCAGCATAATATCCTTGAGGCAGGCGCACACTGGGTGGACTGTCCGTGGCGTCCGGTGAACAACGTCAACATGACGGGCGGCAATGCACCCTTCCCCGAGCCGGTGCCCTTTGCGGGCGACAAGCGCATCTTCATGGCTGAGCAGTTCTACGATGAGACCAACGCCACGCTCCGCCCCTTGCACCGACAGTATATCCGTATGTGTCTCGACGAGCTGAAAGACCAGCCGAACGTGGTTCATCTCATCAGCGCCGAGTATACGGGTCCGCTCCACTTCACCCGCTTCTGGCTGCAGACCATTGCGGAATGGGAGGCAGAGACCGGGCGGCACGCCACTGTGGCGCTCAGCTGTACGAAGGATGCGCAGGACAGTGTGCTGGCCGACCCCGTGCTGAGCAAGGTGGTAGACATTATCGACATACGCTACTGGCACTATAACACCAAAGGGCTATGGGCGCCGGAGGCCGGTCGTAACATGGCGCCGCGACAGTGGATGCGGAAGATGCAGGTGGGCAAGACCGGCTTCGACGAGGCCTACCGTGCCGTGCGCGAATACCGCGAGCGCTATCCCGACAAGGCCGTCACCTTCTTTGCCCAGCAGTATCCTGACTACGGATGGGCGGTGTTTATGGCGGGTGGCTCATTAGCCAATGTACCCATTGACAACAGCGGTCTCGGTGCCCGTCTGCTGGCTCATGCTGTGCGCATGCATCCCGCCGATGGCGACAACTGTCTGACCTTGGGCGCCGCCGATGTGGGCTATGTGGTCTATTGCCGTGGCGACAACGCCTGTGCCGCCGTTTCGGCCGGGCGATATGACGTCTATGCCATCGACGAGAAAACGGGCGCCATCCGCCTGGTGCAGAAGAACGCCCGTTTAGACAGTGACTTCAAGCCGGCTCACGGTGCCGATGCCCATGTCTACTGGCTTGACAGGAAATAACATTGTTTTTTACTCGTGCACGTAGAGCTGCCATCCGAGATAGGTGTCGATGGCTTCACTGACAATGTCGACCACATCGGTGCGGCACATGGCTACGTGGTGTTCGAAGCCGTTCTTGCAGATATACTTCATCAGCTTTTGCAGGTTGTCAACCTTGGTGACGGCAATGCAGCCGTCCATGCCGTAGGGATCGTTGGTAATCTCGCCCTTGCCTAAGTATGCCTTGATGCAGCCGCGCGGGTCGTCGGTGGAGATGCGGAAGAAGGTGAATGGTCCTTCGCTCACCTTGGCGTAAACAGCGCCGAAGGTGTTAATTTTCCCAAGCGTTCGTCCGAGCACGCCGAGCGGCCCGAGCTTCAGGTCGTTGTTGCCCACAAACTGGCGGGGGAAGTTGCCGCAGTGGGTGCAGACGCACTTGTTGCGGTCTTCGGCAAAGTTGTTGTTCCAGTCGAGTAGGGCGGGAGCATTCTCCGACGCGAGGGCGAGGGCATACATGGAAACGGCCCCGGCGAGGTCAGTTTCGCAGGCGGCGGGTATGAGCTTATCGCTGAGCATCGACATGGTGACGCAAGCGGCACAGCCGTAGTTCTGCTCCAACGAGTCCCAGCACTGGATGGCCACGGCCTGCACGTCGTTGGCCTCGATCCACTGCTCGACGGCCACGCCGAACTTTGCCTGCAGGGCAAGCTTCTCGCGGTAGGCTTCCGGCACCTTGGCGTAGCACGCCACGCGCTCACACATGGCGGTGAACTTCGGGTCGTCGTCGCTGATCTTCTCAGCGGCGAAAAGAATCTCCGAGAGGTCGGCGGGCACTACGGTGATACCGCTTCTCTGCAGCAGTTTCTCCGAGGCGCGGCAGGTGTTGAAGCCCAAAGGACGCGTGCCTATCTGGCCGATGCGGCAATGGCGAAGGCCGTTGACCACGCGGCAGATGGCGGCGAAGCGCTTCAGGTCGTCGGCCAGCAGTGGGCTAAAGATGGAATAGGTGTGGAGGGTGGTA
>Ga0265298_10007842_pt1 | contig 12903 bp, 18 predicted proteins | sample AusTroGonzalo_MG_3_FD_193486 | JGI IMG/M metagenome (GOLD analysis project Ga0265298, IMG submission 193486) | Bovine rumen microbial communities from tropical cattle in Woodstock, Queensland, Australia - Gonzalo_01 | ecosystem: Host-associated > Mammals > Digestive system > Stomach > Rumen ... | reverse complement strand
CCGTATCCATAAAAATCTTCATACTCCCTCCAGCCTCCGGCTCACAAAAGTCTGCAACGGTTCTTTTATGTTGGCACGATAATACTGCGCCGCTCCGATCCGGCTGATGGTTCCCGCATTTCCAAAAATAAATGTGAAGTAAAACCGCATCAGGTTATCAGTAATTTCATAAAACTGCTTCTTTTTATCCTGTTTCCGGTTAATCGGTTCCGTTTTTAAAATTGTTTCCATATTTAACAGGATTTTAAGCTGTTTGTCCAACAGCCCTGTATCTGTATCATTTAATATGGAACGAATTTCGGAATACCGTTTCTTCCCGTTGCCAATAATTTCCAATATTCGCACGTCATATGCCTTCTGGATTTCTTTCAGCATGACATTTTCGACGTGGGAACGGATCAGTCCCGTTTCCGGCAACAACAGGCGGATAATATTGTCCTGAAGCGTTGCAGATGTATTTAGATTCTCCAGCACAAAAGGGCTGCCGCCGAAAACGGAATAATACGCTATTTTTTCCCCCACAGGCAGCTGGGGATAGAACTTTGCTGCGTCATAGTAATCGAAATCGCAAATGTGCTGTATCAGGGAAAAACGTCCGAACAGCGGGTTCCCTTCCGTCAGCAATTCTTTCATTACTGAGATATAAGAACCGCACAGAATCAGCTTAACATTAGACGGAAGCCGGCCAATCACCGCCTGCATATACGAATCCACTTCATTCTGTTTCTTTGACTGTTTCCAATACGGGTATTCGTCAAGGATCAACAGAATTTTTTTGTCCTGCTTTCCTAAAAAATCCATCAAATCAAACAGCGAAGCAAAACGGATAAAAGGAAGAGACAAGGAGCGCGAAACGCTCTGGCACAGCAGTTCAAGATTTCCCTCAAAGGTACTGGAAACGCATAAATGATTAATGACCACACCGGAAAAAGATTTGGCAGCCTGATTGATCAGCGTTGACTTGCCAACTCTCCGCTTGCCATAAACAAGAATGGCGGATCGCCGCTGCCAGTCAGCCAGTTCCTGTGTAAGTGCCTGTAATTCTTTCTCTCTACCTATAAACATAAACTATTCCCCCAAGATACTTTTGAAAATTAAAAGCAGTAAATAAAACACTCAACTTTCGCTGAATTTATTTTCACTGAATTTGTTTTCAGTTTTTTCTTTACTATAACCAAAACTATCTTTTTTGTCAAGGGAAATCAGCTTATTTTGCACAAGTTGACCTGGTTCGGGCGTTGAAACACCCGAACTTGATTCACAAATTCAGGCGTGATGCGGATTTTAGCACCTGATCTTTCTTAATTAATGATTCTTAATTATTAAATGTTAACGCTATGACAGCTCTAAAGGTTTAACTTGTAGGAAGCAAGTTTAAAGGATTAAGAAAGAGCTGGCATAGCGTTTCCCCTAAAAACGGCTTGAATGGAACAGTAAATATTCTCTGACCCACCTTATAGCTTAAAAATAAATACTTGCCACCAGAATCAACGATAATATAACTCGTACCACATCTTCTATATCCATCAACCGCATTGCGCGAAGATTTGTATAGGCCAATAGTTTTTCACGAAATCGTTGTTCATCGTTCATGACTTGCAAATTATCTATCAATCTGCGAAGCCCATTGAAAGTAGCAATAATTAAAATTAACGTTAAGATTTTCACAATCCAATCAACTTTATCGACAACATTAAATAATAAGGCAATACCTATCATATCTACTACTGTACAAAAAAGCCATAAACCAATAAATAATCCGGGTAAAATTTTGGGAAGCGGTAATAACTTTACTGCAGAAATCAAATCGTCAATTGCCTTCACGGCTTCAGCAACACGTTCATCGTAACTCTTCCTTGCTTTCCAAACAGCATATAGTGAATATAAAAACCAAAAGACTGCAAAAATTCCAGCCTGCATTTCAAATGTTCGTAAACTGTTCATAATGATTATCTTATTCCTTTCTATTTTTAATATCTCTCATTCGTTTCTTCTTTCAGCTTATCCAGCACATGGATAATAATACTTAAAATAAAATCCACCAGTAATCAATATATCTACGATATGCGTTTCCGTCAGGTATAAAGTCAAAATTTCGATTCATTCTTCTGCGAAAACGACGGTTACATGACTGACGGAGAATTTTTGAGTTGTAGGAATATTTTCGTAAACGATTATTATCTTTATCAAACCAGGCCCCAGCCCCGTATTTAGTTCTTGTTTGACTATAGAGATTGCGAAGCTTATTTTGGCCGCGACGACGACGAGTGCGCTTATTGCGCCAATTGTTTTTTTCCGATAGTTCTTCTTCATCTGCGAATTCAGTTGACTGATCCAGCTCTTCTTTTGCATTTTCAGAAATCATGTTTGTAGACACTTCCTTTCATCGTTCACGGGAATTCTTTTATCCCAATGAAACTTAATTGTTTTTGCCTGCCAAAAAGAAAACGACCTTTGCATCTAAAACAAAAGTCGTTTAATTTACTATGAGGGCCTTCGGTTTAAATTGTTCCATTCATTTAATAATAAACTTACCGATTCATTCCGGCTCCAATCAGAAACAGGCCAAAATACAACAGAACAATACACGCACACCAATACCTTCTGCAATGCACATACTGCTCACTCTTTTCTTCATCTGCCAACCCTTTAACCACAGCAATTGCTGACAAAGCGCAAAAGAGAGCACCGACAATCCGCTGAATACTATTGGTAATTGCCTTTAGTACCGGCAGGATGATTTCAAATCTGATTTGTAAATAAAGCAGCACACATAAAAAAATCGTAGCCGTAATCACGCAAGCCGTTTTAGTGTTGCTCAGCATACGGATACAAAAGAATCCAACAAACACAAGGATAACAATAGCCAGCATAAAATTCGCGCTTATTAAATCAGCACGAATGCCGTCTGTCATTTCACTATGTCCAATTATTGAGCCCAACATTTGACTAATCATTTACGTTTCCTCAAACTCCAGTCATTCACTTCCTTAAAATAATTATACCTTGTTTTTATTTTCGCTGTTATTCTTTTTTCATTTCAGTTTCAACCCCTATCTCGTATATACCCCTTTGAGATTATGTTTTTAATAAGAACCGTCTATTTACCTCTTTTGTCGTTTGGTTTTTTCATTGCTTTTTTCAATATGCAATCTATGCAGGCATGCATAAATCACATATTCCTTTATTGACGGATTTCCTTCCAACGTTGATACAAATTGCTCATGATATCCATCTACCGTAACCTTTTTCCGGCTGTGTTTGACCTTTTTTCTGTTTTTGTGATAAAGAACGATTTTATGCTTCTCTTTGGAATATCGTATCTGCCATTGTTCCAATTCATTTCTGATAAAGATTACGTGATCTGCCAGATCACACCTGCAGCCGTAAAATCTAACCACCCTTTCCTTTGTATTAAATTCCGTTTCCCATTGTTTAACCATATCAAAATGCATATCCGAAACAACGGTCACCGATTCGTCCAGCATTCTTCCTTTAGCAAATTTATCATTGTATTGTTGCAAAGAGTCTTTTTCTTTCCTATCTTTCTTTATTGGATCATGTAAGACTTCTGCCTTTTCTTCCGGCCCGATCCCCTTTGCCAATGTGGTTTGAAAGGGATACGAGGCTGCATTTGTTGCTTTCATCTCCTGCCATTGTGGCATCTTCTGTTCTTCCCAGGCTTCTGTAATCCGCCGTCTTTTGCCGGACCGTTTCAAGACCTGGATATAATACACTTGTTTTCCCGGCAGGGTTCGCAGTAAAAAAGTTCTGCCTCCGTTTTTATGTATGACTGCCGGAATTTCTTCACGAATTTCTTCCGATCTTGGCCATCTGTAACACCGATCCCTGAATTGGTAATAATGATCCATGAAGAAACTTTCCGTCATAATCGGGCATGGAACGATATCTTCCGCAAGGTATAGCTTCCCCGTGGGGATCCTGTTCTCATAAATAAGTTTGATATATCCGAGAATATAAAACCTTTCTCTTTTATTAGCGGTTTGCAGTATCCTCACTTTCCATAAGGTATCTGCAGGAAAAGAAATGCTGGAACAGATCTTTTTCTGTACAAACGTTGTTTTAATATACGGCATTATTTCAATATAAGGCCTGATTGACTTAAATATCAGTTGATTTTTTTCCCTGCTTCGAACATCAAAGGTTGCTGTTAGAATAACAACCTTCCCCTTGCATAAGGGCAATCTTTGTAACATTGCCTCACTGAATCCGAGACTGATAGTATTTTCTTTTTTCCATTCTTCCCAGGTTTGCGTCATTCAATCACCTGCCCATCTCCATGTGTTTTTCCGATAATTTCCCACTTCTCAAGAAGAAAACGACCTCTGTACAAATTAACAGAAGTCGTTTTGTTTATATGCTATTCATTTTTTTTCATCGCAATGTTCACGACATCAGGCAACTATTTTCGAATTCACTGCAAAGCTCACCAATCCATTCCTTTTTCGCAATTTGATCAATCCATTCTTCCGGGATTCCTTTTTCACCGCCTGTGCCGTACATAATTCCGGCGAGCCCGCCGGCAACTGCTGCGACAGTATCCGTATCGCCGCCAAGATTTACCGCCAATAAAATGCACTCACGATAACTGTTGCTGTGCAATAAACTCCATAATGCAGCTTCCAGTGTGTCCAGCACATAACCACTGCTTTCAATTCTTTCACGTGGCAACGTTTCCAAAAGCGGAAGCCTCTCAAACTCAATACGTTCTACAGGTATGTTTTTCAAAACTTCTTTTAAATCACCGCCTTGCATTAAATGCCTGGCTATTTTTATATAAATACAACAGGCCATTTTGGAAATTTCATGTGCATGGGTCAAACTGCTGACAGCATCTATTGTTTCATCATCGCAGTCTGTAAAGGCAAGCGGCAATATCCGCATCAAAGAGCCGTTACCGTTGTTCCAGTTTGCTGCGCCGCCACATAATTCCGGCGGGGTTCCTTGCATAAATCTTTGTATTGCGTAATATGTAGTACGGCCTACATCAAATGTGTTATCATACGGCGTAAAATAATTATCCGAAAACCACAAAGAGAAATTCTGCATGATATCGTGAATATCAACTTTCCCTTTTCGGGCCAGACTGTCCACTGTGGCCAGCGTCATGGAACTGTCATCAGACCAGGTTCCAGGTGGTAAGTCAAAAGTGCCATAACCGTTCATGTCCGTAACATGAAAACGATCTCGCGCCTGAAACTCAAACGGGACGCCTACCGCATCGCCTACAACAACGCCCATAATTCCATCATAAATTTTCGTCATGTAGCATCACTCCTTTTTTACTGTCTTTCTCTGTTGGAAAATTAAACATTGCTTTGATTTGAGTAAATATAAATTACAGATTAATTAAAATCTGTCATAACGTCTCGCCCAAAAATATCTTGAATGGTGCACCAAAATCAGCTTTTTCAGTTCTACTTCCATTGACAAAGTATAGATTTGTGTATATACTAAAACTCAGGAGGTGGTTTTAGTGGAAACTGCAAAATTGTTTACTAACGGCGGGAGCCAAGCAGTACGACTTCCTAAATCCTGCAGATTTAATGCAGAAGAAGTGCTGGTAAAACGGATAGCTAATGTGGTTATTTTAATTCCAAAAGACAATCGTTGGGAAAGCACACTGGCAAGTCTTGACATGTTCACAGAAGATTTTTTATCAGATAGAATTGAATCCTTACCTCTTGAAGAAAGAGAGGCAATCTGATGATCTGCTACATGCTGGATACAAATACCATCGCATATGCAAAAAACAGAAAGCCTGCATCCGTATTAGAAAATCTTACACAACTTGATCCTTCAGATGTCTGCATCTCCTCTATAACTTTGGCGGAACTGGAATACGGAGTGTTTAACAGTTCCAAACCCGGTCAAAATCGCCAGGCTTTGCTATTGTTCCTTTCCGGCATAACCATTCTTCCGTTTGGAACGGAAGCTGCGCTTGAATACGGAAAAATCAGGCATACGCTGAAAACGCAAGGAACACTCATCGGAGCTAACGACCTGCTTATTGCGGCGCATGCAAAATCTCTGAATCTGACTTTAGTAACACACAACACCCGTGAATTCCAAAGAGTCGAAGGTCTGAAAATTGAAGACTGGGTTATTGGTGATTAAGTCACTATAATAGATTTTTGCAACTTTTTACATTTTTCTATTCTGCATAAGGCAAATTTCCTCGGCAGATTTTATATATTTATAAAAATCTGCCGAGATTTTTATTGCTTTTTACAGTTAATCGAAATTATACTGTTTTTTGAAATCCGTTTCGTGGAACTGTGCATAGCAGATTTGTTATTGGACGCCCGGGACGAACTTGTAGATGTCTTTGATTTTAAACTGGCACCGGCAAAAGTGCCGGATTTGCCAGTACCACATTCTACTCTGGCGTCAAATTTGTCGATGTCGAAACGTTCTTCACCGGGCAGGTTCGGGTTTTCAATCTCCCATGTCAAATCACTGACAATCCTGTGTGCAACCCGCTGCAGTATTTGCTCTATATATTCCTCTTTCACAGAATCCGCAAATTCCTTTGAAACTTCAAGTTTAAGTTTTATTTTTGCCTTTGTCATAAAGTATCATCCTCCGTTTGTTCCTGTTCTCAACATATCCAGCAAATGCAACACATCCCTTGCCATTTCATGGTTTAACTCCTCACGTAGTTTCTTTCTCTTCTTCTGCTTCGCTGCATAGCTTACATTTCTGTCTTTCAAAACATTTCTCAAATCTTTGCTTCTTCTTTTTTGTCTTTTATTTCTCGTTTCTGTTAATTCCCTGTGCTGGCAAATATAGTTTAGATAATCCTTGATGGTAGGTTTTCCTTTGTAATTCTGAAATAACCTGCCTTCTTTTGGCTGCGGTTTCTTAAGCTCATACATTTCATCTGTTTGCAAGGTAAGCAACGGTTGTATGTGCTGCACATGATATCCCCGGATGGGTTCCCGGTCGGTATTGATCCGATAACTTTTTTTGTTTTTATGATACAGTATCATTCTGTTGAAAAGCTCGGAATATCGTAACAGCCACTGGTCCGAAAAACTGTCGACATAAATGATGCCGTCTGAAAGCTGGCACACGCATCCTTTATATTTTTTTTGTTTTTTCATAGTATGGAATTCCAAAAGCCATAGTCTGCCTAATGGCGAATTAAAAGCGTCTAAATCCTCTTCACACTTATTTTTAATGTTATGTTCTTCAATATATTCCTTTAATAATTGCAATTCATCAGGGGCTGGTGTCGCCACTTGAATAGTTTCCGTCTCTTCTTCTACAAAACTTAATTCCGCAGCCTGTTTTACAGACGAATCTAATTCCCTGCCATTACTCTTTGCTTCTTTTTGCTTTGGTGCAATTTTCGTAACAGCATCCGCCTGGGATACAGGTTTGATCTCTGCTTCCGTTTTATTTTCTTTAATAGCTTGCTTTATTTCTACAATATTTATTTCCTTTTTCTTTGTTCTACGTGTTTCAACACGATGTAATTTTCTATTTCGTTTTATAACCTGAATGTAATAGGTTTGCTTTCTGCTTAAACTACGCATCAAAAGATGACTCTTTCCACTTTTCCTTCTTGGAATAATTGCAGGTTGTTCTTTGCCGTAGGCGTTCCAATTGGTTTTAGATAATTGTTCTTCTTTCTGTTCATCCCAGATTTGTGTCATAGAAACACCTGCCTTTCATGCTTCCCGTTTTTTCTGCTTCCGTTTGAACCAGTCATATTTGCTGAACCCTTTAACACCACCATGCCGCACCGGGTCATATTTTGCGGCATGGCGTTTTTTATCCCGTCTTGCATTCCGGTTCTCTTCACTGTAATTCATAGTTATCTTCTCCTTTCCCCATTCCTGTTAAACCATCGACTTATCATTCTATTTCCACTCCGGCTTTTACAGGCAAATTGTAGATACACCTGCATAAATAACGCATATATTCTTCGTCAACAATCCCCAAAAAGAGCAGTGATTCCAACCTATTGTAAGACCAGCATGGTGGGTTCGTTCCCCAGTCAAGAGGACAGCAGCCGCAATCTTTTTCACGGACTTCCCAGCAATATAATTCAGTGTATTCTTTAGTGTACTGGCAGGCAAAGCATTGGTAAGAAGCATATAGTTCGTACGGGAACAGATCTAAGAAGGCCCTGATTTTTGCCCTGCAAACGATGACCTGCATTGACTCTTCACGTTTTGCAGTTTTAGCTTCTTGTAAAATGTATTCCGGCATGGCAGCCCAGAGTTTGCGGTGTTTGCTGTATTTAAATACCAATTTCTTTTCCGTCATAATTAAGATTCACCCCTTTATAATTAAATGGATTTTTCTTCATTGCTATACAACTTTACACAAACGGATTTCCTGTTCCGTGCCAGCCGTCTCCTTCTTCTGAAGGTATATCATCCTGCCAGTCATCATAATAACTGTTGTCATATCCATCATCGTTTGAATAATGAGGATGAGAATAACGATAACCTGAATAATTGCCAGTACTGCTTGTTTTGGTTTTCTGTTCTTCTATTTTTTGCTGGTATTCAGCGCTTGTATTATGCCTTTCTTCTGCCTGGTTTCTGGACTGTGTATTTCCACTCTCTGAAGAGGCATCGCTTAGAAAAGAATACACGCACTTAATTATTATGCACAAAGAGAGAAAACCTATGATCGTCGGCAAATTCACTAAGATAAATCCAATAAACAGCAAGGCAAAAATTGTTTCAAACAAAGATTTCATTCGTTCACCTTCTTTTTCTTATGATTAGGGAAAAGCAGCTTTGCTTTTGTTTCAATTTCAGACTACGCTTCTTTTTTCCCGTCAAATACTTCCAAGCGGCACGTTGTCGCCATGATTCCGTACTGGTACATAATTCCCAGCTCCGTCTGCGCCGGGGCATACTGGTTAAAGGCAGCTTCCACAAACCATTTGATAGCTTCTTTCATATCCTGTTGAACGCCCAGCCCCCAGTCATACATCCAGGCAAGCTGGTATTGTTTGTCCGAATAACCGGCCATCGCCTCAAATTTTGTTCCAAAGAATTCCAATTTTGAGATTTCTTTCCAAAGCACATCCAACCGGGTTTGGGAAATGTACTTTCTTTGTAATTTTCCATGTCTTGCCTTCATCTTGTACTCTTCACAACATTTCGGAACAAAATAGGGTGCAACAAAGAAGTCCGGATCACCGATTGCCTGCACAAATTCAGCATCTTTGTTCCACTCTCCTATGGAGCGAATCGCCTCCTTATTGCCGCGCATTGCAGCATGATGCAGCCACTTGGCCCCTTGCTGCGGATTTTCGTTTGTTCCATAACCATAAAAATAATAAGCAGACAAAAGATATTGGGCATCTGCATTGCCACCCAGTGACTTTCGTTTCACGGCCTCAAACTCTTCGATGCATTGCAGCATTTGCACTGCCAGCGGTTCGTTTTGCAGGGCTGCTTTTTTATACCAGTAAACGGCATCCGACCAATATTGTTCCATATCCGTTCCCGCAAACGAAACTTCCTCCTGATACAATACCGGACGGTCGGGCATCCCGTTTTTTCCCTTTCGACAGATACCAAAACCTCGTTTTTCCAGCTCAAATTCCAATATCGGCTCCAGCCGCCAGTTATTTCGCATAAATGCATCACCTGCCTTCTTATCCCGCCAGCTTCGTCTGTTGCAGGTTTTGTTGTTCCCCTTCCGCAAATGCTTTGTCAATATCCCGCTTGGTTATCAGCATCTCCTGTCCTTTAGCATTGCGTTTGATTGTGTACATCTTCTCCAAGAGCACGTTTTCTATAATGGAGCGTAAGCCTCTGGCTCCGGTACCGTTTTGAATCGCCTTGTTTGCAATGGTCTGCAGTGCGCCTTCACTAAAACGCAAATTTACATTGTCAAAGCGGAAGATTTCCTGATACTGTTTCACTAACGCATTCTTAGGTTCCGTTAAAATACGGCAAAGTTCCCCCGCTTTCAATTCGTGAAGCGGTGCAATAACCGGCAGCCTCCCCAACATTTCAGGGATAATTCCATATTTCCTAAGGTCTTCCGCTACAGTTTTATCTATTATTTCATTAAAGCTTAAACATTTTTCTTTTTCCTGCGTTTCCTGGGACAAACAAAAGCCTAACGGCCTTTTATTTACTTTTTGAGACTTTACCCTTTTTCTAATGATGTTATCTATGCCGACAAACGCACCTCCTACGATGAACAGGATGCGGCTGGTGTCAACAGGTATAGTATTCGCATTCGGATGGCGACGTACCCCGCTTTCCACAACATCTACCTGTGTGCCTTCTATAATTTTCAGTAACGCCTGCTGCACGCCTTCCCCGCTTACATCTCGGGTAATGGACATGTTCTCTTCCCCTTTGCAGGCCAACTTATCAATTTCATCTATGTACACGATTCCGGTTTCCGCCCTGGCAACATCCCCATCCGCCGCCTGGAGCAAGTGTTGGATACAACTTTCCGGGTCTGCGCCCACATATCCGTTTTCTGTCAAAGTGGTTGCGTCGCTGATAGCAAAAGGCACCTTCAATATATTTGCCAGTGCTTTGATCAGTGCCGTTTTGCCGACACCGGTTGGTCCCAGCATCAGAATATTGCTCTTTTCAATTGTTATTTTTTCTTTTTCATCCTTATGCTCCGCTTCGTAGCTCAGCATTTTGTAATGGTTGTATACTGCAACAGACAGGATCTTTTTTGCCCGCTCCTGCCCTATGATGTGCTGATCCAGATACTGTTTGATTTTTTCCGGGCTTAACCGGCTCCAGTCAGGCTGCCGCATTTTCTCTTCACTTTTCTCCGCTTTACCCTTAATTTCCGGATGATTCAGCATCATGCCGACTTTTTCCCAGCAGGATTCACAGATGTAAACGTTTCCGCATTCATCTCCCACCAGTACTCTCGCCTCATTCTCTTTCTCGCCGCAAAAACTGCATTTATGTTCCGTCATCCAATCACTCTCCTTGCTCTGGAAACACCATTCGTTTTTTCTTTGGAAAGCACACTCCGGCGGTGGCCGCAATTAATAGCTCAATATCTTTTGTTTGGCTTAACAGATGGACTTGCATCATAAGTTCCCTTTCGCATTCTCGCTGAAATAATATTTGAAGATTTCTTCCAGAACTTCGTCGCTGAAACTTTTCCCATCGTGCGTCGTCGGATATTTCCGAAGATATTTCAGCGCGTGATCGCGCAGCGTCAGTCTCTGGAACAGATAGGTCTTATCGAGTTCTTCCTCGAGGATCTCGAGATCGGCCATGATATTATTGATTTCATTGGCAGCCAAAACGGTTGCCATTTGTTTCTGTTCTTCCGTCAAGCGTCTTCGTTCGTTCAGATAAATTACCGGCATAGTACGCACCTCCTGTTTTCCTGTTCATCTTTATATCAGCAGGTTCTGTATCACTCTGCGTTAGTTGTTGTCAGTAACAGTTTCATTCAAACACTGCTTTTAATCTCGCCGGAAAATCCGGCCACTTCCATTCCCTGTTGGCTCCATATTGTATAGTACGGGCATTTTTAATTTCCTTCCTGATTCGAACGCCATAATTTAAAAATGCTCGATACATATAATTGTACGAATAGTTTTCGTCACATTCCTTAATTACATTCAACATCTGCTGAGCCATCCATACATCACTCACTCCGAAGCCATCACTTTTCGGATCCCACAAGACACTTTCCATAGTAATACTGCCACATTGGTAGCTTGCGATCCACAAATCAGATACCGCTGTTGTCCTGTCGACAAAAATCAGTACTTCTAACGGGTGCGCCCCATCCGTTTCAAATTCCATCCTTGTAGTCATCCCAAAATGGAACTGTTCCCTACTTTCCAGGTAATCTTTTGTCGTTTTATCCATAGCATCAACTCACTTTCTTATATTTCCTGCCCGGTCTCTCCCTGCGACCATGCTGTAAGGTCTTCGCATGCCGTTTCGTTAGTTTCAGCACGCTCGCTCGCATAGACGATTTTGTTCGTCTCTGACATGGTCGCCGGAACTTTGCCGTTCCCTGGGCCTTATTCAGACTCAAAGGAGAGACCGGCGCTATTCAATTGTCAAGGTGCAAAGTTTAGCCCTGAGACGAAAAAGACTTCGGATCCAAAACATCAGAGAGCCAAACAGGTACACTTGTCCTGTTGATAGGTTTAGGAGTTTGTTTTTTTGGGGCCACTGCTCTGTCGCAAAGCGTATCCGCTTCGCCAGGCAGAGACAGTAGTTCCATGCAGAACTCCAGTCCTGTGTAATCAGGCACTTTTCCTGAAAACACGCTCAACCGATGTTTTAATCCGAAGTCTTTTTTGGTTCGTATCCTTTCTTTCAGACACTCACGTTATTTTTAAAGATCGACTGCGCCTATTGTATAACAATGATTTTGTTTTGTCAAGCACTTTTTAGATTTTTTATTTTGTTTTTTATTTTTCTTATGCAATTATATTGTCTTTTCTTATTATAATATTTTAAAATATTCGTTATTTCGTTTAACTTGTTTTTTATTTCTGCGATCGTTTTCGCCTCTTTTTCTTCACTTTTCTTGTTGAATTGCAATGTGTTCCAAATCGAGATTCAAAAAACAAAAAGACCTCGGATTTCCAACACACCGGAACCATACAGGTACACTTATCCCCTGTCTGCTTTCTGGTGATGTTAAATATCCGAAGTCTTTTTAGTTAGTTACCTCTCTTTTAGACACTCACGTAATCGTAAAAGTTCAAGCTTGAGTATTTTACTAAACTTAATTCGTTTTGTCAAGTGTTTATTTTAATTTTTTTCACCCTCAAAACAATCCCTCTTCCACCTTCGGCTTATTTATAATCCTGAAATAGCTTTTGTAAACCTTCAGCCGGATCTTCTCATTGATGGGATAAGGTTTATTCGTGCCCTGCAGCGAATAATAAAT
>Ga0265298_10007841_pt1 | contig 12903 bp, 9 predicted proteins | sample AusTroGonzalo_MG_3_FD_193486 | JGI IMG/M metagenome (GOLD analysis project Ga0265298, IMG submission 193486) | Bovine rumen microbial communities from tropical cattle in Woodstock, Queensland, Australia - Gonzalo_01 | ecosystem: Host-associated > Mammals > Digestive system > Stomach > Rumen ... | reverse complement strand
ACATCAGGGCTGTCAGAAAACTGGAGAAGGCATAGACTTCTGCCTCGACTGCCGAGAACCAGAACGTGTCGCTGAAGGTGTAGGCCAATGCGCCAACCATGCCGCATGCCTCAATAGTGATGACCTGCGAAATGCTTATTTCCCCATCGCTGATAGTGCAAATCAGTTTCTGGGCAAGGTGTGTCACCGTAAGAAACAGGAAGAATATGCAGCCCGCACTCAGCAGTGCCGACAGGAGATTAACCATCAGCGCCACATGAGACGGATCACTGGCCAGCTGTGAGAACAGGTTGGCGGCTAACATAAAGACAGGTGCGCCAGGCGGGTGACCAATCTCCAACTTATAGCCACACGCAATGAATTCAGGACAATCCCACAGACTGGCCGTTGGTTCCACAGTCAGTCCATAGACAATAGCGGCAATGGCAAAGACAAGCCACGCCATGCAAGTGTTGAGTTTCTTAAATGTTTCTTGTTGCATAATGCTTTGCACGTTTCATTAAACGGCTGCAAAGCTAACAACAATTATGTAAACATACAGCAAAAACTGTCTGACATTTGTCTGACAATTGTCTGACAGGAACCTATCTGTCTGATAGTCAGACCGTATGACTTTCCCCTGTCTGACTCGATTTTGAGGTCAGAATGTTCTTCTATGATGGGTTTCAGTCGTCGGATAAGCGTGTATAGCGTCTCGCTGGCATCGGGTTTCTTGGGCCAAAGCGCATCGCATATCTCTGCTTTCGACAGTTGATGCGAGGGCGATTGCCACAACATTTCCATCAGTTGCTGCTGCATAGGGGTAAGTTTTACTTCGCTGCCTTTTGCATTGATGAACCGCCCATCTTGCAGCGCCAAGCCGCCATAGAGTCCTAATGCTGACAGCCGCCTATGCTGATACAGGCAGAACAGGCTCCACAGCAGCACCATCGACCAAAGAATCATCGAAGGACGCTGGTCAGAGAGTGAGAAGATCGTGGCTGTTGAAACCTGCGGACGGGGACGGAATCCTTTCTTGGTGTCCACCGCCAAAACAGCATTTCCTCTCAAACCCTCTATTTGCAGGTGACTGTTGAACACCTGAATAGTGTCAGCACTGATGACGTCCGACTGCTGTTCATTCAGCGCTTTGGCCAATGCCTGATTCACATCCTCAGTCACCAACTTCTCCGTTGCCTTATAGCTGGTCAGGCTCACCATGCTTGAAGCGATTATCAGTGCAAAGAGCACCACTACTGTATATCGTTGTTTCATTGTTACGAATAATTGTTTGAGATTGGATGCAAAGTTACGAATTTTCCTGCAAACTCGTGCCTATTAAATGAAAAAAGTGACAAGATTTAACGGTTCCAATCCAATTACGTCCATCCTCCATCTTTTAGTGTAACTTGTTTTCAGTAAACATATTACGGATGGAGGAAGATAGATGGAAGATGGAAGATAATCCTCAAAAACACCTAAAACCGACTCAAAAAGCAGTTGTTTTCAACCTTAACGATAACAAAAACAATAACTATTTTCCCAGCTGGTTTCAGGGCGGTGATTCAGAAGTTACGGTGATTTCTCCAGGAAATCACGGCAACTTCTTCAAGAAATCACGGCAACTTCTTCAAGAAGTCACGGCACTTTCTGGAACTTTTCTAGGTGATTTCTGCAACTTTTCCTATGGATTTCTGTTTGTCCCAGCCCTTGGGACAATAACTAGCCCTATGGATTTCTGTCACTTTTCTTAGGCCATTCTGTCACTTTTCTTAGGTTTCTTTGGTTTTTGCCTACACTATACAAAGTTGCCTACACTAAATTATCCATTGATAATCAATAGATTAACCTTTAGTGTAGGCAATTTGGCAGAAAATGACTCTCCTGCGCGCGTGACTATCGGATGAACAGCAGCTCACGATACTTTGGCAGAGGCCAGAGTGAGTCGTCGACGATGAGCTCCAGCTTGTCGATCTCATAGCGGATGGTGTCGAGTTTCGGCTCCACCTTGTCGTGGTAGGCGATGGCCTTCTCGTGCTCGTCCTCAATCTTATTGGCCAGCTTACGGGCGTTAACCAGCTCTTCCACACCTTTCTCGATGGCAGAGGTGCGCTCGGCAATCTCCTCGATAATCTTCAGGTTGCGAGCGTTCAACTTCTCGGCCTTGTCGTTGGGGAAGACGGTGGAGACGCTGTCCACATTCTTCAGGAGGGCGCTCTGATAACGGGTAGCTACTGGGATGATGTGGTTCATCGACAGGTCACCCAGTACACGGGCCTCAATCTGAATCTTCTTGGTATAGGTCTCCCACTTCACCTCGTTACGTGCCTCGAGTTCCTTCTTCGTCATCACACCCAGGCTCTCGAACATCTCGATGCTTTCCTTGTCAAGGTAGCGCTCGAAGATCTTCGGACAAGACTTCTCAACGTCCAGACCGCGCTTCTCAGCCTCGATGACCCACTCGTCAGAGTAGCCATTACCGTCAAAGCGAATGGGCTTACAGGTCTTGATGTCCTCGCGCAGCACGTCGATGATGGCGTGGAAGGTGGCGCTGTGGCCAGTGCCAGCGAGTTTCTTCTCGAACTCAGGAATCTTGGCGTCAACACGCTTTTTGAATGAGACGAGGGCCTCGGCGACGGCGCTGTTGAGGGCAATCATTGCGCTGGCGCAGTTAGCCTCTGAACCTACGGCACGGAACTCGAAGCGGTTACCTGTGAAGGCAAAGGGCGATGTGCGGTTACGGTCGGTATTGTCGATGAGCAGTTCGGGAATCTCTGGGATGTCCATCTTCAGTCCCTGCTTGCCAGCCATAGCGAGGATGTTGTCCACGTCGGCTTTCTCGATGTGGTCGAGCAACTCGCTGACCTGCTTGCCGAGGAACGAGCTGACGATGGCGGGCGGTGCCTCGTTGGCGCCCAGACGGTGAGCGTTGGTGGCACTCATAATCGAGGCCTTCAACAGTCCGTTGTGCTTATAAACACCCATCAGGGTCTCTACGATGAAGGTGGCGAAGCGCAGGTTCTGTTCTGCGGTCTTGCCAGGAGCGTGCAGCAGGATGCCGTTGTCAGTGCTCAGACTCCAGTTGTTGTGCTTACCAGAACCGTTGATGCCAGCGAAGGGCTTTTCGTGAAGCAGGACGCGGAAGCCGTGCTTGCGGGCTACTCTCTTCATCAGCGACATCAGCAGCATGTTGTGGTCAACGGCAAGGTTGGTCTCCTCGAAGATGGGAGCCAGCTCAAACTGGTTGGGAGCCACCTCGTTGTGGCGCGTCTTGCAGGGGATGCCCAGTTCCAAAGCCTCAATCTCCAGTTCACGCATGAAAGCTGCCACACGCTCAGGGATGGAGCCGAAGTAGTGGTCGTCCATCTGCTGGTTCTTGGCTGAGTCGTGTCCCATCAGCGTACGACCCGTCAGCAACAGGTCAGGACGGGCGGCATAGAGACCCTCGTCAACGAGGAAGTACTCCTGCTCCCAACCCAGGTTAGAAGTGACTTTCTTTACGGCGGTGTCGAAATAGTGGCAGACGTCCACAGCAGCGACGTTTACGGCATGCAGGGCACGCAGCAATGGTGCCTTATAGTCGAGCGCTTCACCGCTATAAGATATAAATACGGTGGGGATACACAGCGTGTCGTCGATGATGAATACAGGTGACGTGGGATCCCAAGCGGAGTAACCACGAGCCTCAAAGGTGCTGCGGATACCACCAGAGGGGAACGACGAAGCGTCAGGCTCCTGCTGAACGAGCAGTTTGCCAGTGAACTCCTCAACCATACCACCCTTGCCATCGTGCTCGATAAACGAGTCGTGCTTCTCGGCGGTGCCCTCTGTCAGCGGCTGGAACCAGTGGGTATAGTGTGTCACGCCATTCTCCGTGGCCCACTGCTTCATGCCTTCTGCCACAGCGTCTGCAATCTGACGATCCAGGCGTGCGCCATTGTCCATCACGTCTATCATCTTCTCGTACACGTCCTTCGGCAGGTACTTATACATCTTCTCACGGTTGAAGACCTTTTTTCCGAAATACTTCGCGGGTCTCTCACTGGGTGCTTTTACGTCGAGCGGCTTCTTCTTGAAAGCTTCGCCTACGACCTGAAATCTTAATGCTTCCATAATCTAATGATTTTAAATGATACTTATTTGTTGATTGTTAATAATTTGTCTCATTATGTCTGGGAAAGCTGCTTTAAACCTCCCTTCCGTTGTGAAGACGGAAGGGAGGGACCTGGGAAGATTATGGATGCAGCGTAAAACCCAGAACCAGGTAGGCTTTCTGTGAACAGGGGTTGGCAACCACCTGTCCAAAGATGGGTATTGAGAACGAGTCTGTCACCTTGATATCCTTCGTCGCCTTCAGAGCGACGTTGGTAACGGCGAAGCCCGACGTCCAACCATTATAAAAAGAGGTAGCATAGGGGATGGCGCCTGCCGTTGCCGTCCAGTCGACGGTAGCCAGTTGGAAGGGGACATTCACCTCGAAGTAGCTACTGTAGGCACGTTTGCCGTCCTTGTTCGTTCCGTCGTTACCAGCAAAGTTGGTAAACCACTGGAGCGATGCGAAGCCGAAGTCGTAGCCGACGTTCGCTTCAAAGACGTGGTTAGTGCCGTGAGCATTGTACTTAAAATAGCGGCCTTCCGGATCGCCACCGTCGTTTGTCCAATAGTCGGTAATACCGATATTGAATCCGCCATTGCTATAGGCGAGGGTGAGATCTAACTCCTTGGTGTCTTCAGAGTTCGACAATCCAACGTTACCCCATGCCGACAGCGACAGTCCCTTGTAGCTTACTCCGAGAGTCGGCTGTATCGACACATTGCCTAAGTCCTGGCCACGCCAGATGTAACTGCTGACAACATCACCACTAATCGTTGCCTCTACTGTATCTTGAGCATAGGCGGTCACTCCCATGACCATACCCAATGCGAATAAAACAATCTTTTTCATATTCTTTACTTTTTACTATTTTACCTTTTTACTTTTTTATCTTTTTACCTTTAGTTATAACATGCCTCTCCATGTTCGTAAATGTCGAGACCCTCTTCCTCAATACGCTTGTCGACACGCAGGCCGTGCAGCTTCTTGATGCCATAGAAGAGGACGAAACCGCAGGCGGCAGCCCATAGGTCAATGACCAGAATACCGAAGCACTCAGCGCCGAAGAATCCCCAACCATGACCGTAGAAAGCTCCGTTGGTAGTAGACAGCAGACCTGTCATCAGGGTACCGAGGATACCGCAGACACCATGTACAGAAGAAGCACCTACAGGATCGTCGATATGCAGCGTATGGTCGATAAATTCGATGGCATAGACAAGAACCAGTCCACAAACGAAACCGATGATAACCGCTCCAGCAGGCGATACGAGATCGCAACCAGCCGTGATGCCTACAAGACCTGCCAACACACCGTTCAGTGTCAGTGAGAGAGAGGGCTTGCCGTACTTCAGATAGGTGAGGAACATCGTAGCCACACCTCCTGCTGCTGCGGCGAGGTTCGTGGTCAGAAAGACGTGTGAGATAGCCACACGGTTCACCTCGCCACTGGCTGCCAGCTGTGAGCCAGGGTTGAAACCGAACCAGCCTAACCAGAGGATGAAGACACCCAGAGCCGCCATCGTCAGGTTGTGACCAGGAATAGCGCGGCTCTTGCCGTCCTTCGCATATTTACCGATACGGGGACCGAGTGCCATAGCACCGATCAGAGCCAGTACGCCACCCACGCTATGCACGATGGCAGAACCTGCAAAGTCGTGGAACACATCACCGAAGGTTGACATCATGAAGCCGTCGGCAGCTTCGTTGCAGAGCCAGCCGCCTCCCCAAGTCCAGTGACCTTCGATGGGATAGATGAACAGCGAGATGACCGCGCTATATATCAGGTACATCGAGAACTTTGTGCGCTCAGCCATCGCACCGCTGACGATGGTGGCAGAGGTGGCACAGAACACAGTCTCGAAAATCAAGAAACCCTCTACGGGCAGCTCACCTTTATAGAAGCTTAGGTCGCCCCAGTTGGGAGCACCAATGAAACCTGCGCCCTCGCTGCCGAACATAAAGCCGAAGCCGAGGAAGAAGAACAGCAGGGAGCCGAACATGAAGTCGACGAAGTTCTTCATCAGGATGTTCGCAGTGTTCTTACTGCGCGTAAAACCTGCTTCACACAGCGCAAAGCCAGGCTGCATCCAGAAAACCAACATGGCTGCCAATAGCATCCATACAGTATCGAGTGATAATCCTATTTCGTTCATAACTATAAGCCTCCCCCTAACCCCCTCCAAAATGAGGGGGAACCCGAACGGAGGTACGGGGTTTATTTTTGTCTTTAGTCTCTCCCCTCCCTTTGGAGGGGTTGGGGGAGGCTTTACTTCTTATCTCTTAATACGGTGTCACCATGCTCACCAGTACGGATGCTCCACGTGTCGATCATCTCGCTTACGAAGATACGGCCGTCTCCAACCTCACCTGTGTGTGCTACCTGCAGTATCACCTTCACTGTCGGCTCTACGAACTGGTCGCGACATACGATGGTCAGTGCCACACGCTCTATCACATCCGTCGAATACTGGACGCCACGATATATCCTTTCCTGTCGGCTCTGTCCGATGCCGTGAACGTTATGATACTCAAACCAGTCGATGTCCGAACTGAGCAAGGCCTCTTTGACCTCTTCGAACTTTGTCTTCCTGATAATTGCTTCAATTCTTTTCATAACTTTGTCCTTTTACCTTAATTAATACTTAGTCCACTTATAAGACCTTTATCTGTCAATTGACGCTGCAAAGGTACGACAAAAATGAAAGGAAGCCAAAGACTCCCTTTCATTTTGTGTGTTAAATCTGTCATTAATTGACAATTTGTAAACATTTTAAAGTGATTTATGTCGTTTTGCTTTCTTTTTAGCCAAAAATGCTTTCATTTTGTAACATTTTGTCATTTGCCGCTCCAAGTCTCGATACGATTGAGCGCTTCTTCCGTCTTTTCATGGCTGTTGAAGGCAGTGAAGCGCACGTAGCCCTCACCACTGGGACCAAAGCCGACGCCAGGAGTACAGACGACATTAGCGCCGTAGAGCAGGGCCTCGAAGAAGGACCATGAGTCCATGCCGTCGGGCGTTCGCATCCAGATATAGGGGGCGTTCTCGCCACCATACACCTCATATCCCAGGTCACGCAGACGTTTCAGCATCCGCTGGGCGTTGTCCATATAATAGTTGATGGTGGTCTGAATCTGCTGTTTGCCCTCTGGCGTGTAGATAGCCTCTGCAGCGCGTTGCGAGATATAGCTTGTACCGTTGAACTTTGTACACTGACGGCGTAGCCACAACTGATTGAGCGGAATGCGCTCACCCTCGAAAGTCGAGACGGTGACATCTTTCGGAACGATGGTATAGCCGCAGCGGACACCCGTAAACCCTGCCGTCTTCGAGAACGAATGGAATTCGACGGCACACTTTCTTGCACCACGAATCTCATAGATGCTATGCGGAATCTCAGGGTCGCGGATGTAAGCCTGATAAGCGGCATCGTAAAGAATCAGAGCATCGTTCTTTAGCGCGTAGTTCACCCACTTACGCAGTTCCTGCTTCGTGATCACAGTACCCGTCGGGTTGTTGGGATAACACAAATAAATCACATCGACGGGGCGACCGTGAGGAAGTGGCGGCACGAAACCATTCTCTGCCGTACACGGCATATAACGTACATTGGTCCAGCGTCCATCACGGAAGTTGCCGCAACGGCCAATCATCACATTCGAATCGATATAGACGGGATAGATGGGGTCGGTCACACCAATAAAGTTGTCCCAATGGAGCAGTTCTTGGAAGTTACCCGTGTCGCTTTTCGCTCCGTCGTTGATAAAAATCTCGTCTATGCTGAGGTGTACACCACGCGTCAGGAAGTCATTCTTCAGAATGGCTTCACGAAGGAAGTCATAGCCCTGCTCAGGTCCATAGCCGCGGAATCCCTTGATGGTCCCCATCTCATGGGCAGCCTTATGCATGGCCTCCACAACGGCAGGTGCCAAGGGCTGGGTCACGTCACCGATACCTAAGGAGATGACGTCGGCCTTGGGGTGCATTACCTTAAAAGCGTTCACCTTCTTGGTGATATCAGCGAACAGGTAATTCTGCTGCAGATTCAGGAAATGTATATTTACTAATGCCATATTGCAATCGTTATTTCGTTATCATGTTATTTCGTTATATCGCGTCAATCTCGCCGTCGAAGACAAATTCAGCGGGTCCTGTCATATAGACGTGATTGTCTGACTCCCGCCAATCGATGGTCAGTGTGCCACCGTCCATTACGATATTGCTTTTGCGACCAGCTTTACCTAAGTATGCAGCAGCAACAGCGGTAGCGCAAGCTCCTGTGCCGCAGGCCTGAGTGATGCCACTGCCACGTTCCCAGACGCGAGTGCGGATACTGCCATCATTCTCCAAATGGGCAAACTCAATGTTACATCGCTGCGGAAAAGCAGGGTGCAGTTCGAGGATGCGGCCTGTCTCACCCACCTGATCGACATCGTTCGTGAAGATGACGTAGTGGGGATTGCCCATCGAGACGAACGTACCCTTGTCAAGACCACGGCAGGAAATGAATTGTGACTCGTTTTCAAAGACCGGCTCTAACATATCAACGGAAACAGTGGCTACTTTATTATCTTCAATATGTAGACTTAGCGTTTTCACACCCGAAAGTGTCAACAAACGAATCTCTTTCTTGTCCGTCAACCCTCGTTCATAAAGATACTTACCGATACATCTCGATGCATTGCCACACATCATAGCCTCACTGCCATCGGCATTGAAGATGCGCATGGAAAAATCTGCTTCTGGAACGGTCGATTTATTAATCAGTACCAGTCCGTCAGAACCGATACCCTTATGACGGTCACTCCATTTCCTGGCAGCATCAGCAGGGTTGGAGATGTGGTGAACCATGGCGTTGACATAAATGTAGTCGTTGCCACAGCCGTGCATCTTGGTGAAGGGAATTCGGGTCATACTTTTTGCGTTATAACATTATTACGGTATCTCGTTATTTCGAGAGGAATTTGTGGACGGCGTTGGCTGTCTGTTTGCCGCTGGCCATTGCACGAACGACGAGAGAGGCACCGTTGGCAGCATCACCACAAACAAAGACGTTGGCGGGGTAGTCGGGGTGTTCTGGCTTCAGGAATCCCATTGCCAGCAATACCAGCTCAGCTTTGATAATCTCAGGCTTGCCCTTCTCCACCATAATGGGACGACCGCCTTCTGGATTGGGCTTCCAGTCGATTTCCTGAACTTTCACACCTGTCAGTTTGCCATTCTCACCCAAGAACTCCAATGTATTGATGTTCCAGCGACGAATGCAGCCTTCCTCGTGACTCGAAGTAGTCTTGAGGGTGCGGGGCCATTCGGGCCAGGGATTCTGCGGGTCTTCGGGACCTTCAACAGGTTTAGGCATAATCTCAATTTGGGTAACACTCTTGCAGCCTTGGCGGTGGGCGGTGCCAATGCAGTCACTACCCGTATCACCACCGCCAATCACAAGTACGTCTTTGCCCTTGGCGGAAATCCGTTCATCTTTCGAGAACTCCCTGCCAGCGAGAATGCGGTTCTGCTGCGACAGCAGTTCGAGGGCGAAGTGCACGCCCTTCAGTTCACGACCAGGGGCCTTGAGGTCTCTTGCGGTGGGCGTGCCAGTAGATATGACGACGGCGTCGAACTGTTGTGTAAGCTGCTGTGACACAGCATCAGACTCAACGGCTTCACCGTAACGGAACTCGATGCCCTCGGCCTCCATGAGGCGGATGCGACGGTCTATGATGGCCTTGTTGAGTTTGAAGTTGGGGATACCGTAGCGGAGCAGTCCGCCAGCAGCTTCGTTCTTCTCGAATACGGTCACCTTGTAACCCCTCTGGTTCAGGTCGTTGGCAGCAGCCAGTCCTGCAGGCCCCGCACCAATCACGGCCACTTTTTTGCCATTACGCTCAATGTCTGTCTTGGGCTGGATAAAACCCTCGCGGAAAGCGGCCTCGATGATGGCTGCCTCGTCTTCACGGTTGGTTGTCGGCTCGTGGTTAAAGCGGTTCAGCACGCAGGCTTTCTCACAGAGTGCAGGACAGATACGACCTGTGAACTCAGGGAAGGGATTGGTCGATGTCAGGAGTTTATAGGCCAGCTCCCAGTCGCCCTTATACAGGGCATCGTTCCACTCAGGGGCTTTGTTGCCCAGCGGACAGGCCCAGTGACAGAATGGTACACCACAGTCCATACAACGGCTGGCCTGCAGTTTGCGCTCACGGGTGTTGAGCGTCTGTTCGACTTCGCTGAAGTCGTGGATTCTATCTTGTATCGGACGATAACCAGCCTCTTGGCGGTGTATCTCCAGAAATGCTTTTGGATTTCCCATTTTTTTTACCTTTTTACTTTTTTACCTTTTTACCTTTAGTAGTCGCGCTGGATGTCGGCAATCTTCTCGTGCAGACGTGCCATCTTCTCTTCTTCAAGTACGCGTTTGTACTCGATGGGCACTACTTGGATGAAGTCCTCGATGCAGTGGTGCCAGTCATCGAGCATGCGTCCGGCGAGAGCCGAACCCGTGTGCAGATAGTGCTGGCGGATGAGTTCGAGCAGTTCCTTGCGAGAGACTGAGTCCTCAACAAGAGAGAGCTCCACCATGTCCATGTTGCAGAAATAGTCGAAGGTGTGGTCAGGGTCATAGACGTAAGCCACACCGCCACTCATACCAGCAGCGAAGTTACGGCCTGTCTTGCCGAGAACTACTACGCGACCGCCAGTCATATACTCGCAGCAGTGGTCGCCTGCACCCTCGATGACGGCGATAGCTCCAGAGTTGCGCACGCCGAAGCGCTCGCCGACCTTACCATTAATATAGAGTTCGCCTGATGTGGCACCGTACAAACCGGTATTACCAGCTATGATGTTCTCCTCAGCCTTGAAGTCTTCGCTCCTGCGGGCTGGAGGTAGAATCGATATGCGACCACCCGAGAGACCCTTGCCAAAGTAGTCGTTGGCCTCACCTTCCAGACGGATATCCAGTCCCTTCACGGCGAAGGCGCCAAAGCTCTGACCAGCCGAGCCCTTGAACTTGATTTTTATCGTGCCGTCGGGCAGGCCCTGTTCTCCGTATTTCTTGGCGATGACACCAGAGAGCATCGTGCCAACAGCGCGATCGGTATTCCTGATGCCGTAGTCAAGCGTCACTTCCTCGCCGTCATTGATAGCCTTTTGAGCAGCCTTGATGATTTCTAAGTCAGTGACATCGGCCACCTTCGTAAACTCACCGCGGTCCCAATAGAGCGGCTTATCGCTCTCCGGCTTATGCAGCAGACGTGCAAAGTCAATAGTCTTCCATTTCTCGACGACCTCCGCGCAGCTCGCTGAGCTTGTCGCAGTGTCATAGCGACCACCGAGATTCTTCACCTCAATCAGCTCCGTATGACCGATGATTTCCTTCAGCGAGTGTACGCCAATCTCAGCGAGATACTCACGCACCTGCTCAGCCAGGAAAGTGAAAAAGTTAACCACGTACTCGGCTCTTCCCTCGAAATGTTTCCTCAACTCGGGGTTCTGGGTGGCAACACCCATCGGACAAGTATTGGTGTTACACTTGCGCATCATCACGCAACCCAGCACAATCAGCGGCAGTGTACCAAACGAGAATTCGTCGGCTCCGAGCAGGGCCATGATAATCACGTCCTTCGCGGTCTTCAGCTGTCCGTCGGTCTGCAGGCGCACCTGGTTTCTCAGTCCGTTCATCACCAGCGTCTGCTGCGTCTCAGCGAGACCGATTTCAGGCGAGATACCTGCGAAGCGCATCGAACTGGCAGGACTTGCACCCGTACCGCCCTCGCTGCCGCTGATAACAATCAGGTCGGCCTTAGCTTTGGCCACGCCCGCTGCTATGGTTCCTACGCCACTTTCGGCAACGAGTTTTACGCTGACGGCAGCGGTGGGGTTGATATTCTTGAGGTCGAAGATGAGCTGTGCCAAGTCTTCGATAGAATAGATATCATGGTGAGGTGGGGGAGAGATGAGCGATATGCCTGGAATGGCGTTACGCGTCTTGGCGATAATCTCGTTGACCTTGAAACCAGGCAGCTGTCCACCCTCACCGGGCTTCGCGCCCTGTGCCACCTTTATCTGTATTTCCTCCGCATTCACTAAGTATTCGGCTGTCACACCGAAACGGCCTGATGCAATCTGCTTTGTCTTACTGCTCAGCGAAACGCCGTCCACCTCGGTATGATAGCGGGCGTTATCCTCGCCGCCCTCACCAGTGTTGCTTCGTGTGCCGAGTTTGTTCATGGCCAATGCCAGTGCCTCGTGCGCCTCGATACTCAAAGCACCGAACGACATAGCGCCAGTAACAAAATGCTTTACGATGTTCTCTACGGGTTCCACCTCGTCGATAGGAATGGGAGCCTCACCCCCAACCCCTCTCCCAGAGGCGAGGGGAGTAGATACCTTCTTAAAGGTGAGGAAATCACGCAGGAAGATGGGGCTCTCCTTTTCATCGACGGTCTTTGCCCAGTCTTTGAATTTCTCGTAAGAACCCTGACGGCAAGCCAGTTGCAGCTTCGCAATCGTCTCTGGGTTCCAGGCGTGCTTGATACCGTCTTTGCGCCAAGAGAACTGTCCTTGGTTCTTCAGCGGAGTGTCCTTTGCTGCAACATTGCTGCAGCCTACGCCCTCTTGATGCAGACGGATGGCATCACGGGCAATCTCCTTAAGACCTACACCACCGATGGTGCTCACCTCTGTACCAAAGTACCGTCTCAGCAGGTCTTCGCTCAGTCCGATACTCTCGAAAATCTTCGCACCGCGGTAGCTGCGTATCGTCGAGATACCCATCTTCGACATAATTTTCTTTAGACCCTTGTCAACTGCTTTGATGTAGTGGGTTTCAGCC
>Ga0265298_10007840_pt1 | contig 12905 bp, 7 predicted proteins | sample AusTroGonzalo_MG_3_FD_193486 | JGI IMG/M metagenome (GOLD analysis project Ga0265298, IMG submission 193486) | Bovine rumen microbial communities from tropical cattle in Woodstock, Queensland, Australia - Gonzalo_01 | ecosystem: Host-associated > Mammals > Digestive system > Stomach > Rumen ... | reverse complement strand
CCGAGTGTAAGCTACTTCGCTACGTTTTACTTTGCAAAGATAGCATTTATCCCGATATGAAGAAGTCTTTTAGTTAATTATTTCCGTTAATTTTAACGTTATTAACTTTTTTATCTAAGTTTAGTTTTAATATTATAATTATCAAAAATGAATATTCACATCACATCCTAACTGAATGGGATTACCACGCTGGGCAAAATGACGTGTTCCGTCTGCTGCACTGCTCTGTACGGCAAACGTATTGTACCTGGTATCGGTGAGGTTACGTCCCCACAGACTCACCATCACTGGTCCGAAGTCGTAGTCAACGTGTGCACCCAACAGCACATACAGTTTCTGGCTGTATGTATTGGCCTCGTCCCACCACGTTTTGCCTTGTCCATTCATATTAGCACCAACAGTCAACTTTCCCAGATGCCAGTCGAGCATAGCACTGACGGTATGCATGGGCACAAAGGGCACATAGTTGTCCTTGTACGTGTCGTACTCATCAAATTTAGCATTGGTATATCCGTAGGCCAACCCCCAATCCAGTGCATTGTCGAAGGCACGACCGCGCAAGGTCGTCTCCAATCCGCACGAGTGGCTCTTACCAGCATTAACCATCATACGACCATAGTTCGATCCTGGAATCATCTGTGACAGCTGTTGGTTGCGGATTTGCATGTAATAGAGAGCCAAGTCAAAGTGTACGCGACTATCAAAGAGATTCAAATGCGTGCCTACCTCGTAGTTCCACGACTCCTCAGGCTTGTAGACAATGGTCTCCTCAATGGCATCATAGTCAGCCATTGTATGCTGTACATCGTAGTCGCCACGCATGGCATCCTGCTGGTGTGCGTTCAGATCGGTCTGTAAGATGTCCGAGAACATCTGAATGTTGTAGCCGCCAGTTCGATAGCCCTTTGATACAAGGGCATAGATGTTGCCTAGTTGGTCGTCGAGTGTATAGGTCAGTCCTACTTTTGGCAATAGCTGCGTAAAGGTCTTCGTACGTTCGTCAGCGACATGAGATGTCAGATGGTAGGTGGCTGTAGCAGTAGCCGTACCACCCGTCATGTTCATATAACCAAGAGCATTGTACGATATCTCCAGCATGTCATAATTGAAACGAAGACCCAATGTCAGCTTCAGACGGTCATTCAACAAAATATTCGATTCATGGAAGACGGCAAAAGTCATCGAGGGCGTGCGAAACTGCTCTTGTACGGCCATTTCTGCACTCATCGTAATACCTGCCTTATCGATAGCTGCCTGTGCCGACTTAGCCGCTGCGGCCTCAGCAGCAGCTTGAGGCATGCCCTGCCCTAGCATCTGTTGCAACATGCGGCCATACATAGACTGGTACATCGCATTAGTCATGGCTTTGGTAATGGCACTACCGATAGGGCCCGTGATAGCATCACCAAAGTTCACAGGCGCATCCGTATGCAGGTACTGGTACGAACCATACAAACCAGTAGCATGCTGCCAACGCCTGCTATGCTGAGAACGAAGCACATACTCCTGTGTCAGTGCATTCATCTTCTGACGCTGCGATAACTGCAAATAGTCAGGCATCATATAGTCCTGATCCATCAGCATTTTGTCGTTCAGATACTGATAACTATAAGTGGCCATGAATATCATTGGAGCGGACTGAAGGTCGCCGCCAACACCTGTACTAATGTTCAATCCTGTGGTAAACATGTTGCGCTTATAGCCGTTCATGATGGTGGTGGCAGGATCAGCCACATCATTGTTATCCAGATTCAGCTCACCATAGCCAAAGCCATTCTGATTGACATATTGATAATCGGCCGTCCAATCAAACTTCAGGTCCTGATTAGGCTGGAAGATGAGTCGCAACTTACCACCTGCCTCATTCATCTTGTCATTCTTATCCGAGAAATTCTGATTGTCGAAGAACCCCTTCAGTCCGCTATAGAAACCTGCCACGGTAAAGGCCAGTTTATCACTCGAACGATGATGATGGGCCACTTCAACATTGCGCCACAAACCCGTACCGACACCTAACTTGATGTCCGTACCCTGATAATTCATCGGGTTCTTTGAATAGATGCGCACCAGTCCGCCTTCGGTGTTCTGGCCGTAGAGCGTACCCTGCGGGCCACGCAGCACGTCTACACGATCCAACTGATAAAAATGGTTGTTGAATGCTGCCTTCGACATCAACGGAATATTATCATAATACACACCCACCGCAGGATTATTGATGCGTGAACCAATACCACGAATATACATCGACGACGTCAGACGTGATCCGTAACTGGGCATCACGAACGACGGCACATACTGTGACAATTGGCTCAGGTCACGCACGTTCAGTTGTCGTATCTGCTCACTGCCAAACACGTTGCTGCTCAGTGGCTGTAGGCGCATGCGTACCTGTTCTTTAGGCTGTGATATCACCACCACCTCGTCCAAGTCCACCACCTTTGATGTGTCGTTGATGGCTACATTTTCAATACCATGCTCAGTCTTCTCGCTCTTCACGTCTGCCGCAGCACACGTCATTGAGACGGGCAGCAGCAGCGCAAACAAACTTCTTGTTGTTACCTTCATAAATCTTTATACCTTATTTTTTATATATATGTTTATACTTTTATATCTGATTCGAGTGCAAAGGTACGGCCTTTTTTCCATTCCTGCAATCCTAATTAATAGGGATTTTGATACTCGACAATGGACAAAAACAATAAAAATACAATAGAAAGCGAAAAAAGTTCCGAAAAAATTTGGTAGTTAACGAAAAACTCCGTACCTTTGCACCCGCAAATAAGGAACGGAGGTTCCGTAGCTCAACTGAATAGAGCATCTGACTACGGATCAGAAGGTTGTGGGTTTGAATCCCGCCGGAATCACAAAATGCAAAAATAGCGAGCAAAGTTTTACTTTAGCTCGTTATTTTTTTGCATTTAGTAATTAACTCGTGGTAGGTCCACAGATCAACGAAGTCAATTCGCTAATCACTAAGAGAGATGTACACCTCTCTTATTGTTGTTTCTTTAGTGTCAAATATTCGTGGCGCCACAATGGGGACAAGCGCCTTTGCGACGTAGTAGGGCACCGCACTTTCCGCAACGGAAAGGGGCACGGGCATGGTAGACCCATCGCCGTAGGGCGAAAATGATATAGGCAGGCAGAAGGATATAGCCTATGTAATAAAGAGTCAGAATGCTGAAAACGAGGTACAGGACAGCGCAGACGGCTCCGAGTCCGAGCAGGTAGAGGAAGGCATCGGAGGGTTGCAGGCGACGGATGGTGTCGTCGACAGCTGCGACCCCGACAATGATGATGGCCCACACAGAGGCTACGAAGAGGCCAAGAGTGAAAGGCAGGTTGAAGGGGTTGAGCGATGGATGAAAATAGTAGTGGCGCCACTGCTCGGCACCAAAGGTCTGGATAGTGGCGTATGCGGTGGCCGAACAGGCCATGAGAATGCAGAGCAGTGTGGGATAGAAGGAGTCAATATCGTTCAGATGGACAATGTATGCCCGTCGACGCAGCAGCTTACGCATGGCATAAGCACTGCCCACAACAACGCAGAAGGTAAGGAATACCAGCAGGTGGGTGTCAGAGAACACGTCAATAAACTGTGAGATAGGGTCATCGGGCGACACAGCGTTCAGCAGCTCGCTCTCACGGATCCAGCCTTGTGTTATCTGGTCGCGTGCCACCTTGACCCATACAGAGTCAATGGTGTCTGAAGGCAAGGTTTCAATGTCTGCCACGACGACACGCTGCCCCTTGATGACATACATCGTATCGAAAGCCAAATCGCCCAAGTTGTCAGCCAGTGGCAACAACTCGGAACATACCAGGAAATTATAGTTCAGCGTATAGTGGTGGGTGGTGGAGAACGAGATGGAATCGAGCTGTTGCTTGCTCAAGTTCTTTGACCATGGATCAAAGTGTGACGATGCAATCCATGCATCGGGAGTCTGTTGTCCGTGGTTGTAGCAACTAGTTAACGCCGTGCAGACAGCACAGCTAAATAATAAATAAAAAATATAAAATAAAAAACGATTCATTCTAATTTGTTATTTATTATTTGATATTCAGGGCTTAGCCTGCAAAGATATTCATTTGACAATTCCTGCAATCAAACTCCAAGCGGAACAGACGGCCATCGCCTAAACGGAGACTAAGCGGCTCCTTGAAATCAGGACACCGGCCACCATGTTTCACACAGTAGCCCAAAGCATAGCGCAGACAATGGCGGCATTGCATCACAGGCCCGTTGCCCCCTTTCAGTTCGTAAGCTGTAGGGCCATCGGTATGATAGAAATCAGAGGACAAGCGGTTGGCGATGTTGTAGAGGTAAGGATAGGGGTAATGAGGTGCTACAGACTCACTGGCAGAAGGCTCAGGGGTGGAACCATCGAGAACAGTGTACCCAACGGTTTTGCCACTGGGATTGCTGGTATTGCCGTAATCCATCAGCTCATCCACCAGTAGTCGGCGCAGTTCGCTAAGCACGCTATTAGGGATGAAGTCATTGAAGTCCTGGTCGAACGTCACCTCAACACATTCGTAGCCGGTACCGCCAAGTTTCGATAGCTGACGTTGGATGTTGTCATGCTGTGGCTTGTTGGCGGTTTGATGCTCGCACGCCACACTAACACTAACGCCGTCAGCTGTCAGGCAATAGCCATCGTCAGTAGCCGACAGATGCATCGAAACGGGCAGCTTACGCTCGGCAGTAGGATGTGACAACACGCGTTCGAATTCTTGGTCGTAATTGCGGTAAAGGGCCATACCAGCACGCAGATTCTGCGGCATCTGGAAAGGGAACAAGCGATTGCCCTGTGCGCGATTGACACGGAAGCCCTCTAATTCGTGGTCGGCATTGATGAAGCACAAACCGTCACCATTAGCATACGAGGCTGTACCAGCTACATTGAACGAGTCACGGCGCAGTTCCTTGATCGTGCCGACAAACTCGCCCATCGCCTTGGGAGTGTCTGGCGAGAAGATGTCCGGCTGGCGACCATGTAGGAAGTAGGTCGTGAAACCGCGGTTGAACGTCTTTTTCAGATTAGGCTGGAAACTATATGCTACCCTACCCTTAGATGCGCGACAATATGCCTCGGGATGTTTGGCAATGATGGCATCAATACGCTGGCTGTAGGCTGAGACGACATTCTTGACGTAGGCAGCATCCTTCAGACGGCCCTCAATCTTAAACGAGCAGGCACCGGCCTCAATCAGTTCTTCGAGATGGTTCAACTGGTTCATGTCCTTCAGCGACAACAGATGACGCTGATGTTCCAGTTCACGACCGTCTGCATCGAGCAAGTCGAACTTCATACGACAGAACTGGGCACACTCGCCACGATTGGCCGAACGCTGGAAACAATGCTGCGACACATAGCACAACCCGCTATAGCTGACGCACAGAGCACCATGCACAAAGACTTCCAACTCGACATCGGGCACCTGACGATGAATCTCACGAATCTCGTCGACAGACAACTCGCGTGCCAAAACGACACGACGGAAACCTAAAGAACGCAACCAGCGAACCTTGTCGGCAGTACGGTTATCAGTCTGCGTAGAAGCATGGAGAGCTGGTTGAGGGGTGTTGGGTGACAGGTGTTGGATGATGGACAGGATAGCCATGTCTTGAACTAGAATGGCATCGACACCAGCGTCACCAAGTTGCTGGATGAGCTGGCGTGTGGCCTGCAATTCATCATCGTAAAGGATGGTGTTAACAGTCACATAGACGCGGGCTCCGAACTGGTGGGCATGCAGACACAGCGTATGAATGTCCTGCACACTGTTGCCTGCTGCAGCACGTGCTCCGAAGCGTGGCGCACCGATATAGACGGCATCGGCACCATGATCGATAGCTGCCATGCCACACTCCAGATTCTTGGCGGGAGCCAGCAGTTCCAATGACCTCATCTCACCTCCTACTTAATCAGATTAATATCGTAAGGTGTCTCCTGATAGACGTAATAATTTATCCAGTTGCTATACAGCAGGTTGGCATGTGCACGCCATGTCACCAAAGGCGGCTGTGACGGGTCGTTATGACGATAATAGTTACAGGGTATGTCAACATCCTTACGTACATCCTTGTCACGGCGATACTCCTTATCGAGTGTGTCGGGCGCATATTCCAAATGACCGGTAATAAAAAACTCGCGTCCGTTACGGGCCATCACCATGCTGACACCACAATCAGGCGATTCGGCAATAAGCGTCAACTCGGGGTTGGCAAGGATATCCTCACGATGCAACTCTGTATGGCGGCTGTGAGGCATCTGAAACACGTCGTCAAAACCACGGAATATGGGCAGCTTAGGGTCAAGCGTGTGTTGCGGGAAAATGCCAAACATTTTCTGTGACAGCGGGTACTTGGGAATGCCGTAGTGATAATAGAGACCTGCCTGGGCAGCCCAACAAATATATAAGGTACTCGTGACGTGCGTACGCGCCCACGCGAAGATGTCCTTCATCTCCTCCCAATAGCCGACGTCTTCAAACTCCAGTTGTTCAACAGGTGCACCCGTGATAATCATGCCGTCGTACTTCTCAGTACGCATATCCTCAAAACTGCGATAGAACATCATCATGTGCTCTATCGGTGTGTTCTTGGGCGTATGACTCTTCAATTTCATGAAACTGATTTCCAACTGCAAGGGTGTGTTCGACAAGAGACGAACCAAATCTGTCTCTGTCGTAATCTTCAGCGGCATCAGGTTGAGAATAACAATCTTCAAAGGACGAATATCCTGCATGTGAGCACGTGAATCGTCCATCACGAAGATGTTCTCACGCTTCAGCAACTCAATGGCAGGCAATCTGTCTGGTAATCTTAAAGGCATCTTGGTATCTGACTATTTTGTCGATTTAACGATTTAATCTACATGGAAAACACAAACGGAGACATTGTCGAAGCCTCCGGCCTCGATGGCAGCCTCGCACAGGCGATTGGCTGAACTACCTTCGTTCATCAGCTGCTCGATATCCTCAAAGTCAACCATATCGTTCAGACCGTCGGAACACAGCATGTAGGTATCTCCAGACTTGAAGTCGGCAGTAAACTCATACAAGTCGATATAAGAGTTCTTGCAACCTGCTCCGATGCAGTTGGTGATGATGTTGGAATGCTTCTTCTCACCATTGGCATTACTGAGCGAGTGATCGGTTGTTATCTGCTGCAACTTGCCGTCACGCAAGCGATACAGACGGCTGTCACCACAATTCATCCAAAAAAACTTGCCACCATAATAGATGACAGCTACCAGCGTCGTACCCATATCAAGCAGGGACGGGTCAGAATGTCCACGACGATTGATGTTGTCATTGATGAACTGAAGCCATTCAACCATGGTCTCGTTAAACTCGCTAATCGACAAACCGCGGGGAATATCATTAATGAAGAATTTAAGACTGGAAAGCGTCTGCTCACTGGCAACCTCGCCAGCACGGTGGCCACCCATACCGTCAGCAAGGGCAATCACGAAACGCTCATTGTTCTCGGTCATAAATTCAGTACGATAGGCGTCACTACGCACCATTTTATCGTATGCCAGCACCATGTCCTCGTTGTTGCTTCTAATACATCCGACACGGCTGGCTGCTGTTAATACAATTCTACTCATATATTATTACTAATCCTAAAACATCTTGTCATTTGATCATTAATTCACGCTGACCTGCAAGTTGATGTTTGCAAGGGTCACAATGTCGCCCGACTTAATAGACATGGGCACGTCTGGAAGAAGGTCACGCTGGTTAAGTTTCGTACCATTGGACGAATGCTTGTCAATGATGCACCAACCTGTGTCAGGCTTGTATATCAGCTGGGCATGAACACCGGAGATGAACATGTTGCCATCAAATAACTGCTGATAAGGCCCCTGACGACGACCAATGACAGCACCGTTCACACCTACCATACGGATGTCGAGCGACGGGTTGTAGAGCGTCAACGAAGGTATGCCACTCTTGGTCGCAACAGGTTGCTGGGGCTCAGCAGGCTCCGGTTCACGCAAAGAAGCTTGTGTCACCTGACTGAACAAAGGATTGGCAACACTAACATTCATAGCAGCAGACATGGAAACGGCACTGGCTTCTTTCTTACCCAAGTCGTCAGCACTGACCATCAAACCGCCGCAATGTGTACAACGGCGACCCTTTCCCACACGTCCGCAGTTCGAACAATACACCAACTCCTGGCCACACTGGTCACAGAAGTGCGATCTATCTTCAATCTCTTCTTTACAATTCGGACAGATTATCATATATTCTCTTTAATATCTTCTGGCATAATCAATTGATAAGTCTCTGGCGTCACCTCCGACTGATTCATCTGGCTCACTCGCATAGAGAGCTGCTGGATGGTCTGGTCGAGCATGTTACGCATCTCACGGGCATTGCCGAAGGACTCTGTCTTGCTGACTACGATACGGCAGATGACATCCAGCAGCTTGAACTCAGCCTCAGGCGACAGCTTGTAATTGTCCTTCTGGGCCATCTTCTTGTAGATAGCCAACAGCTCGTCCTCATTATAGTCGTCGATATGCATCTTGTGAGAGAAACGGCTAGCCAAACCAGGATTGACGGCCAAGAACGTTTCCATCTCATCCTTATAACCTGCGGCAATGACCACAAACTTGCCTCGGTCATCTTCCATACGCTTCATCAGCGTATCGATGGCCTCCTTGCCATACATATCATTATCTGATGATAGCGTATAAGCCTCATCGATGAACAGGATACCACCCATGGCCTTGTCGCAGATGTTGTTGACAATCTTGGGTGTCTCACCCATATATTTGCCAACCAATGTTGCACGACTAGCCTCAATCACACGACTGGTAGGCAGAATCTCCATGGCCTGCAGAATCTCACCCATCTTACGAGCTACAGACGTCTTACCCGTACCGGGATTACCCGTCAAGATAAAGTTCATAGACATCTGCTGAACCTTGCCGGCACCCATAGCTGCACGCTGCTTCATGAACATGCTCTGTACGGCCAGACGGCGTATCATGTTCTTCACAGAGCGCATGCCGATGAACTCGTCGAGCTCGTTGAGCACCTCATCCAACGGACGAGCCTTCTCACTCTGTGCAACCTCAAGGTCAGCACTGGTGATGCGGTACATGTCATCGTCCTTGAAATCGGGATTGCCCATCATGCTCACCAGACGCTGGCTCTGCTTCTCGACAGCCTGATCGAAGATACGACGTGCCTCACGGGCATTGCCGAAGTTCTTGTCACGACGCAAATAGAGCTGCTCGAACTGACGATGGATAGTACCCTGCGTCTCTTCGTCAACCGTAAAGTTCTTACCCTTACACAAATTGAGGAATATCTGCGTCAACTCATCAGGCGTGTAGTCGTCGAAGTGGATGGTCTGCGTAAAGCGGCTCTTCAATCCTGGATTGGAATCAATGAAGTCGTGCATGTTGTCAGTATATCCGGCAACGATACATATGAACTTGCCACGATCATCCTCCAAACGCTTCAAGAGCGTATCAATAGCCTCAGCACCAAACGAGTCTTGGTCATTCGACTTCAGTGTGTAAGCCTCGTCGATAAACAGTACACCGCCCATAGCCGAATCAATCAACTGATTGGTCTTGATGGCTGTCTGACCGGCAAAGCCTGCCACCAGCTTGGAACGGTCTGCCTCAACCAGCTGACCACGTGAGAGTATGCCCAACGTACGGAAGACATCAGCCATGATACGAGCCACGGTCGTCTTACCTGTACCTGGATTACCAGAGAATACATAATGCTTGCCCTGGAATGTATTGGTTTCTCCACGACGTATCTGAAGATTGAGGAAGGCTGCCAAGTTCGAGATTTCCTTCTTGACACCTGCCAAGCCAACCAATCCATTGAGTTTAGCCAGACACTCTGTATAATCGACAGCCTTCGGAGCCTCGTATGGAATATCCGCCACGTCGATGGTCATCAGCTGCTCGTTGCTGAGCGTGGAAATGTCGAGCTTCTGCATACGCTCGGCCTGCTTCGTGCAAATCTTCTCGAACAGCTGGCGCATGGTACGACCATTGGCAAAGTCCTTGTCGCGCGAGTTGTACAGCTCGGTTATCATCTTCAATGTCAACTCACGGGCTTCAGGCGTAAACTGGTATTTCTTGTCGCTGGCAAAGACTTCCATGATCTGGAACAGCTGGCCGGGATTGTAGTCCTCAATATTCAGGAAATAGCTGAAACGGCTGCGTACACCCGGATTAATGCGGAACAGGTTTTCCATCTCTGTACGATAACCTGCTGCGATGACGATAAACTTGCCACGGTCGTCCTCCATACGCTTCATCAGCGTTTCCAATGCCTGCGTGCCTTGCTGATCACGTTCGCCACCGGAACTGAGAGGCACCAGCGTGTAGGCCTCATCGACAAAGAGAATACCACCCATGGCCTTGTCACACAAGCGGTCAACAACCTTAGGTGTCTCACCCTGATACGGACTCACCATCTTTGAACGGTCAACCTCGACGACATGGCCACTATCCAGATAGCCAATAGCCTCCATGATTTCACCCAACTTACGGGCAATGGTCGTCTTACCGGTACCAGGATTACCAGTCAGCACAATGTGGATACCAGCCTTCTCTTGTTCGCCCAAGCCGCGTTGTGCACGCTGTACATTGTTGTGAACGGTAAATGCTATCTCGCGAACAGCCTTCTTCACCTCGTCCATACCAATGTAATGGTCGAGGTCGCGCAAGATGTCCTCCAACGTTCTTTCCTCTGGCACATAGCCACGGATATCCTTCTCCTCTACCATCGTAGCCATTGAACCACGACTGATGAACGACGTAAAGATATCCTCAGCTGTCTTGACAGCCAAATGAGCATAGCCAAAGGTGTCGTCCTTAATTTTTACCTGATATTGGAAAAGTCGTAAAAGCTTACGTTCTGCTTCTGGTGAATAAGTAGAGAGACCGTATTTTGATTGCAACTCCTGCTTACAGATTTCACACAATTCCGTATAGCCAGGAGTTGGCAGACGGAACATGTATTTGAAGCGGTTCTGCGCAGCAGGATTCGATGCCAAGAAGTCGTCAAGTCCCTTGGGCAAACCGGCTATCATCACAATAGGATTCTCGTCCCACTTGTCCATCTCAACAAAAAGCTTGTCAAGTGGATTCACCTGATTGGAATAGCGGTCTGGGAGAAGTTTCTGGACATTATCAAAGAACAGAATACCACCTTTGGCATTCTTGACATTTTCATCCCATTTCTCTACAAAACGCTGATAGTCGACGGCATCAACCATCGTTAGTTTAGGACTCTCTATAATCTTGTGCTGATAGAAGTAGTCGCGTATAACCTCTGCTAAGGCCGTCTTACCAGTACCCGTCTCACCAATAATAATGGTATTCACACTAAGACGCACATTCATCACGTCCTTGCGTGAATGGAGATAGGTATATGTATCCACAACAGTTTTCAGCTGCTGCTTGACCTCGTCAAGACCCACCATTCGGTCGAGCACATTGAGGGAGACAAGCGGGTGTCCACACCACTTACAGAACTTCGCTATCGAGCGGTTTTCCTTATGACATTGCTCACAAATCATAACTTATTCTGCATCATTATCATTTTGTATCTGGTCGACAACTTCAGTAGGCTGAACCTTAATCCTATTGCCGATATCAGACTTATTTAAATTCAACAAGTTTGGACTGAATAACACCAACTCAGCCACCAACAGGGCTACCATCAGACTCCATAGGATATAGTGAATGACGGACTCACCACTAATAGAGCGGACTTGGTTAGCCACATCGTCAAGCAGGCCAAACTTCGAACCTTTGAATCGGAAAGACCTTTGCTTGAAGGTGAAATAGAGGGGTTCTAACAGCGTAGACTTAATATCATGATCATCCATCACCTCACTCACCAGCTGACTATCGCTCTTGGTCACGCTGCGATAGTCGGTAAAGTGACATATTATAATATATATTAAGGTGATGATAACGATAGCCGGCACAAACATGCTGGGGAATGACCCATTAACATAGCGCAAGGCCGTCACAGGTAACCATGCTGACAAATAGCCTATCAATCCCCAAAGGCTGGAAATGAGGAAACCATAGCCTCGGAAATATGCACGGGAAGCCAAAATCAATGCCGTTGCTCCTCCTACAGGAACGCCAATCGTTAACATGGGATGTTGCAGCACATATTCCTTGGATGGTACGCCAAAGATAATTACCAACAACAGCCAAATGCCAGCCAACGAGAAGAACATGCCACGCCACATCTGTTCTTTGCGCTTGGCATGGAAGTAGCTCTGGCGCACTTCTTGATATTTGCTGGCAGTCTGCTTACGGGCATCACAGAAGCGCTTATAGAACTTATGATGAGCATCAATCTCACCCAATTCGTTAATCCACTCTTCCAACTTATGCTCGTAGCTGTATGTCTCCAGAAATTCATTATGCGGATCTTCATGATAGAACACGGACATCCACTGGCACAACGAGCCACGCTTGATGGCTGCTAACAACTGTGGACGATAGGCCAGCTTATCCATCGTCTGAGGTGATTTCAAGATAGTACCGTCTTCCAATTGATATGAAGGAATGGCACCCAAGATACGACAAAAACGATAGGCTGCTGTACGCAGGTCATAAGCTCCAAGGCGTTCACGGTTCTCTTCACTCTTCAGGTCAAAACAGGCACGTGCCTGACTAATCTGGTCTATCCAGCCATGCAACTGGGCAAAATAGAAGAAACGTCCGTTGGGGTCGTTATAGTCGACTATCTTCTCTGCAAAAGCCACATCGTCAAGCGACTGCCAGCCAATCAGCTGACGAGCCATCACCTCACCAACCTTATAGGGTGTATCAGCATCACGGAGATCATATGCAGCCTCACGATCCAGATTGTACAGTACCTTGTAG
>Ga0265298_10007837_pt1 | contig 12907 bp, 12 predicted proteins | sample AusTroGonzalo_MG_3_FD_193486 | JGI IMG/M metagenome (GOLD analysis project Ga0265298, IMG submission 193486) | Bovine rumen microbial communities from tropical cattle in Woodstock, Queensland, Australia - Gonzalo_01 | ecosystem: Host-associated > Mammals > Digestive system > Stomach > Rumen ... | reverse complement strand
CTACTCTCAACTCTCAGCTCTCCACTCTCAACTATACTTTGCGCATACACATAGTACTTCTCCTCTTTGTCTTGCACGAGCCATCCTTTCTCGCGAAAAGCATGGAAATGCTCCACGGCGCTCTGATAAACACGCTCATCGTGCTCATCGGTGCCCGGTGCAAAATTGATTTCCGGCTTGATAATATGATACAGGCTCTTTTCGTTACCTGCTGCCTCTGCGCGTGCTTCTTCCGAATTAAGCACATCGTACGGCCTACTGCTCACCTGTTCCACCAACTCCCTCGGCGGACGAATACCACGAAATGGTTTGATTTTCATAATAATGATTAATGAGTAATGATTAATGAATAACGATGTTTTGTGACACACGTCATCGGCATCGAAAATATTCATTATTCATTATTAATTATTCATTTAGAAGGCGCAGCCTTCTCTCCTCCCATCGAGCAGCTACCGTTGAATATAGCACCCGGCTCAACGATCAGCGTCTTGGTCTTCACCTCGCCCTCAACCTTGCAGGTTGCACGGAGCGACAACTGCTGCGAGCAATTGATTTTGCCTTCCATCGTACCCAGAATCTCTGCGTTCTGGCAGGTCAGGGTGCCCTTTATTTTTCCGGCCTCACCGATAACAACCTTGCCGTTACATTGCAAATCACCTTCAATCAGACCGTCGATGCGGTAGTCGGTATCCGCCATCACGGTTCCCACAATCTTACTTCCTGCGGTCAATGCATTGAACATCATTCCGCTCTGTTTTTCACTAGCCATAATTATGTCTTTTTTTGTTAGTATCATTATTGTTATTCTGGCATCGAACTCCGACACCACACAAATCGCGCTGCAAAGGTACAACAAATATTTGGAATATACAAGGATTTTCCGCAAAAAGTCAAATTTATTTTAAGTTTTGTAGGAAAGCCTTGTTGTTCGCTCAACTGTGCGAAATTCCATAATTTTCGTTTTCTACTGCTTGTTTAGTTCGTTTTCTGCTTGCCGTGACAGCGGCAAGTCCTCCTTTTGTCACCCTCATTCTCTCACTCTCTCATTCTTTAATTTCATCATTTGCATCATTTCATCATTCGCATCATTTTTTTTCCATTTATTTGCACATATCAAAAATTTGTAGTAATTTTGCAGCGCAAAATGATTGCAAGCTCCCGCTGCAAGCGTTGAATGCGGTGCGTCGCTCACTGACGTTAAACAGGAGAGAACAGACCATTTTAAAATACGATGAATAAGGTATTATCGCTTGTTTTTTTGGGGATAGCAAGTATAGGTACTATGCTTGCCTGGGACAATGCGCATGGACATATCTTGATAGATAACTTGTACTATGATCTGGACACGGCTTCTTCCACAGCCCGGGTCGTATCTATGGCTACCATAAGAGATTGGATGGAGGGTACGATGTCATCTAACTATCAGGGAATGAAAATGGCGAACATACCTTCTGCCGTCACATATCGTGATACCGTTTATACTGTCACAAGAATACAGGATTGCGCTTTTATGAGGTGCAGCAGTTTGGACTCTGTCATCATCCCCAATACGGTTACATGGATGGGGAACTTGGTCTTTGCTGACTGTGACAATTTGGAATATATGGAGATCCCGTCTTCCCTGACTTATGTAGGAGCTATGAGTTTCCCTTCCGACCTGACAAAAACCATTCATATCCACTATATGGGCACGTTGGCTGAGTGGTGTAACAAACCGTGGACGGTTAGCCCTAATTCCAGTATAACATGTACCCCGCATGAGCTGTATCTCAACGATACCAAACTGACCGATGTGGTTATCCCCGAGACTGTTACAAGCATCGCGGAGGCAACGTTCCGTTGCTGCCGGAGTATCACATCTCTGACCACAGGCGACCACCTTGATTCCATTGGGAATAATGCCTTCTCTGCTTGCCATAATCTGACAAGTATCCATATTGGTAGCCGACTTACGGAGATACAGAATGAGGCTTTCTCCTATTGCGACAGTCTGGTTTCCGTCACGATTCCCGATAATGTCACAACGCTCGGAGAAAGAATTTTCGAGCAATGTCGCAGCCTGACTTATATCCGGTTTCCGGGCGGGCTCGCAAAGATTCCGGATGGCACGTGTAGCGGATGTACCCGTCTGACTACGCTCATCCTTCCTGACACCGTCAGAATCATTGGCAGAAGTGCTTTTGAATCCTGTGCACTGAAGGATTTTGTGCTGCCTGGCAGTGTCACAACAATCCAGCCTTACGCATTCTCTTACCTCCTTTCCCCTTCTGTCACTATTGCGCATGGCAGCGCGTTGGATCAAGTGGGAGAATACGCTTTCTATGGTGGGCAATTGAAAGCCATCTATGTCCCTTGCGGAGAATTGGAGCATTTTCAGCAAGTGCTCTCCGACTACACTAAAATCGTCAGGTATGCAGAACCGTACAACTTTACTTTGGAGGCACAAAACGGATATGTTGACCGCACAGAGGCGCTCACCGTCTGTGATACAATCACGCTTACTGCATACCCGTCTAAACACTACCACTTTGCCCAATGGAGTGACGGTAATACGGATAATCCGCGTACTATTTTTCTCATTCAAGATACATCTCTAATTGCTGAATGTACCATCGATGAGTTTTTGGTTCGCTTTTTTGATTTCTATGAGGAATTGTTAGAAGAGCAGTGGGTTAAATATGGAGAAAATGCCGTTTTGCCGGAAGCACCGGATGTTGAACATTATACATTTGTCGGGTGGAGTCACACTTGCAAAAATGTGCAGCATAACATGAATGTGTATGCCATATATGAGCGGAACAAGGAGGAATCTATTGAAAACCTTTCTCTTGGTGGTTTTCAACCTACCAAAATCCTCCGCAACGGTCAAATCCTCATCCTCCGCGGCGACAAGGCATATACAGTTGACGGCCAAGAGGTCAAATAATGTACAAAAGAGAATGATGAAAGCAGAAAAAGCGTCCTCGGGCGCTTTTTCTGGTTATATTGCAATAAAATTGAGAAATCTTTCAAAAAATAGCACATTTATTTGCACAATTCAGAAAAAAGCAGTACTTTTGCACCGTGAAAAGTGCATGACAAACAAAAACGCGCACCTTTGATGGTGCAAATTATACACACAAGGCTATGATAGACGAAGCATTATTGCAGTACATGAAGGAGCAATTGGACTTGACATCATTGGATTTCAAGCGGTATCTGTACGACCAACTGGATTGGAACAAACGCCTCCAATGCCTTTTAGGAGGACGAGGCGTGGGTAAGAGTACGATGGTGAAGCAACATATCATCGAGACTCCGGAAGAGCATAGTCTCTACGTGTCAGCCGATCATAGCTATTTCACGCTCCACACGCTGGTAGAGTTGGCGGATGAGTTTGTGAAAGAGGGTGGCGACCATCTGTATATCGATGAGATACACAAATATGATGGCTGGAGTCGCGAGATCAAGCAGATATATGATACACATCCTGCGCTGAAAGTGTTCATCACAGGCTCTTCCATCCTTGACCTGTTGGATGGAGAAGCGGACCTGAGTCGGCGTGTGATAATGCGACATCTGCACGGGATGTCGTTCCGTGAGTACCTGAAATTGGTGCATAACATTGATGTGCCGGTATATAGTCTGGAAGAAATACTTGCCGGAAAAGCGCAGCCCGAAGCATTGCCTCACCCGCTACCGCTGTTCCGCCAATACTTACGAGACGGGTACTATCCGTTTTCGTTAGAGGGCGATTTTCAAGAACGTATGCAGAACGTGATACGTCAGACGATGGAGTCGGATATTCCGCATTACGCAAAGATGAGTCCGGCTACAGGGCGCAAGTTGCGGCAGATGCTGTCCATCGTAGCGCAAAATGCTCCATATAAGCCGGAAGCACAAGCATTGGCTAACGAACTGCACATAAGTCGCAACGACGTACCGGGCTATTTGCTGTTCATGGAGAAAGCGGAGATGATAGGGCAGCTGCGTGACGATACAGGAGGTATGCGCGGACTTGGCAAGGTGGAGAAAGTGTACCTCAACAATACGAATATCCAATATGCCTTGGTAGGCGAAAAAGCGGAAACCGGCAATGTGCGGGAGACGTTTTTCTATAACCAGCTACATGTGACGCATGATGTAATCTCGTCTCGCGTAAGTGATTTCAGCGTTGGTGATTATACGTTTGAAATAGGAGGCAAAAAGAAAGGTAAGAAACAGATTTCCGAAATACCGAACGGGTATGTGGTACGCGACGAGATAGAGTATGCCGCGAATCAAATTATTCCTCTTTGGACATTCGGACTGATGTATTAAATCCTCATCCTGTCCTGCTCCTCATACTGACCGCACCGACCTGTTTACCGGACACCGACGTGCCATTCCCGTAGGATAACAGTAAGATACCAGTAGGATAGCAGTAGGATAACACAAAAACACCCGATAAACCCACAAATCTACTATATATATACATAGTATATATATTATAAACAAACTTATATGGCAAAAGTACATAACTCCGACTACACGCAAAAGCACGGCAAACTGAATCGAAAAGACGATGTCGTTCACCGCGTTAGAAACAGCAAGGAACACGTTTACAGCATCCTTAATCCTTACCTGGGACCGCCTTCCGAAGCGCAGAAATCCAACCGCTCTAACTTCGGGAAGATAGCGGCCATAACGAATCGCATCATCGCTGATCCGGTCCAAACAGCCGAGTGGCAACGCCGTTTCGACGAATTCAATCGCGCTTTCGTCATCTCTGCAGAACACCCCCAACGCCCATATCAGACGCTTCATCAGTATGTTTATGCCACCATCCGCGAGCAGATTGAACTGGCGCCTTCATCATCCACGCAACTGCCCAAAGGCATCAGCCTGCACATCCGCTCTTTTGCCGACCTCTCAGCGTCCGAGATATACGAAATTCTCAAAGCACGTTACGCCGTTTTTACGGAAGAGCAACATATTATCTACCTTGACGAAGACGATGTGGACTACCTTGCCACGCACATCTTCCTCACACGCGGACCTCGTGTCATTGCCTACGCACGCCTCTTCCCCGACAAACCGGAGAAGTACCTCAACCCAGCCACCTATGATTTGGAAAAACGCCCCCAAGCATTCCTCGTCGGACGTATGCTAACCACCGAACGCGGACAAGGCTTCGGCTCTCGCCTCATGCACTCTGTCGCCGCCGAAGCCAAACGCCAAGGAGCCCAAATCCTCCGCCTCCATGCGCAGACTCAGGCTGTTCCATTCTACGAACATCTCGGTTTCTCCACGGTTGGAGATGTCTTCCGGGAAGCCGGCATTCCCCACATCCTCATGGAGCGTAAACTATAACAAAAAAAGCGTCGCGAGGACGCTTTTTTCGTTGTACATGGTACATTGTCCTTTATCCTTTGTACATCACTTCACATACGTGATATAGTAGCCGGTAGCGGGGGCAAAGCGGATAATCGACTCCTGCATTTCCTTGATATCGGATACGTTGGGGCACTTGGTGATTTTCTCCGTGTAGAAGAGATCATCCTTGCGGTAGTTGGTCACACGCCAGGTGTAGAACATGTTCTTTACGCTCTGTTCTGCGCCGTAGTTACCCACGCGGTAGGTGATGAAATTGCCGAACTGTACGGGCGAGTTCTCCGGAGAGAAGGAAATCGAGGCGGGTTTGTTCTTAGCCGGCTTGCGATCCAGGTCGCAGTTGACCAGTACAAATCCGTAAATCTCATAGCTGCCGATGCTGCGAGACGTGTGCGGCGCGATGCCGATAATGGTTTGCTCTTTGTCTGTGGCGGTTGCCTTGCCTGCCACAACGGGGTCGGCCCACTCACGACCATGATAGTAGTCGTAGCTGACGCCGTCCTTGATAAAGAAGCATTTGTCCTTCAGGATATACAGTACTTGGTCGGTCAGGTTGGTAACGGTGAAACCGGCATCGCCTTTCTCGCTCCAGAAATTGTAGGAGATACGGCAGTTCAGGTCTTCGTAGTAATAACCTTTGTCGGCATCGTCACATTTGATGAACGTTGCGTCCATGGGTTTAGTTTGGGCAATCTGGTAGTAGTTTTGCATCGTTTTGCACGAGCATACTACACTTGCCAGGAGAATAGCCACAAGGGCTTTGTTGAATGTTTTCATTTGTGTGTGTTTTTAGTTTTTTCAATGGAATAGGGGCTGGGCAGTTCGCCCGAAATCACCTGTCGGATAGTGTCGTTTTCCACCAACAGGGCAGTAGGAAAGTCTTGGATTTGCGCTATAGCATCGGCGCTCATCTCCCGTGTACCGAGTTCCGGATAACGGAGTCGGAGCGTTTGTCGGAGCGAATCAACCTCGGCGTCAGCGGGCACAACGGCTATCGCCACAATCGTGTCCACGCGCTCATAGCGCTGCAGCGCCAGGAAATTCTCCATCGTGTTCATGCAATGTCCGCATTGGTACGAATAGAGCAATACCATCATCGATTCGCGTTGGGGCAGCTGGTTGCTGAGTGGTGTATCTGCGATAGCTTTGCCCTCCATCGGATGAGGATGCGAGGGTAGGTAAGCAGCGGGACGGAAAGTCATGCCCGTGCAGAAAAGCGTCAAGCCCATATAGCAGCTGAACGCAATCCATCGTGCGCGGCTCCATGCTTTGGGTTCGTCTTCCGTCGTCAGATACAGCCAGTTGAGCACGACCAGCAACAATATGTTGCGTGCATACACATACACGGGCGGAATATCCGGCATATGCAGTACGCCGAAGCAACCGCAGTCGGTAATGCCCTGACGCGTCAGACCGAAGGTATAGACTCCGGTAAACGCCAGCAGCAGGATGATGCTGTAGAGCGAAATCGTTTTGACTCGTTCTCGCGCCAGGAACAGGAATGCCAGCAGCAGTTCCACCGCCACAACGAGCGGAGCCGCCAGATCCAGATACGGCAAGCCGTAGTTATGAATCAGACTTTGGAACAGCAGTACGTTCAGCGCCTTGCCCATGCCCGAAAGCAGGAACACAACGCCGATCACGCAGGAACCTATTTTCTGTGCGCGCGTCATCATCGCTTATTTGCAGAAGCAGTTGCTGCCTGTCAGACAGAAATCCGAAAATCCGGCATTACGGCACGATTGAGCACACTGGCTCTGGCTTTCCAATACGCCTAGAAATACCAGCTCTGCCGAATTGCAACCGCCGCGGTTCATTCGTTTGATGTCCGGGCTCTTAACAGCGGCCTGACCGGACGAACTGGCCAATGCCATCAGAACAAAACCAGCCACAACTGCCAGTTGCAGGCTGATCAAAAGAAGTCTTTTCTTACGCATAGTACAAAAAGAATTAATGTGAATAAATAGGTTGCTATATCCCACCAGTCGAATGTGCCGCTTATCCAATGCAGCGCCTGCAAACCCTCGATAACGAAAGGTAGCAGCGCCGCCATGTAGAGGCAGCAGCGACTTAGAAATGAGTCTTTTCGGAACATCCTGTACTGCACGAGCAGCAGCGCCAGATACCAGAGTCCGTCCGGCAAGCAATACACGAGCCAATAGACCAACGGATTCCTGATGTTCAACGATAAATGGGGTAGGCTGTCAAGCCCGAGAAACTGGATAAACACAATGTCTATCCGGCATAGGGCATACATCGCTGCACCCGCCATCAAACAGGCCAGAGCCAGCCAATATGCCGTACTATTTCCCGTAGTGTTTCCCATGTTTTTACCATTTTGGCTGCAAAGGTACAAATAATTTGCGGATTATGCAAATATTTTTACAAAAATATTGACAATTTGTCAAAATGCTTGCATATATCAAAAAAAAGCAGTACTTTTGCGGCGTAAATTGAGTTATTATGCGCTTGGGCGCACAAAACCGTATACAAAATCATGTACGAAATACTGATTGCAATAGTGCTGGTGATTGTGGCTGTGGGGCTGCTGAGCGTAGGAGTTATCTTCCGCAAGGACCACTCGTTTCGCTCGCAACACATCCATTCCAACCCGCGAATGAAACGCGACGGAATCAAGTGTGCCGCTTCGCAAGCCAACGCCAAGCCAAGCAAGAATAAGATAGAAGTCAAAAAATTATAAACAAATATCTATTATGAACAAAATTCAAATTATTGTTAGTTCTGTTTTGGCTGCAGCTGTTGTAGCCCTGTTTGTACTTTTCTTTACAGTAGATCCGCACGCCAAGAAAGCCGCTGATGCAGAGGCTGTGGCGCAGGGCGAGTTGCTGCCCATCGGTATCATCAACACCGATTCGATCATGAAGCACTACACGCTGGCCGTGGAGTCGTCGGACAAACTGCAGAGCAAATACGAGGAGTCGATGGTCAAACTCGACACCAAGGCTAAATCGCTGCAGAAGGAGATGGAAACCTTCCAGAAAGACGTACTGGATTTCCAGCGCAAGGTAGAGGCTAATGCCTTCCTGAGCCGTGAGCGCGCCGAGAGCGAGCAACAGCGTCTGCAGAAGAAGGAGCAACAGCTCGTTGGCAAGCAGCAGGATCTGGAGAACCTGCGTCAGAAACTGAGCAACGATTTCATGACAGAGCAAGCTGAGTTGACCCAGCAACTGAACGACTCCGTACAACTCTTCCTCAAGGAATACAACGCTGACGGTCACCTGCACCTCATCGTTAACGACGCTGTGCTGCTGAACAAGGTAGCCGGCTACGATATCACCGAAGAGGTTATCGACGGCCTGAACGCTCGCTACGAGAAGTAAGACCGCTCCGCTACAAGATAAAAGACCGCTAACGTTAAAAGACAAAAGACGAAAATGAATCGAAGAATAGTAATATGTCTATTGTCCATTGTCCTTTGTCCATTGTCCATTTGGTCGCAGCGTATTCCTCAAGCCATTGAGTACACCGAGGTGTATGATTTTCTGGAGGAACTGACCACAGACGGCATCATTCAGTCCAATGCGGCAATCAAACCCTACACGCGGGATTATATCGGTCGTCTGTTGGCAGAGGCGCAGAGTAGGGATTCGCTGCTGAGCAAACGCCAAAAGGATGACCTGCAATTCTATCTGCAGGACTATGCGTTGGAGCTGGACACGCTGCCGACCTACTACAGTTACGGTCATCGTCATGTGACGCAGTGGATAACGCCCGTTAGCAATCTTTCGCTGGCCGACCCATCGTTGCATATCCTGACGAAGGACAAGATCTTCAAGATGCGAATCCGCCCGATTTTGGGTATGGATCTTATGTACAACGTCAAGAAGGGGATGCTGACCCATCGTTGGTACGGCGCTGAGATTCAGATGGATATAGCGCACCACTTGTCCATTTGGGGCTCTATTCGCGATAATAGTTGGAAGGGTACGGACTACCTGAACAAGACCTATTTCCCCACCGGCAGTTCCCAGATAGATGGCGCCAAAATCACCAAGCCCGGCTACCTGAACAATCTGCCCGGAGTGCAGTACAAAGAGGCTAACTACGGCGGCGATTTCTCTGATTCGCGGGGCGGTATCTCGCTCTACGCATGGTGGGGAAGTATCGGCGTGCAGCGCGAGCGTATCCAGTGGGGCGACGCGCAACATTGCTCCAACATTCTCTCAGCCCACAGTCCTGCCGTGCCGATGCTGACCTTGCAACTGACGCCGTGCCGTTGGTTCCAATTCGACTACTTCCACGCGTGGCTCGTGAGCAACGTGATTGACTCGACCTATTACTACGTAGAGCGGCAGAAGGAAGGTTCCTCCGAACGCGAATACCGTCCTGCCAACAAATTTATGGCTGCAAACATGTTCACGTTTATACCCTGCAAGTACGTGCAATTCTCGTTTGGTAACTCCATCGTTTATGCCGAGCGCAATGTGCAAGCGGCGTATTTCATTCCGATTGCGTTCTACAAGTCGCTGGATCACCTGCTGACGAAGGGAATTCGTTCGGAGAACCAGAACTCGCAGGCATTTGCTTCCATTACGGTGCGTCCTACTGACCATTTGCGCTTGTACGGCACGTTCTTCCTGGATGAGTTCAAGCTCTCGCGTCTCAAGAAATCCGATCCTGCCCACAATCCCGTTTCCTATCTGGTGGGCTTCAACTGGAGCGGTTGGCCGGTGCGTGGTCTGAGTCTGCGCGGAGAGTTCATGCGCTCATACATAGCGTGCTACACGCACTCGGTTGCGGTGTTGAACTACACTTCCAATTCCTACCAAATGGGGCATTACATGGGCGACAACGCGCAATCCATCTTTGTGCAGCTGGCCTATCGTCCGGTTCGCGGCTTGCGTCTGATGCTCGATTATACGCATGATACCAAGTACAACGCGTTTGACTACGTGCGCTCGAACATAACGCCGATCATACAGCAAAAGCCCTTCAACGAGAAGATTTGGCAGAACGACGAAATCAATTTCCGTGCGGTCTATGAGGTGTTCAACAACTGCTATGCGCATGTCGATTTCACCTACAACAACGCCCGTGCGTTTGCTCCGACTTCTGCGCGTGTGGCCGGTGAAGACCGCGGCTGGAATGCCGATGGTTCGTCCAAGGAGCTCTCGGGCGCTGCGCTCGAAAAATATTACCTGAACAAATATTCACCCGTTTATTTCCAAGGCCGGAATTTTACAATCAATTGCGGCTTGAGTTTCGGATTCTAAACAAACAACATTGTAATGAAGAAAATCTTTACTTTCTTTGTTGCACTGGGCTTCACTATGAGCTTGGCTGCAACAACGTTTACTTTCGGCTCTGCCGAAGCAGTTAATCAAACTATCGATGGCATTACGGTTGCATTGAACAAGGCTGCCGGCAATAATCCTCCGGCATATGTTGCCAACAGTTCGGAGATGCGTCTCTATGCCAAAAACACCATTACCGTTACCGGCGAAGGGCTGGAGGATATACAGTTGGTTTTTGCCCATAACGAAGGTAAGACCTATGCTTCTCTGACCACCTCTACCGGAAATCTCGTATCCGGCGGTACTTCTACCGGCAACAAGGACTGGAAAGTGGATCACTGGACAGGTAATGCCGGCTCCGTTGTTTTCACTCTTGGCAGCGAGAGCAAAGGTCAGCGCATCATCCGCGAGATTGTGGTCAATGGTGATTCCATCGTTATCGAGCCGGACACACCTGTGGAGCCCGAAGAACCGCAGGAACTGGATTCAACCTTCCTGTATGCTGAGCCGACTGTTATTTTCTCGCCGGACACGAATATGTACAAACAGGCATACACCTTTGTGGACAACAATATCCGCGTCAGCTGCACACAAGGCTCTATCATCAGCAACGATACAGATGCCTATTTCAACTGCAATGCAGGATTTGCTATCAAGTTTGAGGCTACGCAGCCTTTCAAGGGCGTGGTGCTGAAGGGCTATGTCCGCAAGGCTTTCTCTGCTTCGGTGGATAGGGGCGATATAGAGTTCCTTAGTCCGGAATATGCAGATGAAGAGGCAGATCCGGTAGTGGTGATCAAGAACATCGATTCTACGGCCTTCACTATCTCCTGCGACAAGCAGCTGCGTGTTTCTGCGGCACGTTTCTATTTCGAGGAAAACCCGACAGAGGTTATCAACGACACTACTGAGACAGAAGGAGAGACCATCTTCCTGACGTTCAATGCTGCCGATGCCGTTTATGAGACGGAGATTTCCGAGGATGAGGGCAAGACCAATTATACGGTTTTCCTGTATAACGAAGAGGCTGAGTACCCCTATATCGCGTTGGATCTTTATCCGACGGCAGTAGGCGAACTGGTTGGCCAATACGACACGTCAGATGGTTCGATGGGAGAGTTGAGCTGGTATCAGTTCAGCGAGGAATACCTGGATTATACGGTGGCTACCGAAGGTCAGTTGGTTATCAACCGCGAGGAAGATACATATACCATCAGCGGCTATCTGACTTGCGATGACAACAATACCTACAATTTCACCTTCTCGGGCGCTATGTCCTTCTATACCGACGACGAGTATTATGAAGACGAGGAAGGCGTAGAGAACGTGCAAGGCCAAGTGCAAGCAACAAAAGTTCTCCGCAACGGACAACTCTACATCCTCCGCGGCGACAGAATGTACAACGTGCTGGGATTCTAAAACCGGAAAACAGGTAATACGAAACAAGCGGCCTTACGGTCGCTTGTTTGTTTTATTTGGCCATATGGTGATAATCGCGTCGGGCTTCATAGACGGCGCGGCAACTCTTCGGCCGGCCTTGCAGCAAGTAGAATAGGGCAGCGGCGTAGTCGAGAAAGAAGCGCAAAAATAGCACAAAGCCCGGACGACGCATGTTCTTGCGAATCATGAGCAGGTTGTTGCGGTGGTTTAGGTAGTTCTTGCGCGGGTTGTCGTAGTGCAGCGAGCCTCCGCCAAGATGATACACCGTACTGTCGGGTACGCAAACCAGCTTCCAACCGGCATTCCGCATTCGCCAGCAGAGGTCTATTTCCTCCATGTGGGCAAAAAACGCGGCATCCAATCCGCCTAATTCCTTATAGGCATGCGTACGCACACACATGCACGCGCCGCTTGTCCAATCTACTTCTACCACGCTGTCATACTGTCCGTGGTCTTCTTCCACGTGCCAGAGCTTGCGTCCGCGGCAATAGGGATAGCCGAGCCAATTCAGATACCCTCCCGCAGCGCCTGCATGCTCAAAACGCTCCTTGTGCGCCCAACTGTGTATCTTCGGTTGCACAGCCGCTACGTCGGGATGTTCGTCCATATAACGGAGTAGGGGTTCCAACCAACCTTCAGGCGTCTCCACGTCGCTATTCAGCAGAACCACATACTCGCTGTCCACTTGGTCGATAGCGCGGTTGTAACCTTCGGCAAAGCCGTAGTTCTTGTCCAATACGATGGTCTTGACACTCGGAAACTCCTTCCGTAGCACATCCAGGCTCTCATCCGTGCTGCCGTTATCCGCCACAATGATTTCGACGGCATCTGTCTCCCCTCCTTTCAGGGAGGGGCTG
>Ga0265298_10007836_pt1 | contig 12907 bp, 19 predicted proteins | sample AusTroGonzalo_MG_3_FD_193486 | JGI IMG/M metagenome (GOLD analysis project Ga0265298, IMG submission 193486) | Bovine rumen microbial communities from tropical cattle in Woodstock, Queensland, Australia - Gonzalo_01 | ecosystem: Host-associated > Mammals > Digestive system > Stomach > Rumen ... | reverse complement strand
AACCACTAACCGAAGAGCAAATATCATCGGTGGTTAATTATTTCGATACATGAGATACATGAGAATTTACAGAAAGTCAGATTTGGTTTATGTACTGAAGAATGAGACATCAGGGATGTAAAATCGATAAAGCAGAAGAAAAATTGAAGAAAAATAAACAAAGACAAGCTGAATCTTACAAGCGATTAAAGGAGCAGGAAATAAACAGACATCTGAAAGAATATAGACAAGAAACAGCAGGAGATACTTGAAAATATGAATTGATGAAAGTAAATGAACGAGAAGATTGAAGAACTCTAGTAATCGGAATTATGAAGAAGTTTGATGTTGAGAAATCAAAAGTGATACGATGACATGCTGTAGAAATTTCAGAGAAAAAAAACCCTGATTATTTCCAAGAAATTATAACAAGATTTAATTTAATTATCGATTAAGAAAATGGCAAAGACAGCAAAAATCACAGAAATTTGAAAGAGTTACTCTTTCGAGTCTAAATATGGGACAAGATGGAATATCAAAATCAAATTAGATGATGGAACTGAATGATCTATCATCAAAGAAAAAGAAGATGCATTAAAAGTTGGAGATGAAATAACATACGAAACTACAGAAGATGATTACGGAGTACATATAAAACAGATTCAACAGAAAAAATGATACAGTTACAGTAAATGAAATTCAGATAAAGTGTTGTTAATCACAAAAGCTATGGAGCTGGCAGTACAGATGAAGATTAATGATAAAACAGAGTCTATAACAAACAACTTTCAAACTATTTTAGACTTAATGATTAAGGCAAATGGATAGAATACTACGATTTGATATAGAAACGTGTCCTGAAATTACAACGGAGGTTGAATGGGCAACATATCCTAAAAGGCAATGCTGGGAGAAAAAAGCAGAAACTAATCCTGAAATAGATGGAACTTTCAAATCTTATCTCAAGAAAGCATGAATCTATCCAGAATTTTCAAAGGTTGTTTGTGTAAGTTTTAAAGTAGATGATCATGTGAACACGATTATATCTCAAAATGAATGGGCAGTATTAAGTGGAGCTTATGAAGTGTTTAGGAACTGGAGCTGAAAACTTGGATGATACAATATCTACAACTTCGATATTCCTTTCCTACGAAAGAGATGAATTATAAACGGATTTCAGCCACCTTTGAAATTGAGCATTGCAGATATGAAACCACGAGAAATGTGAGAAAATATAGTGGATGTAATGCAGATATGGAAACAGACCAGCTTTACAGCAAGTTTAGATTTACTCTCTCAAACATTGCTTGGAGAAAGTCCAAAATCTGATGGAGCTGGAGACATGGTCGCAAGTGCTTACAAATCTGAAAACTTTGATTGGATTAAAAAATACTGCGAATGAGATGTTGATTTCACGATCAGGTGTTATGATGCGATTATAAATCCACGTGAAATACCTGTACCAGCTTCAGCTATAGAAGATAAAGAAGTAACATCTCCTTTCTCAAGCGATACATGAGATGAACCAGTGGAGCTTAAAGAAGATGATTGACAAATAACAGTTGAAGATATTGAAAAAACAATCGATGTAATAAAGTGAAAAGATGAAGTTTCAGAAGAAAAATTAAAAGCATTTGATGAATGAATCGAAGAAAGAAAGGAAGAAGCAAAAGCTGAAGCTGAAAAGAAAATGGCTGAACCTTTACCGTTTGATTGAGATGATTTACCTTTCTAATCATACGATCATGACAGATGAAGAAGCTAAAAAATTTGAAGAAATGATAGACAAAAAACGAGACAAAGTAAGAAACATGACAGCAGAAGAAACGGTCAGGAATGCAAAAAAACACATGGAGAATCTGAAACCTTTATACAAGTGGAGAAAATGGAACGGCAAAAAGAGAATGCGAGAGCTTGTTTATAAATCTACTCCTCCTGATGATTACCATAAACGACAATAAACCTTTTATCCCTAAAAAAACGAAAGCATGGACTTATTTGAAGACATTAAAAACTTATCAGAGGCAAGAGACCTCTTGGCAATGATTCAGAACGACCCACAAACGATATGTGAGCAGTACTGAATAGAAATGGATGACATGTATGCTGTAGAAGAAGAAGTTACAGCAAGAATAAATGCCATCGAAGAAAAAGACATCAAGAAATTCTGTGAGTACAAACTTGCGATATTCAATGATGCAGAGATGAGGAAAGCATGAATTAAACAAGAAATCGAAAGATTACAAAAATTAATGGAGAAGGTAGATAAGGAATGAGAAAAAGCGAAGAAGAGTGTAGATTGGATAATGAAAGCTACAAAGACCGAAAAATTAGAAACATCCTTGAATAATCTCTCTTACAGAAAATCAGAATCAGTTTCAATCTTAGATGAGGCATCGATTCCTGAAGAATATTGGAAAGAGAAAGTGACAAAAACCATCGATAAAGTCAGCATTAAAGATGCTATCAAAAGTGGAAAGGATGTAGCAGGTGCAAGTATTCAAGAAAATATGAACTTACAAATTAAATAACCGACTGGAAGTTACCACACTCAAAACAAAAACAAAAAACCTTTTTATTCTTAAAAAACAAACATGACAAAAACAGCAAAAATTATCTTATGACTTTTAGTAGCAGTTATAGTTGGATTGGTAGCATATAGCGTAGCCATTCAAGATAAAGTGAAAGCATGAAATGATCTATTACAGTCTCAAGCAAGAATACAAGAGCTTGAGCAGATTATAGCAGATGCACAATTCAGTTATTCGATAGCTGAAACCTCTAAAAACGAATGCATAGAATCATGGGATGCACAAAAAGAAAAAGCTCATGACGATGCAGAGAAAGCTCGTTTAGAAATAAAAGAATTGCAGGGTTTTCTGATGAGCAGATAAGCTCCGACAAAAATCCAGTTAGTGACAATTTGTCACAGGCTGAAGAAATGTACCTAGAACCGAATCCATCAGAGGAAGAAGAAAAGGAGCAAGTCAAACTATCAGAGATAATTCAAGCAGGAAAGATAACTCATACCTGATACCCTGAAGATAGTCTAGCTCAGAAGGTCGTAAGATATGCATATGAGCTATGAGGTTATGATTTCGTGGCGGTATTTGAATGTGAAAATGGAACTTATGACATGCACAGAATCGGAGATAATGGACATGCACATGGTCTTTGTCAAATTAATGATAGATTCCATAAAGACATACCTGCAGAATATGAAACAGATTATAAGGTAGCTGTGGAGTACTGCTACAAAAAATGGAAAGAATGAACACCTTTCTACTGACCATCAAGAGTCAGTAAAGCTACTAGATGAATGAAGTGTAGCGATTATGTAAAATCAAGATTTATCATAAAATAAACAAAAAAACATGGCAAACAAAATAATTCGAGTCTTAGCAACTACAGCAACGGTGATGGTTATATGATTATGAATCCGAATAAAGCGAGAACTCAGTGTGCCAGTTAGTCCCTTTTAATTCTTAATCATATTATCATGTTAACAACAATCGTAATTCTTGTGATTGTATGAACGCTTATCTACCTATGATATGCAATAGGAGATGTTCATGCACGAAACCAGTGCTTTGAAGAAAAAAAAGAAATTCTGAAAGAGAAAGACTGGTGGGTAGACAAATTTAATGACTCTCAAGATGATTTGAAATGAGTCAAAAAGGAGCTGAAAGATGCTATCTGTAGAAATGATGACCTTTGGAATCAGAATGAAGTGCTTATCAAAGAGAACGATGCACTCACAAACAAATTAACTCAGTACATGCTGAGATATGGAGAGCTTAAACAGACTATCGAAATGGAGCATCAAGAAGAAATCATCCAATACTACAATGAATGATTGAGCTATAAGGAAATAGCAAAGAAGATAGGATGTGGAGCAAGCACAATCCAAAGAGCAGTAAAAAAGCGATGACTTGTTAGATAAAAATAAAAAGTCACGACAGGGTGAGTTGGTGGCAAATTGTCACCATCTCATAGGGATATTAACCGCTCACCCTCATACAAAGTGGTTTATCCCTATGAGGTAACACTCACTCTAAGCGGATGGAGGTACATCCTGAAGGTCTTGGTGGCTCGTAGCTCTTGTATCCGATTCTGAATATCCAAAAATTATGTCGCAACTACGAGCCATTTAATCAGATTTTATTTCTTATTTTATACTCATGTTTAATGAAGCTATCTTAAAATCAGCAAAGAAAATCCTTGATAAAAAAAATGTAGATCAAGTTCAAGGAGCTATGCATTACAATGTTTCAAAAAATTTACTTACAATTACTGATTCATTTGTCCTAGCAGAAATAAAAATGTTAGATGAATACAAGTGAAATTTTGATGACTTACTAGCAAATGATATTACAATCGATTATTACACGGTTTGTGGATTGTTGGCAATGATAGAGCATCCAGATGCATATTGGAAAATAGCTGGAATATCTTTAGGAAATGCGACTGTACAAGATTTCATTGAATATGAGTATGCTGATTTGAGAAGCTGTAGAAACTGAATAAGAGTCAGACTTCCTATAATTGAAACTCATAAACTTTGAGATTATAAAGAAGAAAGATTATTCGATCTTTGAGAAGATAATACAAAAAATATCGCTGTTACTTCAAGTTTCGAGAAATTCCAAGAAGTATGTGGAAGTTTATTAAATGCAGAAATTCCGATCATTAAAGTCTCAGAAAATACTTATATCGCAGAAGGAAAAGTAAATATTGATAGTCTAGGATTTGTTCAATTGGATGCAAGAATCTGTGTTACGAGAACTTTTGAAAAGGAATTTACAGAAGATAAATAATTGACCACGCAAGTCATTAAAAGGCTAGCAGTTTACCTATATCGTGAGGTATAGGTGGGGTGTACCAAGAGCCCTTTCATGAGACTGTGGCTGGCATCCGTACATGTCAGGCGTGATATAGAAATAAAATAAGAATACATTAATTAACTGTTGTATATCAACTTCAAACTAACTGCTAGGGTACGGACTAGCTATATCCTCTCCCTAGTTGGCAGTCCCACTAAACAGAGATGGGGGTGTCGGTGCAATTCCGACAGAGAGGCGAAAAGGGTTCGCCAAAACCAAAACCTGCGTAGTCGCCAAATGATTTTATTCCTTAAAAACGAAAGCATGGAAAATCCAGAAGTGTTTACAGTCAATCCTAACTTCTTGAATGAAGTAGGTAAAAACAATGAGTGTAATTTATTTGATTTCAGTTTTGAGCTGAATGAAGATGGTACTATGAAAACTTGTAGTTATAAATGAGAAGTTATTGATCCGAATATTTGAGCGTGAATATTCTTAGTCAGACATGAATATATCAAACAGAAAAGGAAAGCTGAAAGCAACTACAAGAAAAAGATTCAGGCTGTAGAAAAACGTGAGGAATACAAAGAGACACTAAATAGACAAACTAAAAAGCAGATAGAACATAGAAAACAGATTCATGATAAAGATAGGACAGTTGTATTGTATCGCAGAATATTAGAGAAATTAGTTTTAAATCCTGATGATATGAAATAATGCCAAAAAAAATAACAAAAAAATGTCTAGACTGCTGAAAAGAGTTTGAAGTACTTACAAACAATACAAGAAAAATTTGTATTTTCTGCAGGAATAAAAGAGACCTACTAGCTCGTAGGATGAAAGCATGAAAAATAAATGCTGTTCAAGAATAAAAGTTTATTTTAATAAAAATATCATCATGAAATTCAGATTTAAGGTTTTAAAGAATTGAGAGCATAAATTACAATGTAAAAGATTTCTCTTTTGGAAAAATGCAGTGAATGATGCAGAAGTAAGATTTTTCATTCATCATTATTGATATGAATGTGCAGACGCGCTTAGATATAAACCATTACACAATCTAACAGAAGATGATTACAGAAAATTTCTGAAAGACATTAAAAGAAATCGGAAAATACATCGTGAAAATCGTAAAAAAATAATAGATTGAGAGAAGACAGCTTATTATATCAAATAGTTTTAATTCATTTATTATATTATCATGGCAAAAATAACTAAAACTCCAAACATAAAACCAGTAGAGAAACCAGAAATAACTAAAATTATTAAAGAGGCAGATTTTAAATATTGAGGTTACACTTTTACAATCACTAAATGATTATTTGGAGATAATTACAGAATTTATCTAAGACATGTAAGCCGAGCTGAAAGAACTAAATTAGATAAATCGTTTGAAACTTATGAAGAAGCAGAGGAATACCTATACAGATATATTGATGATTTACCTAAATCATAATCAGATTTTTATTTCTTTTTAGAAAATATCATGGAAAATAAAACAGAACGATTTGTTATATATGCAGCAGAATCATGAGATTATGAAACTGCAGAATTCGAGGCAAAAGACCTATTTGATTTTGCTAGAGAAATGGATGACTGGTTTTGATGAAAGATGGATGATGTTATTCTTATCTTAGATAAAGCATATATTGATCCATATATGTGGAATGAACTTTCAAAGGCATTTGGAAATCAAGTAGAAACACAAAAATTATTGAAAAAAATCGTAAATTCAGTTTTTAATTTAAAATAATTTATAAATCATGCTAACAGTAGAAAAATTAAAAGCTATGCAACCTTGAGAAATTTTCGCAAGTGGAGAGTGAGTAGATGATTGAAAATTATTCAATATTTGGTGAGAATGACGACATATTCAATGGGTAGCAGTAAGAGGTAAAGGTTATCATGATTGGGCTATTTATTATCATTTGTCTAACGTGGAAGAGCAAGCAAAAGCTGATGATATTGTAGATAAAATTTATCTTTGAGACTGGGATGATGATCATATCGCAAGAGTAGGAGATAAACTTACAAGTGAAAGAACTATCAGAGCGATAGTTCCATGTGATGATGAATCTTTTAATTTGTATAGGTATTAAAGATGGAGAAACTTAAAGATTTATTGAATGAGTATAGCAAAAAGAATCAGGAATATTCTTGGGAAATAGAATGAAATGATATAATAGCATATAGTCATTTTTGGGAATGATACGAAACAATAAGAGTATCTGAGAGCATAATCATAAGTAAATGGTATGAGTTTGTGAAGTGGCTTGTTGAAAATGATAAGATAGATGAAATAAAATTTGAAGATGAATATACAGACAAACAGACATTAAAAGATGTTTATATTGCTTGAGCTAAAGGAGATGAACTTCTTTTAATGATACTTTCAATTCAAGATGAGCCTATTCAGTTTTTAATCTCTATTCTCGAATAATCATGGAGAAAGTAGAAATGATAATAGATTTCATAATTCGAGTCACTTGATTGTATTGTTTTATACGTAGTTGAGAATTATACAGGAAAGGACCACAAAGAGCAACATATCGACTAATACGATGATGTTATCTTATGTGGGTACATAGTTTATATCATACTTAATTAATCATGGAGAAACTTATAGAACTTCTTAAAGAATATGATGAAATCAGAAGTAAAAAAGCAAACAAGAGCTTTAATCGAGATTTGTTATTGAATAACTTTGTTAATCTACCTGATCGTAGTTTATGGGAATCAGAATTAATTGTTATTTCTTCATCCTACTGATTTATTCAGTGGCTTATACATGAAGATAAAGTAGACATAAATTGATTTGATACTGTTTTTAGCTGAGAATTGGATAGATGGAAAACTTTACTTAGAGAGCCTGGTTGAGATGAAGTATATAAAGTAACTGAACATTGATGTTATGAGAGTTTATTGATGCAGTTATCAGTCAAAGAAAATCCTATAGAATTTTTAATTGATTTATTAAAATAATCATGACAGAAACAAACGAAAGAGAATGGCTTGAGGAATATGTAACTGAAAAAACTTATATCTTCAAAGTCAAAAAGTGGTATCCATGAGATACGGTTCAAATTGCTGTAAGCTATGATCCTACATTTAAACACTGGTATTGAAAAATTAAAAGAATATGAGATACGAAAGTTGATATTACTATTGCTACAGGAGAAAGTGAAAGTTCAATAAAATATTCAATAGAAAATAAAATGAGGTGACTATTCAATATCGAGTGACCTATGCTAGAGCAAAGAATAAATGATTTAGAAAAAGAGAAACAAAGTCTGAAAAATTGATGGGATGAATCTGAAGCAAAATTACTTGAATGGATAGATAAATGTACAAAGAAAACTGAGAAAATCAAAGAATTAGAAGAAGAAAATAAATTGCTAAAATACACAGTAAAGATTGCATGAGAGCAGTTATCAGGGAAAGCAAATGTTAAGGTGAAAAAGCTAATAGTACAAGATAAAGAAATCAGATTATAATTAGTTTTATATCATTTATTAAATAATCATGATACCACACAAACAGAAAGTTACAAAAGTTACAGCAACAGAAAGTATCATTGAAGAGAGATATCCGATACAAGTTGAATATTTAGAAGCTAGAGTTAATTATTGAAAATGGATGTTTGAAATTCGCCGTAGAACAGAGACAGTAAATTTTGAAGCAAGGTTCGAAATAGAAGTATTTAATAAATGCTTCTGAAGTGGCACGGTTTTTTTGCACAAAGATAGGAATGGTAACGATCTAATCATTCCTACAATGGAAAGTGCATTAAAAGAAATAGAAAAATTTATCACTAACGAATTACACTAATCAGACTTTTATATTTATTGAAAATGTAAAGATATGAAACGAAGATTAAAAAAATTCAAAAACCATAAAGTCACTGGTTGAGAATATTGGAAACCATACTACAAGAAATGGTGGTGATGGAAAGAAAAGAAATCAGAATTATGATTTTCATTTGAATATGAATTAGATGAAATATGGAGTAAATGAGTTGAAGATATTAGGAGATGGGACAAAGAAGTAGAACATATAATAGTAGATGATGTATTTGATGTATTCTTCCTTTCAGATGGGAGAATTGTGACACTTTAGACTAATCAGACTTTTATTTCTTAATTAATAAATCATGTCTTCTTATGAAAAAAGAAAAGAGAGAATAGCTGAACTAGAACGCAAGGAGTCAGAGTTGTTAGATCAGTTTTTAGCTCAAGATGATGTAAAAGATAATGTAAGAGACCTTATTAGAGATAATTTCGAATATAAAATAGCAAATAATATCTTAAAGATAATTTGATTGCTAAGCATAATATTGAATATTTATCTATTATTCATCAGATAAAATGAAAAAATTACTGCGAGCATTATTAATCATGCTCCTTACATGATCTATATGTCTAAATTTCTTTCAACGAAGAAATCAGGCTGTAACTTGTGAGAGCATAAGTTCACAATGGAGAGCTGAATTATTGTATAAATTGGGACATAAACATCTCGATTGAAACCATAATTGAATTCCGTGTGAAAATTTAGTAAATCAAAATTAGAAACATGCAATGTATGAACTGTTGAAAGAAGAGTGACAACAGCAGATTATGTAGAGCGTGCCGTAAAGAGAAAGAGACAGCTTGTGCGATGGTCAGTCAAAACAAAACTAAATTGAAAAAGCTGTTAGATAATAAAGCATACGATTCAGAATGGTTTATCAGATTTAATTTGTATGTGAATAATATAAACAGCTATTGAAAAGTTTTAGTTTGATATAAGGAAACAGAGAAGAAATGATTACGAATAAAAATCATGAATTCCTGTAGTGTAATCTTTGTGATAATAACGGTATTCTTTGCGTTTGAAATTGCTATTGCATCTTATTAAAAAAATACTATCTAATAGGTAGTTTAAAAATGGTTTGCTAATATGAAAATTTCGAAAAAAGCGAGTGACATTATTGTCAAGGTTATCTATGGGATAACAATAATTTTAGTGCTAATAACTTTATATTTCGTTATAGAAATTTTAATCGCTAATTGATAAAATCATGGGGAAAAAAACGAAAGCATGTCCTTTTTGCTGAGAAAAAATATTAGAAGTTGCTAAAAAATGTAAGCACTGTGGGGAATTCCTACCAGAAGAAAAAGATGAATGAAAGGAAGAAGTAAAGCAAGTTTCAGGATGTAAGAAATTTTGAGCAGTTATAGGTTTTATTCTATTCTGTATCATTATGCTGTTTTTGGTGGTAGAACTAACAAATTCGGCAACTGGATGAAATAAAGATTTAAAATCATGTGAACATCGATTACAAGAAAAATATGGAGATTCTGTCTATATGATGGATGTGGATGTAAAAACTTATGATGATATGAAATCTATAGTGTGATATTTTAAGAAATGATGAAAGCACGAGTTCGCTTGCGTAAAAGATTTGACTGGTAAAAAATGAAAGAATCGTAATTGATTTTTTATGCTAGCTGTAGATAATAAAGTCGTATCACAGGAATAATTAAATAATAACACTTTTGAAAATCTGATTAATATACAATCAGATTTTTATTATTTTCTGAAAAAATAATGGCAAATGATAATTTCAAAGTAAAAGTTCAGTTAGAGGCTACAACAGATAAAGCTCAGGTGCAAAAAGAAGCAACAGAAGTGGCAGATACAGCACAGAAAACTTTAGATAAAAAACAGCTGAAACTGAATATAGAAGATAATCTTACTAACCTAAAAAAGAAATTAGAAGAAACGAGAATCGCATATCAAAACCTACTCAATCAACCTATGAATTGAACTACTGATAAACAGCTCCAGCAGTTAGAAGATCAGATGGAAGATTTAAGAAATGCTATAAAGGAAGATGAAAAAGCACTAAATGATCTATGATGAACGAGTAATAAATTGTGATGAATATTTAAAAATTTAATAGGTAAAATATCAGCTTTAGGAGTAGCAATGAAAGTATTTTCTACTCTAAAGCAAATATTCGTAGATTTTCAGAATTCTCAAAAGGCTCTAGTTCAGGCAACTGGTGCTTCATGAAAAGTATTATCAGAGCTAACAGATTCAATGTTAGATGTTCAGGGTAAAGTTCGACAGAATCAACAGGAAATCGCCGAAGCAATATGAGAATTGAATACAAGATTATGACTTACATGACAGCAACTTACAGATTTTACAACTAAATATTTGAAATTTGCATCTGTTACAGGTCAAGATTCAAAAACTGCGATAGAGACAAATGTAAAAATGTTTAGTATCCGATGAGTAAGTATCAAACAGCAAGCAGAATATTTGGATAAATTAACTGTAGCATGACAGAAAACATGAATTAGTGTGGCAAATTTAACAAGCCAACTACAATCAAATGCTCCAGTTTTGCAGGAATTATGATTCAGTTTGGATGATAGTATCGCATTATTAAGTAATTTTGAGAAAGCATGAATTGAAGCAAGTCAGGTTTTACAATCCATGAAAATGTGATTAAAAAATCTAGCTGAAGATGGGACTTCTCCTATGGAAGCATTGAATAATGTTATTGAATGAGTAAGGAACTGAACATTATGATTAAGCGATGTAATGGAAATATTTTGAAGTAGGTGAGGTGCTGCTATGTATAGAGCGATTAAAGATTGAACATTTGAATTGGGTAATATGAAGAAAGCGTTGGAAGATGTGAGTGGGGCAGTAGAGCAGACTTTTAAAGATATGGAAACGTGGGGAGATTTGTTTGGTAGAATATGGGATTGAGCCAAAGGTAAGATAGCAGAATTTGCTGATGATTCGTTTAGAAATTTTCAGAAAATTGTGGAATTCAATCAGGAACGAATGTACTGGACTAAAATGCTAATCCAGTGAAATGCTGATTTACAACTCGCAATTGATAAAACTACTGGAGAAATACAATGATTACAGGCTGTAGAAACCAAAGAACATGCAAATATGAGACAATTAGATGAAGCTCAAAAGAAATATACAGAAACTGTAAAAGATTATGCTGATTCATGGCAAGATGCAAAAGATGCAGTTGATGCTTTCGCTTATGTAAGAGTAGATCAGTCAGCAACCAGAGCAGATTTCGATGCTACAAAGAAAAAAGCACAAGAAACCGTGAGCGAATTAATCAGATTAAAAAATATATTAATTCAATTATCGCAACAGACAATAAAAGCAAAGCAGGAATTATGACAAACAATTACATGAGCAGATATGAAAGCTCTATATCAGTCACAGAAAGAGCAGGCACTATTGATAAAGCAATTAAAGATGGTAAATGACTCAACTTATCAATGAAAACAGGAAGATTGATGAAGTTTAGGAAGTTCTGCTTTATGATGAGGTGGTGGATGATCAAGCAAATCTAAGGCAGAAGAAATGCTGAAATCATTTAAAGATGAATTCAAGGATCTATATTCGGATATGGATTCAACGGTAAATGAACACCAAAAAAAATATGATGATGTAGTAAAGAAAATTGAGAAGGTAGAAGAAGAATATGGAAAGTTAAAAGATAAAGCTCAAGATACATGGGAATCTGCTGAAAAATCTCTGAAAAGTTATAATGAACAACTCGAAAAAAGTCAGGCTGATGCTGTAACAAATCTCGGTCAAAGATATGTGGAACTCAAAAAAGAGCTGATAGATGTAGATAGTTACATGAAAAAAGTCGCAGAAGATTTGAGCTGGAAAGAGCTTGGTTGGATGCAGGAGAATTGAACTACAGAATACAGATGATATGAATTAAAAGATTTGATAGAGTTAAAAGAAAAGCTCGATGAAATGAAACTCATCGAAGAAAACACTACAGAAGAACAAAGAAAATCTGAAGAATTTACGAAAAAAACTAGCAAAGCACAGGAAATATTAAATAATCTGAAAGAAAAGGAACTAGAACTACAGGAGAAAATCGCAACAGCAACAGAAAAGCAAAAGATAGCTGAATCCGTGATGAGTAATGAATGATTCGTTCCTATTCAGAGTTTAACTAAGGATTGAGAAGATATTTGAACTTATTTCTACGATTCAGTGACTGGAGCATGGGAGAAAATCCATGATGCAGATAATATCGAGTATGCAAAACAGCTTGAAGA
>Ga0265298_10007835_pt1 | contig 12908 bp, 6 predicted proteins | sample AusTroGonzalo_MG_3_FD_193486 | JGI IMG/M metagenome (GOLD analysis project Ga0265298, IMG submission 193486) | Bovine rumen microbial communities from tropical cattle in Woodstock, Queensland, Australia - Gonzalo_01 | ecosystem: Host-associated > Mammals > Digestive system > Stomach > Rumen ... | reverse complement strand
ATTCCGCTCGCCACTGTCGGTGTGTTCATGCTCTGGTTCGGTTGGTGGGGATTCAACGCCGGTTCTGCTCTTAACGGCGACCCGAAGGCTACTAGCTGGATTCTCGTGACCACGAACCTCGCCGCTGTCGCTGGTATCATTACCGCAACGCTCACGAGCTGGATCGTTTCCAAGAAGCCGGACGCCACCATGGCCCTCAACGGATGCCTTGCAGGTCTCGTCGCTATCACCGCTGGTGCTGATGTGGTTACTCCGCTCTCCTCCTGGATTATCGGTGCAATCGCTGGCGTGCTCGTCGTCGGTGCCGTGTTCCTCTTCGACCGCCTCCACTTGGACGACCCGGTCGGTGCCCTCTCCGTCCACCTCGTTAACGGTATCTGGGGTACGCTCGCTGTCGGTATCTTTGATATCACTGGCGACTACACTCTCGGCACTCAGGCAGTTGGCGTCCTCGCCTACGCAGTCCCCTGCTTCGCAGCAGCTAGCTTGATCTTCCTCGCCATCAAGAAGACGATTGGCCTCCGCGTGACTGAAAAGCAAGAAATGCGCGGCCTTGACCAAGCTGAACACGGTCAAGAAGCTTATAGCGGCTTCCAAATCTTCAGCAACATGTAATACGGAATTAATGTTGACATGAAGAAGCCCCGGGACGAAAGTCCTGGGGTTTTCTTGTTATATAAAATAGCCCCGCAACTAAATGCGGGGTTTCGTAATTGGATCTTCAGCCCTTTGGGCTTCAGGATGACTTATTCACGCAAGCGCGATGCATTCTAGCAAACCGCAACTCAGACGTTTTCGACTTCATTGAGCCAGTCAGCGGAAGAGGCATCGCTAGGCATACGCCAGTCAGCGCGTGGAGAGAGCGAAATCGTACCGACCTTCGGACCGTCCGGAATGCAGCTGCGCTTGAATTGTTGGGCGAAGAATCGCTTGACAAAAAGCTTAAGCACACGAACGAGTTCCTGGCGTGGATACTTCGCATGGAGCGAGCCGTCTTCACCAAAAGCCTTCTCGGCAAGATACAGCAACTTGGCGGGTTCCGCACCATACTTCGTAAAATGGTACAGATAGAAGTCGTGGATTTCGTACGCACCAAGAATCGATTCCGTTTTCTGCACAATTTGGCCGTTATCGTCCGACGGCAAGAGCTCCGGAGAAACAGGCGTATCCAAAATGTCACGGAGAACTTCGGCAAGCGAATCTGCAACAGTCTTGCTTTCGATGAACTGGTTTGCACGATCGGCATACCAAGCGACGACATGACGCACAAGCGTTTTTGGCACGTCGCAATTCACGGCATACATCGACATATGATCCGCATTGTACGTGCTCCAGCCAAGCGCAATTTCGGAAAGGTCGCCTGTTCCAACGACGATACCGCCTTCCTTATTGGCCAAGTCCATCAAGATTTTGGTGCGTTCACGAGCCTGGACGTTTTCATAAGTCACGTCGAGCTTAGCGGGATCATGACCGATGTCATTGAAGTGCTGCAAGCAAGACGGCTTAATGTCAATCGTCCTCAGCTCAACGCCCAAAAGTTCTGCCATAGCGACGGCATTATTCTTGGTGCGTTTTGTCGTTCCAAATCCAGGCATCGTGATGACGAGAATTTCGTTCAGCGGACGCTTCAAGAGTTTGAACGTTTCTACAACGACAAGCAATGCAAGCGTCGAATCGAGGCCGCCACTGAGCCCGAGAACAGCACGTTTGGCGTAAGACGATTCAAGGCGTTTCGCAAGCCCTGCGCACTGAATATTGAAAATTTCCGTGCAAGACTTGTCGCGAGTTTCGAGAGAACCCGGCACAAACGGCGTCGGCGAAACAAAGCGGTACTTGAGCCCCGTAGCAGGCTTTTCAGCCCCCTGAACAACAGGCAAAGCCTCAAAACTTGCAGAATGCGCAAAGTAATCCGTCGAGTCAAAATCCTGGAAACTTCCTTCGCTCAAACGTTGCATACTCAAGCGTTCCACATCGATATCGGCGTAGATGATTTCGCTTTGGCGGCTGTAATTCTTGCGTTCGGCAAGCATGGAGCCGTTCTCGGCAATCATCAGGTGTCCGCTAAAGACCATGTCGGTCGTCGATTCTAGCACACCGGCCGAAGAGTAGACGTAAGCGGCCATACAGCGCGCCGACTGGTTCATGACGAGCCCGCGACGGTAATCGCCCTTCCCCACCAGCGCATCGCTTGCAGACAAGTTTAGAATGACGTTTGCGCCAGCCAAGGCAAGTTCACCACTCGGAGGAGCGGGCGTCCAAAGGTCTTCGCAGAGTTCAACACCTATGCGGACTTCTGCATTCCCGTTATCTGTTTTTACGGTAAAGAAGTTCGTGACCGGCACATCGCCGACACCTTCAAAATGGTACGTCAGCGGGCCTGCGCCATAACCGTTTTTCGCCATCGCAGAATGGTTCAGCAAATCGCGGCCGCTGTTAAAGTGACGCTTTTCGTAGAACTCGCGCTGGTTCGGCAAATGGATCTTCGGCGTAATCCCGATGACCTTACCGCCCTGCAACAGAGCGGCACAGTTGTAAAGCTTGCCGAACATTCTCAGCGGAAGCCCGACAGCGACAATCATCTTGGAATCTTCGAACGATTTTGCAATTTTCAAAAGCGAAGCGACAGATTTCTTGAGCAAAAGCTCCTGATGAAACAAGTCACTACAAGAATATCCCGTAATGCAAAGTTCGGGGAAAACGACAACTGCGGCCCCTTCGTTTTTTGCAAGGAGACCGCAGCGGATAATTTCTTCAGTGTTGTATTCCGTGTCCGCAACTTTCAAGGTCGGGCACACGGAGGCGATTCTGTAAAAGCCAAACATTTTATTTTGCATTCATTCCTAATTTATTCATTCGGTAATTCATCATGCGCGGTGAAATGCCGAGTTCACGACCTGCCGCCGAGATGTTGCCGTCATTTCGCTTAATGGCTTCCGTAATCAATTCCTTTTCGTAATTGCACATCATCACATCAAGCGGAGCGTGATTTACGACAACCTTCCCTGCGTTCGTGCTGAGGCTCGTCTGCAAAGAGGGCGGAAGATTGTAACTGTGAATGCAGTTGTCACTTGCCGTAAGCACAGCTCGTTCGATACAGTTTTCAAGTTCACGGACGTTACCCGGCCAGTGATAGCTCATCAAGAGGTTGATTGCCGTAGTCGAAAGGCGAGCGATGCTCTTGCCGTATTTCAGATTCATCTTTTCGATGAAATGCTCGGCCAGCAATATAATATCGCTGTGGCGTTTTGCCAAGTCCGGCATCGAAATCGGGAAGATGTTCAGGCGGTAGAACAAGTCTTCGCGGAACAGCTTTTTAGCCATCAGCTCTTCGAGGTTGCGGCTCGTTGCTGCCAAGAAGCGCACATTGGAGTGGAGTTCTTCGTTGCTACCCACGCGGCTAAACGTGCGTTCCTGCAAAAAGCGCAGCAACTTCACCTGCGTCTGCATCGTCAAATCGCCAATTTCGTCGAGGAAGAGCGTTCCCCCGTCGGCAATTTCTGCACGACCTTTACGCATGGTAATGGCACCTGTAAATGCACCCTTTTCATGACCGAAAAGTTCGCTTTCCACGAGGTTTTCGGGGAGAGCGGCGCAGTTCAACGTCACAAACGGCTTGTCCTTGCGGTTCGAAAGTTGCACAATGGCGCGGGCGATCATTTCCTTACCCGTTCCGCTACCGCCTCGAATAAGCACGGTCGCATCGGACTTGGCCACCTGATGCACCTGTTCGTAAACGATTTGCATTTCGCGGCAGTTACCGACCAGTTCGCCCGTCTTTCCGCTGAGCATGTCGCGCAACTTCTGGTTTTCGTCCACCAAAGTCTGGCGTTCGGCAAGCATCGTCTGGCATTCGCTTGCAGCATCGCCAGAGATGTTCGCGATAATTTCGAGCAACGCAACATCACGATCCAAATCCGTCGTTACGTCAACAGGGCGGTCTACAGAAAGCGTTCCGATAATTTGTTCATCATGAATGAGCGGAACGCAAATAAACGCCACCTGGCTATCGTAATTACGGCTTTCGGTTCGGTTCAAGAATCGGGAATCCTTTCGAAGATCCGGAATCACATGGCTACGCCCTGTTTCGGCGACATGGCCCGTAATGCCCTCGCCCACATGGTACTGACCGAGCTGTTTTTTCTTTTCGTCAAGGCCGTGCGATGCTTCGATCTTCAAAACATTGCCAAACAGCAACGTGAACGTGCCGTTCAACATTCCCATTTCGGTATCCAAAATCGTGAGCACGTTATCCAGGAGCTTTTCGACGTTGCGCTCATGAATAATGGCGGTACTGATCTTTTGGATGACCGATATTTCTGGACCTATTGGCTGTTTCATAATATGTAAAATAGGAAAAATTTGATAAAAAGTTGAATTACAATCTTTCACGAATACGCTGGAGGGCGGTCTTCGTCTGCTCGCGGTCGCCAAATGCCGTCAAGCGGAAGTAACCTTCGCCACACGGGCCAAAGCCACTTCCCGGCGTTCCGACGACTTCGCACGAAGCAAGCAACCTGTCGAAGAAGTCAAAGGACTTTTCGCCTTCGGGCAGTTTCCACCAAATGTACGGAGCGTGTTCGCCACCGAAAACGGTGTAACCGCAATCCGTGAGTTCCTTGCGGATGATGGAAGCCGTTTCCATGTAATCCTTGATAACGGCCTTTGTCTGTTCCCAACCTTCCGGCGTGTAAATGGCTTCGGCTGCACGCTGCGTGATGTAGTTGACGCCATTGAACTTGGTGCACTGACGGCGATTCCACATAGAACGGAGCTTGCCGAGTTCGTGCGGAACGATCGTGTAAGCGCAACGGACACCTGTAAAGCCGGCCGTCTTGCTGAAGCTGCGGAATTCGATAGCGCAAGTACGTGCGCCCGGAATTTCGTAAATGGAGTGCGGCAACTTTTCGTCACGGATGTAGCAGTTGTATGCACCGTCGAATAAAATAATAGCACCCGTTTCATTGGCGTAATCCACGAACTTCTGGAGCGTTTCGCGGCTAAGAACCGTACCCGTCGGGTTGTTCGGGCTGCAAAGGTAAATCAACTGCACCGGATTTTTCGGCAAGTCCGGCTGGAAGTTGTTTTCGGCAGTAGAAGCCAGGTAAGTCACTTCGGAGAAATGACCATCGGCCTGGAGCGTTCCCGTGCGGCCTGCCATCACGTTACTGTCGAGGTATACCGGATAAACGGGATCTGGAATCGCAATCCTTGCATCGGCAGAGAAGAGTTCCTGAATGTTTGCCACATCGCACTTGGAACCATCGCTCACAAAAACATCTTCCGGATCCATTTCGACACCGCGCGAAGTGTATTCGCCACGGATAATGGCTTCACGGAGAAAATCGTAACCTTGTTCAGGACCATAACCACGGAACGTCCACTTGACTCCCATTTCGTTTACCGCCTTGTGCATCGCTTCGATAGCGGCAGGGATAATCGGGGACGTGACATCGCCAATGCCCAAGCGGATGATGTCGGCATTTTCATGAGTTCCCTGGTATTCCTTGATTTTCTTGGCAATTGTTGAAAAAAGGTAGCTACCCGGAAGACGGTCGTAATAAGGATTGATGATTGATTCGTTCATAAGAGGTATGAGGTCGGGGCGGTGCCCCTTTGAGGTGTGAGGTCGTGCCTTTCGGCACTTTGAGGTTGTGAGGTGTGAGGATTGAGGATCGACATCGCTCAGAGCTCAATAACCCCTTTAAATACTTCCTTTGCGGGGCCAGTCATGAAGACCGGGCCACCTTCTTCGTGCTTGATGTGGAGCGTTCCGCCATCGAGAACCACGTCGGCTTCGAGACCGATTCTACCCGTGCGCTGGGCGGCCACAAGCGTAGCGCAGCTACCCGTTCCGCAAGCCATCGTAACGCCGCAACCGCGTTCCCAGACGCGCATACGGATCGTATTACTGTCGATGACCTGGGCAAATTCGATGTTGCTTCTGTCCGGGAAAATCTTGTCTACTTCGAGAATCGAGCCCCATTTTTCGAGCTGGATCTTTTCGATGTCGTCTACAAAAATGACCGTATGAGGATTGCCCATCGATACGGTTTCACCAGTAAAATCAAAAGTGTCGGCGGTCAGCTTGATCGTTCCGAGGAACTGGCGCGGAAGGCCCATGTTCACGCAGACGCGTCCGTCTTCCAAAACAGCGGGCTTGACAATTCCACTCTTGGTATGCAAGGAGAATTCCATCGCCTGGCTGAGTCCGCGACTGCGGATAAACTTTGCAACGCAGCGGGTAGCGTTACCGCACATCGCGGCTTCGGAACCGTCAGCGTTAAAAATGCGCATTTCAAATTCGTTGTTGGCGACATTCACGGGAGTCACGACAACCACCCCATCTGCGCCAATGCCAAAACGTCTATCGCAAAGCTCGATGACTCTTCTTTCGAGATCAGGCCCTGCAGTCATATCAAAAGATTCACCCGGTTCGACCAAAACGAAATCGTTGCCAAGACCGGTCCATTTTGAAAATTTCAATGACATAATATGTAATCCTTTTTTGCGCCTATAAAGCAAAAAACGTGCCATTTTTACATTTTCTGTTAATTTGGCGAATTTCGTTAATTTTCGGTATTTTTAGAGAATCCGAAATTTTCATAAAACGAAAGGTTTTACACTTAGTGTAAAACCTTAAGGTATTCTTTACATTTTCTGTAAAAGAATTTTATGAGGGAATTTCGTTATTACAGCCTTCCGACGACCTGCTTGGAGCTTGCCATGGCACGCACAACGAGCGAAGCACCGTTGGCGCAGTCACCCACCGCATAAATGCCACGGGACGGATCCGGAATGATGGCCGTACGCGGAGTCAACTGTAACTGCAAATCGTTCACGAGACCTTCGGCAGGCACGCCAGTAAAGCCCATCGCAAGCACGACCAAGTCCGCTTCGATCACTTCTTCGGTACCCGGGACTTCAACCGGCTTGAGCGGGCGGCCAAGCGGAGACATTTCCCAGTCGACCTTCACCACGTTGACGCCAGCGACATGACCGTCCTTGACGACAAAGCTCTTCGAAGAAACATTCCAGCGACGTTCGCCACCTTCGTGATGGGCATAGCTCGTGCGGAGCATGTACGGCCAATCCGGCCACGGCGTCGACGGAGAACGAGTCTCAGGCGGCTGCGGCATGAATTCGACCTGCAAAACGCTCTTGCAACCTTCACGGATGGATTTACCGACGCAGTCGTTGCCCGTATCGCCACCGCCGATGATAAGTACGCGCTTACCCTTGGCATTGAAGCGTTCCGGATTTGCTTCACCAGGCAAGCTTGCGCCGTGGAGGAAGTCGAGAGCAAGATAAATGCCTTCGGCTTCACGGCCTGGGATCTTCAAGTCACGAGCGTTCGGCGTACCGATGGCGAGGAACACATAGTCAAAATTGCGCTTGATGTATTCCGCAGAAATATCCTTGCCGATTTCGGTATTGCAAACGAACTTGATGCCAGCCTTTTCGAGCAAGGCAACGCGACGGTCGATGACCGACTTGTCGAGTTTCCAGTTCGGGATACCGTAGCGGAGAAGTCCACCGACTTTCGGGCGTTTTTCATAAACTGTAACGGCGTAGCCTTTGCGACGGAGAGCTTCGGCAGCATAGAGGCCTGCAGGACCCGAACCGATCACGGCAACGGACTTTCCATTCGGTTCTGCGGCTTGCGGCTGTTCCACCCAGCCTTCGGCAAATGCGGTTTCGATAATGAACTTTTCGGTCTGGCGCACCATCACCGCTTCGTCATTGAGGTTCCTCGTGCAAGAGGATTCACAAAGAGCCGGGCAAACACGACCCGTAAATTCCGGGTAGAAAGCCGTCTTGCTGATGGTGTCATAAGCCTTGCGGATATCGCCAGCGGCAACGGCGGCGTTGAATTCCGGGACAAGGTTAAAGAGCGGGCACCCTGCCCCATGGCAAAACGGGATGCCGCAATTAGAGCAGCGACTGGCCTGAGGGATAATATCAGCAGCCGTAAAGGTGCGTTCGACTTCGTTCACGTCCTTGACACGTTCTTCAACGGGACGGTAAACATCTTGAATTCTCTGAATTTGTTCCATATTAACAGTCTCCGTTACAATTACTTTTGAGCGTGCATAGCGAGTGCGTGACGGTATTCAACCGGGAATACCTTGACAAATTTCGGACGAGCGTCGTTCCAGTTGTCGAGAATGCGCTTGGCCTTTGCAGAACCCGTAGCTTCGAGGTGTTCCTTGATAATGCCAAGGAGTTCCTTTTCGCTTTCCGATCCGGCAAGCACACTTTCGAGGTCCACGGAATCCACGTTGCAGCTCAAGTCGAAGTGACCCGTTTCGTCGTAGACGTAAGCAAGACCACCCGTCATACCGGCAGCGAAGTTCACGCCCACGCGACCGAGCACGACCACGCGGCCACCCGTCATGTATTCGCAACCATGGTCGCCAACGCCTTCGGAGACGAGGAGCATACCGGAGTTACGGATACCGAAGCGTTCGCCAGCGAGACCGTTGATGAACACCTTACCGCTCGTGCCACCGTAACCGATGACGTTACCGGCAATGACGTTGTCTTCGGCCTTGAATGTTGCGTTGTGCGGCGGACGGACGATGATCTTACCACCGCTCAAGCCCTTGGCCATAAAGTCGTTGACTTCACCTTCGAGGTCGAGCGTAATACCCGGAGCAAGGAATGCACCGAAGCTCTGGCCGGCAACACCCTGCAAGTGGATCTTGATCGTATCTTCAGGGAGGCCCTTTGCACCGTAGAAGTCATCCACATAACCGGAAGTTTCGGTACCCACCGTACGGTCCGTGTTGTGGATCATGGCGCAGAGTTCCACCGACTTGCCGGACTTGAAGGAATCCTGGACAAACGGGAGAATTTCGCGACGGTCGAAGTTGACGAGTTCTTCGGGCACGTAGTTTTCGTCAGAAGCCTTGCAACCTTCAACAGTCTGGAAGACCTTGCTGAAGTCGAGGTTCTTGGCCTTGTAGAATTCGATAGCGTGGTTCACGTCGAGCAAGTCGCTACGGCCGCAGGCTTCGCGGAGGCTCTTGAGACCGAGGCCAGCGAGGATTTCACGGACTTCGTCAGCGATGAAGAAGAGGAAGTTCTTGACGTATTCCGGCTTGCCCTTGAAGTGCTTACGGAGTTCCGGGTCCTGAGTGGCGAGACCCATCGGGCACTGGTTCGTATGGCAGCGACGGTCCATAATGCAACCGAGAGAAGCAAGCAGGTTCGTGGCAAAGCCGAATTCTTCAGCACCGAGGAGTGCGCCAATCACGACGTCACGACCGGTCTTGAGCTGACCATCGACCTGGAGCTTGACGCGGCCACGGAGGTTGTTGAGCACGAGCGTCTGTTCAGCTTCGGCAATACCGAGTTCCCACGGCAAGCCAGCATGCTTGATGGACGTGAGCGGAGAAGCACCCGTACCACCATCGTGACCAGAAATCAACACGACATTAGCGTGAGCCTTGGCAACACCGGCTGCAATCGTACCGACACCGACTTCGGACACGAGCTTCACGGAAACACGAGCCTTCGGGTTAGAGTTGTGCAAGTCGTAAATGAGCTGAGCCAAGTCTTCGATGGAGTAAATATCGTGATGCGGCGGCGGAGAAATAAGCGAAACATTCGGGATGGAGTGACGCACACGAGCGACGAATTCGTTCACCTTACGAGCCGGGAGCTGGCCACCTTCACCGGGCTTTGCACCCTGAGCCATCTTGATCTGCAAATCCTTAGCGTGACGGAGATAGTCGATGGTCACACCGAAACGACCAGAAGCAATCTGGCGGATGGCAGAGCTACGGATTTCGCCGTTCGGCCCCGGAGTATTGCGATCCGGATCTTCACCACCTTCACCGCAGTTACTCATGGCACCGACGCTATTCATGGCGATAGCGATGCATTCGTGAGCTTCCGGGCTCAAGGAGCCAAGGCTCATAGCGCCTGCAACAAAGTGCTTGACGATGCTTTCGCGAGATTCGACTTCGGAAATATCGATCGGAGTCGCATCCTTGAACTTGAAGAGGCCACGGAGCGTTGCGAGACGTTCGGACTGGTCGTCAATCAACTTCGAGTAAACTTTAAACTTAGAGTAGTCGCCCATCTGGACAGCCTGGCGGAATGCACCGAGAGACTGCGGAGTCCACAAGTGGTGTTCACCTTCCTTGCGGTAGCGATACTGGCCGCCTTCCTTAAGGACGCTGCTAGCGTCGGCAAGAGCGATGTGGTTGCGGTCATCGACTTCCTTGGCGATTTCTGCAAGGCCGATACCTTCGATGCGGCTTGCCGTACCCGGGAGGTACTTGTCGATGAATTCGCGGTTGAGGCCAACGGCTTCGAAGATCTGAGCGCTGCGGTAGCTACGGAGCGTAGAGATACCCATCTTGGACATGATCTTCAGGAGGCCCTTGTCTACAGCCTTGATGTAGTTAGCGGCGGCAGTGACCGGATCCACGTCGAGCTCGCCCGTATGGCAAAGGTTCGAAATACTCTCGAGAGCGAGGTACGGGTTGATCACTGTTGCGCCGTAACCAAGGAGAAGTGCAAAGTGCATGACTTCGCGGACTTCACCAGACTGCACAATCAAACCGATTTCAGGACGGACGCCTGCTTCGACCAAGGTACGGTTCACGCAAGCGGTTGCAAGGAGCGACGGCATCGGCACATAGCCCCAGTCCACATTCTTATCGGAAAGAACGATGATGTTGAAGCCATCCTGCACGGCGCGGACAGCATCGCCAGCGAGCTTCTGCAAAGCTTCTTCCAAGACTTCGCCGTTACCGCCAATCGGGAACTGCATCTTGAGCACTTTAGCCTTGAAGCTCTTATCACCGATGTTTTCAAAGCGGCGGATTTCGTCTTCGGTTACCACCGGACGCGGAATCTTGATCAAGTGGGCCTGTTCCGGAGTTTCTTCAAGAATGTTGCCGTGGTTACCGATGTAAGTCGTAAGACTCATCACGAGCTCTTCGCGAATCGGGTCAATCGGCGGGTTCGTCACCTGGGCGAATAGCTGCTTGAAGTAGTTGAAGAGCGGCTGCGGCTTGTCGGAAAGCACAGCGAGAGCGGCATCGTTACCCATGGAACCGAGCGGTTCTGCGCCCGTCTTAGCCATCGGCTGCAAAATCACGCTCAAGTCTTCGGCAGAGTAACCAAAACGCTTCTGCTGAATGAGCAAGTCGGACGGAACATCAGACGGGCTGATTTCGCTGAACAAACCGCGAACGCTCATCTTGTTTTCGGCAACCCAACGGCGGTAGGGCTTGCTGCGGGCCACGAGAGCCTTCATTTCGGCGTTCTTCAAGATGCGGTGATTTTCGATGTCGAGGTAAATGATTTCACCCGGTTTGAGGCGGCCCTTTTCTTCGACCTGGTCGTCATCGATATCAAGCACACCCGTTTCGGAAGCCATGACAAAAAGACCATCTTTACATAAAGTGTAACGTGCCGGACGGAGGCCGTTACGGTCAAGGATTGCACCGGCATTGATACCGTCAGAGAATGCAACGGCAGCAGGGCCATCCCACGGTTCCATCAACATGGATTCGTATTCAAAGAAGCCACGCACGTCGCGACCGAGGTAGTGCTTAGCACCCCAAGCCTGCGGCATCATCATGAGCATGGCGTGCGGGAGGCTACGGCCTGCAGCGACCAAAAGTTCAAACATATTGTCGAGGCTAGCGGAGTCGCTCTGGCCTGCGGCAATCAACGGAAGGCACTTCTGAAGATCTTCACCGATGCGATCGCTCTTGAGGTACGGTTCGCGAGCCTTGAGGCTGTTCAAGTTACCGCGGAGCGTGTTGATTTCGCCGTTGTGAGCGAGGTAACGGAACGGATGAGCGAGCGGCCAAGTCGGGAACGTGTTGGTCGAATAGCGCTGGTGAACAAGGGCGATAGCACTTGCAAAGTCCTTGTCGTTCAAATCTTTGTAGAAGCCTTCGATCTGTGTTGCAAGCAAAAGGCCCTTATAAACAACAGTCCTGGAGCTGCAAGAGCAGATGTAAAGGTTCTTGATCGTCTTTTCGATCTGGCGACGGATAATGAACAGCTTGATTTCGAAAGCGTCGTTCGATTCGAACTTGGAACCGTCAAAGAAGAACTGGCGAATGTGCGGGAGCGTTTCGCGAGCCGTGCGACCAATAGAAGACGGATCGACGGGAACTTCACGAATCTTAAGGACCGGAGCACCTTCGGCAGCGGCGAGTTCCTTGATCTGGGCGTCAACGGAATCGGCGGCAACGGTGTTTTCGACAAAGACCATGGCTACGCCGTAACGTGCCGGAAGGTCTTCATAAATCTTGCGGAAGAACTTGTCCGGCATCGAGAGCAAAAGACCGGCGCCGTCACCCGTTTCCGGGTCGCCACCTGTTGCACCACGATGGAGGAGACGCTTCAAGACAGTAATACCCTGAGTAACAATCTCGTGAGACGCCACATTGTTGATGTTGGCGACAAGGCCGACACCGCAGGCGTCATGTTCGTTGGCTGGATCGTAAAGAGCTTGTGCTTGCATGAAAAATCCTTTTTCTAACAATTTTTTGCGACCCTATATGCAAAAACTGTGCCAACAAGTCACATAAACTGTAACACGCCTACCAAGTAGCGTAAATGCGGTCAAAAATGTAAAACTCGAAAATTTTTAACGAAAATTCAAAATTTAAGCATTACAATTTTTGAAAAGAAAATTCGTCTTTTTACATCTAGTGTAATTTCAAGACGTTTCAAGACTCCAAAGAGATCTGCAAAAGCCCCGTACGACGGATGCCACTATACAAAACATCGCAATGGCATTATTTTTGCAAAACATTTTTCCATATGAAAAATGCAATTTACACAACCCTAAAATTATCTAAATTTGGCCCCATGATTAATTTTATCAAATCCGTCTACTCCGGCTTATGCATCGGCCTCGGCGGCACAGCATT
>Ga0265298_10007834_pt1 | contig 12909 bp, 7 predicted proteins | sample AusTroGonzalo_MG_3_FD_193486 | JGI IMG/M metagenome (GOLD analysis project Ga0265298, IMG submission 193486) | Bovine rumen microbial communities from tropical cattle in Woodstock, Queensland, Australia - Gonzalo_01 | ecosystem: Host-associated > Mammals > Digestive system > Stomach > Rumen ... | reverse complement strand
AAGGCGGTCGAGTACTCGCTCACGCCGATCATCACCATCGTTTGGGGCAGTACCATGCCGTTGCAGTCCGTGCCTGCCGCCAGTTCCGCTACGGTCGTGTGACTCGCGGCCGAGACCGGCGAACCTAATTTTTGAATATTGCCTTCTGCGGCCTGAAAGCTCCATTCCGATATAGCCGTCACGGCGTTCGTGTTGCATTGTGAGAAAAGCGGCAACTCACCGTCCGTGATGCTCAGTCCGCGAAAAAGCGGGTGCGTCTCATCCGTCACGCGGATGCTCAGGTCCTGCGTGTTCACCGGCGAACCCCAGTTCCACACGTTCGCTTTGAGCAGAAAGGGCTTGAGCAGCACCATCGGTTTGTTATAGCCCTTGAGCGGTGTAAACCCAGCCGCGGAGGACGAAGGCTTGCACCCTAATACAATGACTTCATAATCGCTGTAGTCCACCCCGATGTCCGTTGCGTCGGTCGTAACGATCCATAGCGAGTCGTTCTGCCTGAGATAACTCAGCAGCGCTTTGTCTTCCGTTGCGCCGGGGATGGTGACGAACGCCACACTGTGCGTGCCTTCGGGTTGTGTCTCGGGAACGGTGTCTTCGGGAATAGGGTCATGACGCTCGCCCGGCGCTTCGTAGCAGCCGAGATCCGGCGCATTGCCGTTATAGCCCAGATTGATGTCAATTCCGGCGTCAATGAGCGCACTGCCTTCCTTGAGACGCATGAAATCGTTCTCCGGCAGCGCACCGTCCGAACGTCTCGGTGCGAGGATAAGCGTCGTGTCCAGCGACTGAAAATCCGCTTCGGTACAACTATAGCCGCTGTTCCAGCTGTTATGGTCTATCGTCACCACCGTCTGCGATTTGTACGAATCGCCGTTCTTGCCCTTGAAGGTGATGTTGTTCTGCAGCGTGTTGGTGCCGTACGCGGTAGTGAAGCCGTAGTTGTAGTTATTGGCATAGGCGGTGTTGTTGTATATCCACATCGTGCCGCCGTTGTTGTTCTGGTCGAATCCGCGTGCGTTGTTCGCCACCGCGAGGCAGTGGTGCACGAGCACCTTATGATCCGTGTAACCGCCGCCCATCTTGAAGCCGTTGCCGTTGCCCTGGCAGGGGTACTTGTCCAGCGTGATGGTGATCGTGTTGCCGTAGCGGTCCGTCATCTGCGTGCCTACCTTGCTGTCGAACCACGCTTTGTCCACACCCGTTGCACGCGGATGATTGCTCATGTCGTAGTACGCGGGGCCGTTCTGGTAACAGACACAGTGCTCGATGATGGTGTTGGACGAACTGACACGCTGGAAGAAATCCCATCCGTCGTCGCTGTTGTTCCATGCGCGGCAGCCGATATAATGATTGCCCTCGCCTTCGAACTGCTTGTCCGCAAACCCGTCCGCGTTGCCGCCGAAATTGGCGGAGGCGCCGCTCATCGTCTTGTAATCGAAATTATCGTGGCTGTCCACATTCATAATGATGTTGTTGCCGCCCTCTTTCATCTGGCAGCCCGTATCCGCCGAACCGTAGATATCCAGGTTCTCGAACAGGTTGTTGCTGCCGTAATTGATGAGGTTGTTCTTGCCCGAATAGCGCAAGGTCAGGTTCTTGACATGCAGGTACGAGCAGGTCTTCTTGATCTGCAGTCCGCGTGAGCCGTACTCCGTCTTGCGGAAATCGAGGATGGCAGGGTACTTGCCGCTGCGGTTGATGCCTTCGTAACCGGCAATGACGATGCGCTTGGACGAACTGCCCGTCAGGTTATTGACATCGGTCGTGTTCAGGTCATACTGGCCGCTCAGCAGATAGAGTGTGTCGCCGGGGTTCTTGAGTTTGATTAGACCACTGCCGAACGTGGTGGGTGTGGCATAGGAACTGCCGTCGCCTCCGCCTTCCGGCGAAGCGTAGTACGTGGCGGCGTCCGCACTCATGACGAGCAGCCACGCAAGGGTAATTGTAAGAAAGCGTTTCATTGTATTAAGAAATGAATATATAAACGGATGATGGTATAATCGATAATCATTCTGCCCCATGGCGAAGTCTTGCGGACTCTGGAGCGAAGCAAGCGGAATATCTCTTTTTGCGCTTCCGGATGAGATTGTGAGGTGGTGCTGGTCGGGTTACAGGTGTATCGGTAACCGGCGTAATCTATCATCCGGCACGAGAACCTGCTCAACCAGAGGTCAACGGAGAAAAGGACATCCTCGTAGATGCGCCCTTCCGCAAACCGCAACCCCTCTATCGTCTCCCTCCGGTACAACCGCATACAGGGCGAGGTGAACTGCCACCGGTTCCAAGGAAGTTGCGGACGGCTGACCTCTGACGGCTGAATTCGTCTGTATCCGCTCTGTACATAACCGACACCGTCTATGGCTGCCAGATGTGTTGCACACCAGTCCTTCTCCAGCGCATCGTCGGCATCGAGGAAAGCGATGAACTCGCCTTCGGCCTTCTCCATACCTTTGTTGCGTGCCGCTGACTGACCACCGTGCGCTGCTTGCAGCACAATGATACGTGCATCCTTTGCCGCATAAGCCTGCGCAATGCTCAGACTTCCGTCCGTACTGCCGTCATCGATGAGGAGCAGTTGCCAGTCGCTCACCGTCTGCGCCTGCACGCTCTCGATGCAAGCAGGCAGATATGCTTCGGCGTTATATATGGGGACGATAATGCTGATCATGGTGTCAAACGGTTAATGATGGTTTCCATGTGTGCGCTTTGCGTCTCGCGGGAGAACTGCTCTCTGTGCTGAACCGCCTGCCGCGTGAAGCCGTTTTGCTGCCACTCATGGTATTTCTCTTTAATGAACGCCCGGATGGCGTCCTTGTCATCCGTGGCGATGCCGGTGTTCGTGTAGGCAATCAGTTCCGCCAGTGCCCCTTGGTCGGATGGGACGCATAGGATCGGTTTCTCGCAACCCAGCGCCTCATAGAACTTGGTTGTCAGCATCCCGTGTGTGCCCGGATGGGTGAACACGAGCATGATACTGCTGCGGCGGATGGCGTCGCCGAGACGGTTATGTGTAATCGCATCATGCTGCGGGGTGTGTATCTCCAGCCGGATATCGGACGGCAGACTGCCGAGAACGTCTTTCACAGTTGTCAATGCCGGTTGCTGCCAATCGAACAGCGAACCGATATACGTGACGCAGAAACAGTCGGATGGCACGTCCTCCGGATAGAATTGCTTGGGGGCAAAACCGTTATAGACGAGCTGCGTGTCCGGGTTGAACTGCCGGATAAAATCCACGTGCCACGGCGAGACAGTGCTCACCGCATCAGCGGCACGCAGCACCCGGTTGCGCCGGCGGATATGTACGGCGCGGTAGAGACGCCGGAATGGCATCGTCCACCAGTACCGGTGTTTGTATTGGTACCTTGAGTTGTCCACCTGCTCGTCCAGATCGCGGATGTCGCAGATAAGCGGTACGTTCAATGCCTTGGCGATACGTTGCGCCGCGCCTAACGGAAAATCGCTGAATGCGCTGCATAGAACGATGTCGAACGGATGGCTGGCAGAGGATAACAGACCGCGGATGGCTCTCGCAGCAAACGCCCGGTTGTGCCAGTCGGTCAGAACCGTCCAAGCCGTCTTGACTGCCCATTCGAAAAGGCCGCCGCGATACATGCGGATGGTCTCAATGGGGTAGTTGTGCGCAAAATCCAAAGGCTGGTAGGCCTCGGTCAGAAGCGTCACCGTATATCCTTTCCTTGACAGGTAGTCGCACAGGTATCGCACTCTCGGCAGATAACCGGGGGCGGCTGGCGGGTCGGAGACCACAAGGATATGTGTTGGCTTCCTGTCGGGCATAATCTATTTCAGCAGCGCAAGTATTTTCGTGTATAGCGAGCGGTGGTAGCTGTCCGTGGCGAAAATGCTGTTATGCCACAGCAGGCACAGGTCGCCGTGGTGCATCTTCACCTTCGCGATCAGCCTTTCGCAGAGGAAATACGCCTCGTCTTCGCTCAGGTTCATGTAGTTCTCGTTGCTCAGCGTGCAGTCCATCACCGTCAGCGGATGCAGCGTCAGGTCCGTTACGCGCAGCGAGACCGGATTGATCCATCGGATGGCGCGGGTGGTCTGCAGGCGGAATCCTGCCTCGTCCGCAAAACCCATCGTGAAATCGTCCGTGAATCCCGCTTTCTCCAGTTGTGTGAAGAAAGAGAGCGAGCCGCGCAGGAAATGGGAGCGGTGCCATTTGCTGAAAACGGAAAGCTGAGAACTGATATGCCCGTAATAACTGCTATGTACGCCCAGCCGTGCGCCGCTGTCGGTCAGCAACTGTTTCAAGCCCTTGTAATCCTTGCCGCGCAGGTTGTACTGCGGATAGTCGTAACCCTTGCCGTCCGTGTGCTTGATGAAATAGACGGTCTCGGCGTCCGGCACACTCGCGTCCTGCTCCACCATCCACGGAAAGGTGTAAAGCGGGTCGTTGTGGATGTCCTTCAGCGCTTCCTTCACCTGCTCTTTCTCGCCGCGTGTCAGGCCTCCTATCGCGCCGCGCAGACTGCGGTACTGCGCAATCGAATCCACGTCGTGCGTCAGGTAGATGTGCCCGAAACCAGGAGCAGGCAACGGCAGGTTGAGCAGCTTGAGCAGCAGTCGCGCATGCTCGTCCAGCATGGGTATCTGCAGCCGGTTGTTGTGCCCTAAAATGGAGAACTTGGCTGCGAACCGGTCATGCTCGTCCCGCTCGGTATTGAAGGTCTCCTCCGCACGCGAAGCGAAGAAGAAGGTGTTGTACACAATGTCCGTCTTGATGATGGCTTTGCCCTTGGCGGGTTGCTCCACCTCCACACGTCCCATCTCCGGCAGCACGATGCTGTATCCGAAATGGCCGTTCGGCACGATGATCACATCATGGTCCTCCAGCGCTTTCTCATCCGCTGTGTAGGCCACCCGCGCCGCCGCCTCGCTATCCCCGTAGCATAGCCACGTCAGGATATACTTCACCGTTTCCTGTAGTTTCTCTTTTTTCATATAGTCGTTGCAATCTTAAATCTTAAATCATAAATCCCCGCTCACTATTTCCCACTCGTACATCTTCTGCTCAATCTGATGTTTGATAGATTCGTATTTCTGGAAATTCTCCGCAGTCTGGTTCTCCGGCAGCGCAAGCGTCTGTTCCATCTGCGCCTGTTGCTCTTCCAGCCGGGCGATCTCCGTTTCTATCTGAGCAATCTGTTTCTCTTTCTTCCGTTTCTCCGCTGCTGCGGCTTTCTGTGCCTCGTAATCTTGTTTGGAACTGGAAGTGATCAGGTCTGTGTTCTGTACTCTGTCAGTGGAACGGTCTGTGTTCTTCCGCTCCAGTTCCTTCAGGTCATCCATCTTCTTCGCCCGCAGGAAATCATAGATGCCGCCCAAGTGCTCTTTCACGCGTCCGCCGCCGAACTCATAGACCTTGCTCACCAGTCCGTTCAGAAAATCGCGGTCATGGCTCACGCAGATGAGTGTCCCGTTGAAATCCTGCAGCGCCGCTTTGAGCACGTCCTTCGACTGCATGTCCAGATGGTTGGTCGGCTCGTCCAGTATAAGCAGGTTGCACGGTTCCAGCAGCAGTCGTATCATCGCCAGACGGCTGCGCTCGCCGCCGCTCAGTACTTTCACTCTCTTCTCGCTCGCCTCGCCGCCGAACATGAACGCGCCTAAGATGTCGCGTATCTTGGTGCGGATATCGCCGACAGCTACGTAGTCAATCGTCTCGAACACCGTCAGGTTCTCGTCCAGCAGCGCCGCCTGGTTCTGCGCGAAATAACCGATCTTGACATTATGCCCGATCTTCAGGTTGCCCAGATAATCCAGCTGACCCATGATGCACCGTACGAGAGTCGTCTTGCCTTCGCCGTTCTTGCCTACGAATGCCACTTTCTCGCCCCGGCGGATGGTCAGCGTCACATCGTGGAACACGTTATGTTCGCCGAAATCCTTGCGCAGGTCCTCCACGATAATCGGAAAATCACCGCTTCGCGGGGCAGGTGGGAAACGCAGGTTCAGCCGGCTCGTGTCCTCCAGATCGACTTCCAGCCTTTCTAATTTCTCCAGCTGTTTGATGCGGCTCTGTACTTGCACGGCTTTGGTCGCCTTGTACCGGAAGCGTTCGATGAACTCCTCCGTGTCCTGTATCATTTTCTGCTGGTTCTGGTAGGCGCGCACTTGTTGCTCGTGCCGCTCCTTGCGCAACTCCACGAACCGGCTGTAGTTGACGTTGTAGTCGTAGATGCGCCCGAGCGTGATCTCTATCGTCCGGTTGCACACGTTGTCAATGAACGCGCGGTCGTGACTCACCATCAGCACGGCGCTCGGACTGGTCTTCAGAAAATCCTCCAGCCACTGGATGGACTCGATGTCCAGATGGTTGGTCGGCTCGTCGAGCAGCAGCAGGTCCGGATGACGCAATAGGATCTTCGCCAGCTCAATACGCATGCGCCAGCCGCCGGAGAACTCACTACACGGACGGTCAAAATCCTTGCGCTCGAAACCTAAACCGATGATCGTCCGGTCCATCTCGGCAATGAACCGCGCATCGTCTCCCTCACCTGTAACCCGTAACCCTTTGTCCTTCACCGTCATCACCTCCTCGCGTAGCGTCCGGTCGTCATGGAACAGCATCACCTGCGGCAGATAACCGATCGTCATGTCCGACTCACGGGCGATACGTCCGCCCGTCGGCTGGTACTCGCCGGCAATGAGGCGCAGCAGAGTCGTCTTGCCCGCGCCGTTCTTACCCACCAGCGCAATCCGCTCCTTACGGTTGATAAGGAACGTGATGTCGTCCAGCACCGGGCGGGACGAGAACTCCATGCTCAAATGGTCAATCGTCAGCATTTATTGCGGGTCAAGTCGTTCATAAACGGAGTTCTTGCTGATGAACTCAGGCACGATCTGCTTCATCAACTTGACGGTCGTAAAGACCTTGTCCAGATGGCTGGTCTCAATCAACTCGTCTATCTGCGGGCTCACTTGGTCGTAATCGAACTCACGCACGCGGGCAATCATGATCTTGTTGTTGCTCGTCGGCATCGTCAGCTCTTTCTGGTTCAGCAGTTCCTCGTACAGTTTCTCACCAGGCCGCAGACCTGTGAACACAATAGGTATGTCTTTCTCCGGCGTGTATCCGGCAAGGCGGATCATGTTACGCGCCAGATCCAGTATCTTCACCGGCTTGCCCATGTCGAAGACGAAGATCTCGCCGCCTTTGCCCAACGTGCTCGCTTCCATCACGAGGCAGCACGCCTCCGGGATAGTCATGAAATAGCGGATGATATCCGGGTGCGTCACCGTCACCGGACCGCCGGCGGCGATCTGTTTCTGGAAATACGGGATCACCGAACCGTTGCTGCCTAACACGTTGCCGAAGCGCGTCGTGATGAACTTCGTGCAATCGGGGTTCGTCTTCTGCAGTTTATGGTATAGCGACTGCACGTATATCTCTGCGATGCGCTTGCTCGCGCCCATGATATTGGTCGGATTGACAGCCTTGTCGGTGGAGATCATCACGAAGCGCTGCACGCCGTACTGCACCGACATGTCCGCCATGTTCTTCGTGCCTAAAACGTTTGCGCGGATGGCCTCGTTCGGATAACTTTCCATCAGCGGCACATGCTTGTACGCCGCCGCGTGATAGACCACGTCCGGACGCATCTCCTTGAAGATCTGCTCGATGCGTTCGCGGTTACGCACATCGGCGATGATGGGGATGAACCGTGCTTCGGGGAATTGCTTCTGCAGATCCAGCGTCAGGTCGTGCAGCGGCGATTCCGCCAACTCCAGCAGCACCGTCACTTGCGGCTTGAAGCGCTGCACCTGCCGTACCAGCTCGCTGCCGATACTGCCGGCGGCGCCGCTGATGAGCACCACCTTGTCTTGGATGATCTGACGCACATTGTCCATGTTGATGTCAATCTGCGGACGCTCTAACAGATCCTCTATTCGGATCGAATCGATGCGGCCGATGCGTTGTGCGTCAATGTCGTTCTGGTTGTCAAAACTGGTGAAATACGGTGTGGTCAGGATGCGGATGTTACGGTCGATGAACACCTGCAGATCCTTTCCGGGATTGATCTCACGCATCTTGAGCGGCGATACGATCACCTGCTTGATGCCCCGGCGCGCCATCCGTTCGAATAATTTCTCATTGAGCGGATAGACCGGCAGACCCACCAGGTCAAAGCCCGAACGCTCGTCGCCGTCCGCAATGAAACCCACCGGCTCGTACGGCGTGTTGCCGGCCGAACGCAGCATCTTGGCGATCGACACACCGGCGTACTTGGTGCCGTAGATCATCACGCGCGGACTGCCGCTGCCGTGGTGCTGGATCATCTCGCCGAAGATCTTCACCGCCACGCGCACCGAGAAAAGCAGCACAAACGCGGTTGGCATGTAAATGAGTATCGCCGTGTTCAGAATAGGGTGGCTACCCGTCGTGTACTCCATGATCTGGTTGAACAGCAGAATGACCAGACCCGTGCTGAAATTGGCGCCGAGCACCCTCACCATATCGACGAACGTCGAAAAGCGGATGATGCCGGAGTAGGTGTGGAAAATGAGGAAGGCGATCAACTGGATAGTGATCACGATCGCATACTGCTCGCCGAACGAGTACAGTACTTCGCCCACCAGTCCGTAATGGAAAATACCGGCTCCTATCCACACGCTCAGCCAGAACGCAACGGTGCACAGCAGCATATCCAGCAGCAGGATGCTCCAACGTGGCATATAGCCGATTTCTTGAATTTTCTCGTGTATCATGATAAATGTATAATTTTGTCCAAATAACGTCCCGTGTAACTCTCCGGGCATTGTGCCACTTGCTCCGGCGTGCCCTCGCAAACGATGCGTCCGCCCTCTTTGCCGCCTTCGGGACCGAGGTCGATCACATGGTCTGCCGCTAAGATAACCGCCGGATTATGCTCGATGATGATTACCGTGTGCCCTTTGCTGACCAGTCGGTTCAGCGCTTTCAGCAGCACCTCGATATCCCTGTGATGCAGACCTGTTGTCGGTTCGTCGAACACGAAAATGGTCGGGTTGTTCTCCTCTTGCGCGAGGAAGGAAGCCAACTTGACGCGCTGGCTTTCGCCGCCCGAAAGGGTGCTGCTGCTCTGGCCCAACTGGATATAACCGATACCCACGTCCTGCAAGGGCTTGAGCCGCTTTACGATCTTGTGGCATGCCGGGTCTTCGCCGAAGAACTCCACCGCCTGATTGACCGTCATGCATAGGATGTCGTATATCGACTTGCCGCGGTAGTGCACGTCCAGGATGTCCTGCTTGAACCGCCTGCCGTGGCATTGTTCGCATTCCAGCACCAGGTCCGCCATGAACTGCATCTCTATCGTGATCGTTCCTTCGCCCTGACAGGTCTCGCATCGGCCGCCAGGGGTGTTGAAACTGAAATGCGCCGGTGTCAGACCCAGCTGTTTGGCAAGCGGCTGGTCGGCATACAGCCGTCGTATCTCGTCGTACGCTTTCAGGTATGTCACCGGGTTGCTGCGGCTGCTCCGGCTTAAGGGGTTCTGGTCCACGTACTCGATGTCCCGCATCAGCTGCAGACTGCCCCGCAAGTGGCCGAAATCGCCCGTGTGTTCGGCGAACGTGCCGCCGTAGTGTTTCTTCAGCGCAGGGTAGAGCACCTTGCTCACCAGACTCGACTTGCCGCTGCCGCTCACGCCCGTCACCACCGTCATCACGAACAGCGGAAAACGTACCGTCAGGTTCTGCAGGTTGTTCTCGCAGGCGCCTTCTATCTCAATATAATTGTTCCAGTGCCGCCGCTGCTGGGGGATGTCAAAGCGAAACAGCTCCGGTCGCGGACAGCCTTCATAGACCACCTCGCCGCCCAACCGTCCGGCTTTCGGACCGATCTCGATAATATGGTCGGCAGCGGCGATGATGTCCTCGTCGTGCTCCACCACCACGATCGTGTTGCCCAAGTCGCGCAACTCCTTCAGCACGTGGATCAGCCGCTCCGTATCGCGCGGATGCAGTCCGATTGACGGCTCATCCAGCACATACAGCGAACCTACCAGACTGCTGCCTAACGATTTGGCCAGATTGATACGCTGGCTCTCGCCGCCCGAAAGGGTGTTGCTCTGCCGGTTCAGCGTCAGATAACTCAATCCCACATCCTGCATGAACTGCAACCGGCTGTTGATCTCCGCCAGCAGCATCTCCGCCGTCTTGCGCTCGGTGTCCGTCAGCTCGATATGTGCGAACCACTCCTGCAGCTCCGACAGCGGCATGGTACATAACTGCTGGATATTTTTTCCGTTCACCAGCACGTACTCCGACTCGCGGCGCAAGTGCAAGCCATGGCACACCGGGCAGGTCGTCTTGCCCTTGTAGCGCGCCAGAATGACTTTGTATTGCAAGCGGTTGTATTGCTGGTCTTCCAACTCATGGAAGAACCGGTTCAGCCCTCGGAACCACTCGTTGCCTGTCCAGATGAGATGTTTCTGCTCCGGCGTCAGGGCATAGAAAGGCGTGTGTATCGGAAAACCGAACTGGGCGGCGTTGTAAATGAGTTCGTCCTGCCACGGCTGCATTTTCTCGCTCTGCCAGCAGGCGATCGCACCCTCATAGACCGATTTGGACTTGTCGGGCACCACCAGATCCTCGTCAATACCCATCACTACGCCTACGCCCTTGCATTCGGGGCAGGCGCCTACGGGGTTGTTGAAGTCGAACAGATGCTCGCTGGGCTCTATGAACTGGATGCCGTCCGCCTCGAAGCGCTCCGAGAACACTTTCTCCCGTTTGTTCACCCACACGCGGCATTCGCCCTTGCCCTCGAAGAAAGCCGTCTGCACGCTGTCCGCGAAACGGTTGCTCGTCGCCTGCTCATGATCGACCACCAATCGATCGACTAACAGATACGTCTCGTGCCCTTCCGCTTTTTCCCAGGTTGTGTCGTCCAACCGTACCGCGTCGCCGTCTATCAGCACGCGGCTGAAGCCTTGCCCCATCCATAGCGCCAACTGCTCTTGCAGCGTCCGCCCTTCCGGCAGCAGGATAGGACTGATCAGGTACAATCGTGTACCGACCGGCTGGCTCTCCATGTACGCCACCACATCGCGGATGGTGTTCTTCTTCACCTCCTGCCCGCTCACGGGCGAGTACGTCCTGCCTACGCGCGCGTACAATAATTTCAAATAGTCGTATATCTCCGTCACCGTACCAACGGTCGAACGGGGATTACGACTACTCACTTTCTGCTGGATGGCAATCGCCGGGGGAATGCCTTCTATCTTGTCCACCTCCGGCTTCTGCATCCGTCCCATAAACTGACGCGCGTACGCACTCAAGCTCTCTACGTACCGCCGCTGGCCTTCCGCATAGAGGGTGTCGAACGCCAGCGAACTCTTGCCGCTGCCGCTCACACCCGTCACTACCACCAACTTGTTACGCGGTATATCTACCGTCACATGTTTCAAGTTGTGTGTTTCCGCGCCCTCTATATGGATAAATTCGTCAATATTCAATCTTCAATCATCAATTGGCCATCCCCAGTTTCTCGTACGCTTTCTCTCGCAACTGCTGGAACTGCGCTGTCGTCGTGTCTTTCTCGGCGGCACTCAGTTTCGGCACACGGATCGGCGTACCTACGGTGATCAGGCTCGGATTGTCAATGTGGTCTTTGTTCGCCTCGTACAGGTACGGCCAGTAAACCTTGTTGCCGTAGTATTTCTTGGCAATCCACGCCAGGCGGCTGCCTTCTGCGATGTTCTCCGTCAGCAGCAGCTCGTTGTACGTCCATTCTTCGATCACTACAACCTCCGGTTCTTCTGCCACTACCTCTTCTTCTTCTTCTTCCACAACCATCTCCACTTGCGGCTTCTCTGTCATCAGCGACTCGATCCAGCCGCTTATCTGTTCACGCAGGAAGAAATAACCTACCAACAGCAGCATCAGCAATATTACCACGCAAATGAGCGTATCGCGCACAAAATGGTACTGCTTCTTCGGTGCCGCCTTCGTCTCTACCTCTGCCGGCTCTTCCACAGTCGCAACCACCGGTGCGGGTTCTTCCACAACTGGCGTCGGCTCTACTGCCACTACCACCGGTGCGGGCTCTTCCGCAACAGGCGCAGGCTCTTCCACTACCGGTTCCGCCTTCGGCTCTTCCGGAACCTCCGGTACTTCCGGTACTTCTGGTACTTCCGGTGTTTCCGGTACCTCCGGCTCTGCCTTCGGTTCTTCCGCTACCGCCTTCGGCTTTCTGCCTTTCTTGGCCTTCGGTTCTGCTTTCGGCTCTTCTTTCGCCTCAACAGCCGTTCCCTGTCCGAGCTCGCCGAGAATATCTACGATCTCTTCGGCCTGTGCTCCGAGTTTCTGTATCGGGTCCATTGTGGCACTTTCGTCTTTAGCCTCTATCCGTTCGCCGCCTTTTTCTACCAACTCCTTCACACCTGCTTCGGGCACGAAAGCGATCTTGTTATATTCGCCGATGGTGATCTCCTCTCCCGATGCCACGTTCACGCTCTTGCGCGGCGCAACTGTCTGCAAACGGAAGATGCCCAAACCGTTGATTTTCACTTGCTTGTCTGATTTTAATGCCTCGATCAACTGTGCGTTGAACGCATTGAGGAACAGATTAGCTTCTTTCTCCGTCACACCTGCGCGGGTGGCCAGTGCACGGCGTAATTCGGTCCAACTGAGTTTATTCTCTGCCATAGTTTAGATCTTTTTGAGTTCGTCTTTCAAGTTAGCTACTGGACGGAAAACCAGCTGTTTCTTGCTGGGGATCGTTTTCCGTTCGCCGGTGCGCGGATGTACAATCGTGCGCTCCTTTTTCTCTTTTACCTCTAACGCGCCTAAACCCTGTAATTGAACAGCCTTGCCGGCCATCAGGGTCTCACGCAAAATAGCATTGTTCGTGGTCAGTAACTGTTCCACTTTCTTCTTGCTCAGCCCGGTCGCATT
>Ga0265298_10007833_pt1 | contig 12909 bp, 8 predicted proteins | sample AusTroGonzalo_MG_3_FD_193486 | JGI IMG/M metagenome (GOLD analysis project Ga0265298, IMG submission 193486) | Bovine rumen microbial communities from tropical cattle in Woodstock, Queensland, Australia - Gonzalo_01 | ecosystem: Host-associated > Mammals > Digestive system > Stomach > Rumen ... | reverse complement strand
GGTCCCCAGGCCGGCGCTGCGCACCATGAGCCCGGTGGGAATATCCCAGAGGCTGACCATTCCGCTGTCGTCCGAAATATACAGGCGGCCGTTCCGGAAGCATGAACCGACGGCGCTGCCGCACCCTTCCCGGATCATCCGCCGGAGGGAGCCGTCTTCTTCGTCGAGCACGCAGATGCTGCCGTCCCGCCCGACGGTCAGGAGGCCTTCGGAGCAGACAAAGAGGTCCAGGATGTTTCCCTGGTTCTGCCGGAGCAGCGTATAGTCAGAATTCCCTTCCTCAACGGAAACCGTGCGCAGCCAGGCTCCTTCCGCGTCACGCCGGAGCCGGTCGATGAAATAATCATAGGCTGTGATGTGACCGATTCCTGAGAAACGCAGGAATTCATCGTTTCCGGCAAAGCGGGAGAGCCGCATGGCCAGCAGACCGGCCAGGGCTTCCGGATTTGTCGTGAGGATGTAAGCGGACTTGCGGACCGCCTCCGCCATGCTTTCCGCCTGCTCCCGCAGTGCGCCCGGAAGGTCACCGCACTGCGCTGCGGCCCGGAAATCCTCAATCAGCGGGCCAATACCGGTCAGGGCCAGCCGTTTTTTCAGGAAGCGAATGTCTGTGAGCAGATGGAACCCGACCCCGGGTTCGCTGTGGAGCAGGTGATAAACCACTTCACTGACCGGGCGGCGCTCCGCGTGTTCAAACTTCGGCCCCACAGAGCGGAGAAAACAGGCCGCGATCCGCGCGTGCGCTTCCGGGAGGAGCGCCCGGTAACGCTTTGCCGCCGCGCGGCGAAGCGCGTTATACCGGAAATCGACATTGATCCCGTACTGCAAGGTGAATTCGCGCAGCTGCCGCAGATAAATCTGGATCTGTCCGCACAGGGTATCCCGGTCCGTTCCCCGGAACGCGTCCACAAAGATTGCCTCCAGTTCCGTCCTGCTCAGTCCGTAACGGGATACACTGATCAGGGAACAGAGGAGGGAAACGATTTCCCGGCTGCTGATTCCGTCGGCAAGGTATTCCTCTTCCATGCGCTGCATGACGGAGTCAAACAGATCCTCCGGCTGATCGCCGAGCCTGCTGATGTGCTCCTCCAGCAGCTCAATCCGTCCGACGAGCCTCAGCTCGGAAACGGCAGCCAGCAGGTAAAGCGGGTTGGAAGAACCTTTTTTGGCAAAAAGCTTTTGAAGGTGGCCGTCATCGAGACGCTTCAGGTGGGATTTCAGATAGCTGTCCACCAGCGCCTGCTTGTCTTCCGGACTGCTGAAGGGCTGCATGCCGCACAATGCGTATCCGCGCGTACGGCACTCTTCAGGCGCAAGGGGGCCGGACAGCAGCTCCGAACGGATGCTGCACAGGATGCGGACATGGTCCGGAAGAATACCCGGAAGCCACTCCAGCACCTCGGCGCCTCCGGGAATCTGGTCCAGGGCGTCTGCCATCAGCAGGACGGGCCGGTCGCCCGGAATCCGGGCCAGAAGACTGGTAAAACAGGCCTGAAGTTCTCCCAGATCCGGCGGGCACGGAATGCCGAGCTCCCGGAAAATGCCGGAGAAAACGCCGTAGACAGTGGAGCTTTCATTGCCGACGCCGCAGAAACGAATCAGGGCCCGGATCTGTCCGGCCTGAACGGAGCGGCGGTACAGCTCGGCCATGAGCGTCGTTTTGCCGGCGCCGGAGGGGCTGTGCAGGACCAGCACCTGTTCCTTTATGCCGCCGCTGATAAACGAGGCCGCGGCAGCCAGGTCCTCCGGCCGCTCAATATAGCCTGAAGCCATCCGGTCGATATACATTTCGCGGATATCGTCTTCCGTCGTTTCGGGGATGGCCTCCGCCCGATCCGGATAATCCTCCAGGATCGCCTTTTTGAAATCCTCCAGGATCACATCCCGGAGGGGAACGCCGTCCGTTTCAAAACGGACGAGCCGCCCGCGGCCTTCCTCGGTTGCCATGCCGCCGAGTTCCGGCATCGGAATGTCCGGATCGAATTCCCCCCGGTAATGCCGCGCGCGGGGCAGCTTCTCCTCCAGACGCCGGCGGAGCGCTTCCAGGTCCCGGTCCGCCCGGGCCACGCGTTCGCTGTGTGCGGGGTCCTCCCCGGCCTCCGCTTCTCCCCAGTTGGTGTAAATCCGCTTCTGCGCCGGGGAAAGCCGGTCCGTGAACGTGTCGTCGCGCAGGAAAACGAAGGCGTGCCTGGCGGCCTGCGCTTCGATCCGCTCCTCCCGCGCGAAGCGGACCAGCGGCGCAAGCAGGGCGTGCTCAATCTCGATTTCCGTTACGGAGCGGGACCTGAGACGCTCCGGCAGCTCCGGATACTCCCGCCTGGTGTCGTCATCGATATCGGAATCGTCCGGCTGCCAGCCTTTCCGCTGGCCCAGGAAGCACAGGAAATACGGACGGCTCCGGTCGATATCCCGCAGGCAGATGCCGATGGTGCGGCTGGTGCGGGTGTCGTCCAGCGTAATGCCCCAGCGAAGATCGATATCGTTCAGGCGCAGCTTCCGCGCGGCGCACCATTCCCTCAGCTCCGGAAAAACAAAGCGGACGAGATCATCGCGCTCGGCGTGCATATCGTTGAACGTGCTGCTGATAAAGACGGTGATGTCCTTCCATTCTGTGCGGCTCACAGGCAGCCCTCCTTCGGGGAAGTAATCCGGAGCGTCTTGCGCATCCGCTCAACAGCTTCCCGGATCAGTGTGTCCCGCGTGTTGTCATATAAAGCGTAAACAGCTTCGTCATACTCTTCGCTGTTGTATCGCCAGTCCCAGTGGTTGTGCCTGTTGTTTTCCTCTTCCATGTCCTTGCGGACGCGGATAAAGTCCTCGTCGTTCCGGATGAATGGAAGCCGGGTCAAATCAAGGATTTCGTGATAGCCCAGATAAAGGCGTTCCTTCCTGATCTGCAGCTCCCCATTCAGCGGATTAAGGGGATGGCTCTCCAGCAGCAGGACGATGGCAAGCCAGAGCTCCGTATGGTCTGACCAGGCCAGGTAAGGCTGATCTTCCTTTTCCATTTGACGGCGAAGCTCCTCCGCGGCGGGGGAGGACGGATTATCCGGCCCGGACCTGAAGGCGGCCAGAACCAGGGAGGACGGATCCCGGCGGCGCCGCCGGAAAGCCGCCGGAATCGCGTTGCGGATTGTGCCCCAGACCTCATTTCCGATCAGGAAGACGCTCAGGCCGGCGGGGGAAAGGGCGAATTCGTTGCCGGCCGCTTCCGGAAAGCTGCCGGTGACCATGGCCAGATAATCCTCCTCTTCCGGCAGCGCGCGGAGGCGCAGGTCCGCTTTCCCGTCCGTAAAACTGTTGAGGTCATCAATCAGCTTACGGACGGCGTTCCGTTCCATATACAGTTCATTGTAGGAAACATACAGGCTGATATCCATGGCGGAGCCTCCCTGTTATAATGACTGCGTGATTCTGATCAGATCATACCATGAAAAAGCGGTTTCCGGAAGGAATCCGGACGATTCCGGCACCGGGGGAAAAACAAAAAGAAACCAGAAGGGATCCGTTTTCCGGGTGTAGAATGCAGAATGAGTTTATCGGACGACACCGCGGAGGTAAGGGAAACAGAGAGCTATGGATAAGACGACGGAATACAGGCTGCTGATTATCAACCCCGGTTCCACTTCCACCAAGATCAGCCTATATATCAACGAAAAGGAAATCTTCGAAAAAAGCAGGTTCCATGACGCGCCGGTCCTGCTGCAGTATCCCCATGTCAACGGCCAGGTGCCTTTCCGGTACCAGGTGATCCTGGACATGCTGGGGGAGGAAGGCGTTGATCCGGCCGGGATTGACGTGTTCGTGGGCCGCGGCGGAAGCGCCTGCACGCAGCCGAGCGGTGTGACGAAAATCGACCGGAAGCTGTATGACGATACCGAAGCGGCTGTCGGCGGAAGCGAGCACGCCGCCAAGCTGGGTGTTCTGCTGGCCTGGAAGTTTGCCCTGGCCTATCACCGTCCCGCTTACACGCTGAACCCCACCAATGTGGACGAATTCTGCGATTACGCGCGGCTGACCGGCATCCGCGGCCTTTACCGCGTTTCCCATTCCCATTTCCTGAACCATAAGGCGGTCGCGGAGGCTGACGCCAAAGCGATGGGAAAACGCTATGAGGAATGCAACCTGGTCACCGCGCATATCGACGGCGGGGTAACCACCGGCGCGCACAGCGGCGGCCGTATGATCGACGGCAGCATGGGCGCTGACGGCGAAGGGGCTTTTTCACCCACCCGGATCGGCTACGTGCCGGTGCTGCAGCTGCTGGACTATATTGAGGCGCATTCCATTGAGGAGGTACGGCGGATGTGCTCACGATCCGGCGGCTTTGTCAGCCTGTTCGGCACCTCCAACTCCGACACGGTTCACGCGCTGGTGGAGCAGGGAGACAAAAAAGCCGTCCTGGTATGGAACACGATGATATACCAGATCTGCAAAAGCATCGGCGAGATGAGCACGGTGCTCTGCGGCAAGGTGGACGCCATCGTGCTGACCGGCGGCCTGATGCGCTTTGAAGACATCGCCGAAGGCATCCGGGAGCGCTGCGGCTGGATTGCCCCGATCCATGTTTATCCGGGCGAGCTGGAGCAGGAAACGATGGCGCTTTCGGTGCTGAAGGTCCTGCGCGGCGAGGCGGAGGCAATGACCTACAGCGGAAAAAACGTATGGCAGGGTTTTGAGGGCATAACGTTCTGAACCGGTTTCCAGATGGATTCAGACAGGTTCATTTCTCCATTGTTCTTAATTTCTGAATAAAGACAGGATAGAAGAGGGGACTGCCGCGGACAGCTTTCTCCTCTTCCTGTTTTGTGTCCCGGTCGATCAGCAGGAGCCCCTGCTTCCGTACGGCGGATTCAAACCGTTCCTCCGGCCAGTCGAAGGGCGGGGTGAAGAAGACCGTTCCGCTCCGGTAATCGCGGTGCAGTTTCAGCATATCCGTTGTCAGCTCCCGGGTGACCTTTTCCTTCCGCAGACCCAGGCGGGTTCCGTCTTCGTTCAGCAGCGGCGCGCTGAACACGGAGGCGGAGAAAGCCTGGGTTCTCATCTTGGGAAGATCCAGGGAAGGGATCCGGTCCGCCCGGTCCAGATAATACGCGAGCCTGTCCCGGTAATAGGGCGTGTCCACGCCGCCGATGCCTCGCCCGGTCAGGGTGTTCGGGTCGTACCAGACGGGAAGGCTGGTCAGCGCGTTTTCGCTTCCGACCCGGACCGGGGGCTCCAGGGCATTCCAGAAAGATGTGCCGTCAATACGGGCGGCATCCGGGAAGGAAAGCTGAAAAAGCTTTTCGGCAATCCGGATCGTTGATCCCGTCCGGGAGACCTCGTCGACGATCAGGACTTTTTTCCCGCTCAGGACGGTCGGCGTGCTCATGATTTTCTCCGCGTCTTCGTCCTGAATACCGCCGGGGATGTACAGGGCCCGGATTTTCGCCAGGTGAATCCGGTCCAGGTGATGAAGGCTGCTGACAAAATCGGTATAGGTGGCCAGCTCGCCGTTGTCCTTCTGCCTGCCGTCGTCCGTCACTTCAATGCCGACATTGCGGAACCACGGGCTCCGGTCGATATTGATATAGGAGTGGCCGGGCCTGGGAGTTCCGGTTCCGTCCTTCCGGATCCAGGCAAAATCATCCCAGAACAGGTTCACAAGCCATGAAACGGGCCTTGCGGATTTATCCAGGTAGACCACATGGTCATACGGTTCGGGAGCGGCTTCCGAATCCAGCGATCCGTCGATCCGGGAGATCAGCAGCGCGGTGTCCTGGACGTAATGCATGAGGTTTTCGTTGATGTTGATCTGTTCGTTCGTGAGCGCGCCGTTTTTCATGATCCGGTGCGTCTGCCTCGCGAATACCGGGTATTCTCCGGCAGCGTGGGAATACCGCTGCAGCAGTTCTGAAGCCTGATCCATTTTATTTCCTTTCATTTCTCAGCCGGGGACGCGTTATCCCTGCACGCGGCAGGATCTGTGAATCAAGCATAACCGTAAATCGGCCGCTGTGTCAATGAAATCGGGCTGCTTTTTGTGGAAATATAGGAAAAACTGTGTTATACTGTTTCTGTCGTTAAGCACAACTGAAGAAGAGGAGCAGGAAAATGCCCGATAAATATAACGATCTGCTGCGGGAGAACGAGCGGCTTAAGGCAGTTTATGAAAAGGCGCAGAAGGAGATAATGGTCTATGCCCGCCTTTTTACGCTGACAGCAAATTATATTGTTGTCTATGTCGTTGATCCCGTGACGGATGAATACAGCGAATTCAGCGCGACAGCCGATTACGCGGAAGGCTTCAGGCAGGCGAAGACCGGCACGGATTTCTTCGGAACGGTCCGGGAAGCAGCGCTCCGCTTTAACGCCCCGGAAGACCTGGAACGTTTTCTCTCGGCCTTCACCAAAGAAAATATTCTGGCTGAGATCAGGCGCAGCGGTGTTTTTTCGCTGGATTACAGCCTTCTGAGGGAAGGCAGGCCGCTTCATGTCCGGATGAAAGCCGCCATGGCGGAAGAGGAGGGAGGACCGCGGCTGATTGTCGGACTCGCAGACCAGGAGGCGCAGTACCGCCGGCAGGAAAATGAGCGTGAAATCGAGCGCCAGAAGGAAACATACAACCAGATTGCCGCAAGTCTCGCAGAGCAGTATGATACGCTGTATTATATCGAGATTGAGACCAGCACCTATATCGAGATTTCATCCACAAACGAATACAAGAAGCTGAATGTGCCGGCGACCGGAAAAGACTTTTTCGCCGAAAGCAGGAGAAGCATCCGCAAGTATGTCCATCCCGAGGACCAGGAGAAAGCCATGAGCCTGCATTATAAGGACGTGATGCTGGAAAACCTGAAGAACAGGGGCTCATATTCAATTGCTTACCGCCTGGTGGTGGCGGGGGAGGTCCGGCATATCCGCCATACGGAAATCATGGCCAGGGACAGGAAACATATCATTGTCTGTATTAAGAATATAGACGCGGAGGTAGAGGCGAACCTGGCCAGGAAAGCCGACCAGAAGAAGAGCGTTACCTATACGCAGATCGCCGAAAGGCTGGCAGCCCATTATGACCTGATTTACTATATCGATTGCGCAACCTCGCGCTATTCGGAGCTGTCCACGAAGAAGAAATCCGGGGAACTGAAGGTTCAGGATGAAGGCGAGGATTTCTTCCGGGCAGCCTGGAAGAACGCGGACAGGCTCGTCTATTCGGAGGACAGGGAAAGGATCCGGCTCTTCCTGGACAGGGACCGCCTGATCTCCCAGCTGGAAAACCGAAGGCAGCTGACCGAGGATTACCGCATGAATACCGGCGGCGGGAAAATGCAGTATACACGCATGACGGTGACCTACTCCTCCGATCACAGCCATTTTATCATCTGTGTCGAAAACCGCGACGAGGACGTCCGCAAAGAACAGGAGCACCTGGAAGCCCTCTCCATGGCGAATGAAATGGCGCGCCGGGACGAACTGACGCATACGAAAAACAAGACAGCCTATCACGAGATGGAGGGGGAACTTCAGCGGAGCATCGACGAGGGCGGCGCCTCCTTCGGAATCGTGATCTGTGATATCAACGGCCTGAAGACGGTCAACGATACGGAAGGGCACAAGGCAGGGGATGATTATATCCGGGCTTCCTGCCTGATGATCTGCCGGGTTTTCCACCACAGCCCGGTGTACCGCATCGGCGGGGATGAGTTTATCGTGGTCCTCCGGGGGCAGGATTATGAGAACCGGGAGAAGCTGCTTTCCGGCCTGAAAAGGCAGGCGGAGGAAAACGTCCGCATCGGCGAAGGGCCTGTCGTGGCCTCGGGAATGGCGGTGTATCAGCCTGATGAGGATCATTCCGTCAAGGAAATTTTCAACCGCGCAGACAGTCTCATGTATGAGGACAAAAACCGCCTGAAGGAACAGAAACTTCTCCAGGAAACGCGGTTTCTCAAGGAAAAGGCGGAGGTCCGGATCATCAGCGATGAAAGGCGGGCCATGCTGGACGCCCTGTATAAAGCTTTTGAAGTGGTTTCGGAAGGGAATTATGTCTATCTCTGCGATATGAAATACGACTTTTCCCGCTGGTCGAAAGCCGCGGTGGACACCTTCGGCCTGCCGTCCGAGTATATGTACGGGGCGGGAGACATCTGGGAAAACCAGATTCACCCGGAGGACCGGGCAGCGTATCACAAAGGGATTGACGAGATCTTTTCCGGAAACGCCGCGGGCCATGACATGCAGTACCGCGCCAGGCGTGTCACGGGAGAATATGACGTGTGCACCTGCCGCGGCATCGTAATCCGTGATTCTTCCGGCGAACCGGATTATTTTGCCGGCACGATCCGCAATCACGGAATCCAGGGACACATTGACACGCTGACCGGGTTCAGGAATCAGTACGGTTTCTTTGAGGACCTGGACAGCTTTATCAAGCGAAATACGGCAGTCAACGTAACCCTGTTCGGGATCAGCCGTTTCTCCGAAATCAATGAAATGTACGGGTACCAGTTCGGAAACCGTGTGCTGCAGCGCTATTCCAGAAGCGTTTTCGAAAGAGTGGGAAGCAACGGCCGCATTTACCGGATCGACGGAACGAAGTTCGCGGTGATCAGCAACTCTCTTTCCATTGCCGACCTTCGGGAACGATACAACCGTTTCCGCACATTCCTCCATGAAGGATTTGAAGTAGACGGCAGAAAGATCCTGCTTGAGCTGCATGGCGGCATTCTGAGAGTGGAAAATTATGATATTGATTCCCAGACGGTCTATGCCTGCCTGAATTTCGCGGACGAGGAATCCAAAGTCCGCCATCAGGGGGAACTGGTGGCCTTCCGCAGCGGCCTGAATGACGAAAGCCAGCAGCAGCTGGAGAAACTGCATGAAATCCGCGCGTCCATCATGCATGACTTTGAAGGCTTCTATCTGCTGTACCAGCCGGTTGTGGACGCGGAGACGGAGCGGCTGATCGGCGCGGAGTCGCTGCTTCGCTGGAAGAACGACCGTTTCGGCATGGTTCCGCCGGACCAGTTCATTCCGGTGCTGGAGTCGGACCCGCTGTTCCCGGACCTCGGGGAATGGATTCTCAGGGAATCGGTCCTTGCGGCAAAGCAGTTCCTGGATATTTATCCCGGTTTTGTCGTGAATGTCAATCTTTCCTATTCCCAGCTGGAGAAACCGGATTTCACGGATCGGGTATTCCGGATCCTGGACGAGGTGGGGTATCCGCCTGAAAATCTATGCGTGGAAATGACGGAGCGGTGCAGGCTGCTGGATACGCGGCTGTTGAAAAATGTGATCGTCAGCCTGAAGGCCAGGGGAGTCAAGGCCGCGCTGGATGATTTCGGAACCGGCTTTTCCACCGTCGGTATTGTCAGAGAGATCCCCTTTGACACGATCAAGATTGACCGCAGCTTTGTGATGAAGATTGAGGAGCGCGAGGTTGACAGGAAGCTTGTCAGGAGCATTGTGGATCTGGCCGCGATCTTCGGCGCGAAGGTATGCGTCGAGGGAATCGAAACGAGCGGCATGAGGGATATCCTGAGGAGTTTCCACGTGAAGAGCTTCCAGGGATACTATTACGCCAAGCCGCTTCCGCCCGAGCAGATCCCGGAGTGGAGAAAAAAAGACTGCTGATATTTTTACCATATCGCAGTCTCCGGTTCGTTTGTTATGATTCGGGCCGTATGTTTCCGGATTTCCGCGGGTTCAGAATGACTTTCTGTATACCAGCATTCCGTTCCCGTACGGATCGTCTTCCGCGCCATACTCTTCCCCGACCAGCTGATATCCGTTTTTCTCCAGCACCTTCGCGGATGCTTTATTTCCCTGGAGCACGCGCCCGTAAATCACCCTGACCCCGAAACGGGAGGCGGCAAAACCGGATATGGCGCCGAGCAGCTCGGAAGCGTATCCCCGGCCGCGGTATTTCTGTCCGATACAGTATCCGATTTCTGTCTCGTCCGGTTTTCCTTCCACTTCACTGATGCCGGTGTCGCCGATCAGTTCATTTGTTTCTTTCAGCTCCACGCCGAGAACGAAAGGCAGATGGCCGTTGTCCACGCAATCGGCGTAAAAGCGAATGGCTTCCTCCGCTTCCCGCTGATCCGCGTAACACTCATTCGGAAACCATTTTCTGACCTCTTCGTCCCGGTGGTTTTCATACAGCTGCCGGGCATCCGCGTCCCTGAATTTCCGGACGACCAGATGCCGCGTTTCAAAAATAGTCTCCATTTCGCAGCCTCTTTCCGCCTACAGCCTGTACTGCATAAAATTCCCGTTCTTCACAAAACCGAAATCCGTATAGAGCAGGACGCCCATATCAGAGGCAGTGATCTGCACCGCACCGCAGCCATAGGCCCGCGCCTCCTCAACAACACGCCTGAGCAGTTCCTTCGCGATGCCCCGGCGGCGGTAATCCGGATCGGTATACATACCGGAGAGCAGGCCGATGCGGCCTGTCGGGCAGCTGAAATACGGGGGCTTTTCCACAAAGGACATTCCGCTGGTGCCGACGATTTTTTCATTATCCAGCGCAAGCCAGGAAACAAAAGTGCCGTCCGCCATATGCCGGTGATAATAATCCGTCAGGACCGGTACCAGGTCCAGCTCTTCCGTGGCACCCTCTTCCCGCAGCTGGGAGATACGCAGGCGGATGAAAGGTTCCAGGTCATTTTCCGCCAACCGTCTGTATGTGATGTTCATAAGCGCTCCTCTTTTCCTGATCTGATCCGGCCGATTCCGGTGCTTTCCGGGATACATTGAAAAACCCGTATTGCTAACATTCGACGCGTTAAACGCCCGGTCCTTTCCCGGCGCTTTACGCGCGTGACGACACAGGGATTATACCATGGTTTCGCCATATGAAAACCGCGCCGGGTGATGATTCACCCGGCGCGGCCCGGAACCGGGCGAACGTCAGCCGATTCCGCCCAGTCCGGAGTTGAATTCATATTCCTCAATCTCTCCGGTCTCCACGTTTACATAAACGATATAGTAACCGTCCTTCTCTTCCCGGGGCAGCGGCGTGACCACAACGCCTTCCTGTTCCGGCACTTCAGGCTGGCCCAGCAGGTATTCCACCCGGAAGCAGGGCCTGTCGTTGATCATGTCGTACCAGTCGTTGCCGTTGTCTTCTTCAGGGATCACGCCCTCCTCATCGGAAAATTCAGGGACATAATTGGTGTACAGCTCCATCCGGGCAATCTGTTCCTCATTCAGGCCGTAATTGCTGATGATAAAGCTCCGCCCGGCAGCGATCATTTCTTCCTCGGACAGTTTGCGGGCGTTCAGGGCCGCGGTTTTCCGCGCCTCGATCTGTTCATGCAGTCCCTCGATCTCTTCAGACGGCGCGTCATCCTCCTGCATACCGTGCTTCGCGGCTGTTTCTTCCGCCTTCGCCAGGACCAGGCTCTTGGTTTCCTCATCCAGGCAGTCCGTCAGCATCTGTTTCAGCTGTTCAATGCCCCATGCATCCGCCTCATAGCCGCCGGAGACGTCTTCGCCTTCACGGTTCCAGCTGATTTCCGCTTTTCCGTCCTTCACCAGGACGGAGTAGGTACCAAGCACATACTCCAGGCTGCCGGCGCCGGTATAAGTTACCAGAACGCTCCCGTCCTCCTGTTCCTCCTCCCCGCGGGCGAAGAAAGTCATCATTTCGGAGCCTATGCCGATCTCTTTCTCCATCGCCCGGTCAGCGGTGCGGGAGGCTTCAGCCTTCCGGGAGAACAGCAGGGTTGTCGCCAGCGCGGCCACGGAGAGCAGTACCAGGACGATCGCAAACACTAAACCAAGGGATACTTTTTTCTTCATGACGGGTTCCTCCTCCTGAGCGATACGGTGCAGCACGGCTGCGCGGCAGGACGGCTGCTCATTCAGGAAGGAGAGACGCCTGTCCATCGCGGACTGAATGGTTTTCTTATTCGTCTTCAAAGTACCAGTCCTCCAGTTCCTCTTTCAGTATCGCTTTCGCTTTCTTTAACCGGAAATTGATCGTTGAGCGGGGGAGGCGCAGAACCCCGGCCATCTCATTCAGCGTCATGCCCTGGTACCAGTGCAGCAGCGTCGCTTCTTTCAGCCCGGACGGCAGGGCCATCACCGCACGCGTAACGGTGTCGTCCTGTTCGTCGAAAGCCGCGCTGCCTTCCGGCAGGGTGTCGGGCGTAACGGACCGGTCCGTATTCCGCACCCAGGCGCTCTTCATGAGATCCTTGCAGGTATTGATCGCGATGCGGGTCAGCCAGGTCTTTTCCCCTGCCTCTTTGCGAAAACGGTCGTAGCTCTTCCAGGCCTTGAAAAATGTTTCCTGCACAGCGTCTTCCGCCAGGGCAGTGTCGCCCAGGTACGCAAAGCAAAGCCGGAGCAGCGGTTTTTCCCAGCGGGTAATGGCTTCATCCAGCCATACCCGGCGCAGATCCCGATCCAAGGGCGCTCCCTCCTTTCAACACTGATTTGACGACAGTGCACCGTAAAGAGGCCAAAAGAATCCGGAAATTTCCGGAAATTGTTTGCACAGCTTATTGTATGAAAGGAATATTGATCCTGTTTCAATGGAATTTAACGCTTTTTGCTTGGCTTTTGTGCGCTCTGGTCTCTCCGGGTGATCTGATTCCACAGAGTATTTGTATTATCCCTGCTATCCGGTCGGATTTTATCATTTCTTTATCGGAGTGATAAAGAAGCCGGATCATGGACAACGCAACCTGCATAGATATTATACCGAATCAGACGGTCAGAGTCCAGATGGAGTCAAGTTAATCAGTCCGGCGATCCGCCTACAATACGAATTTCCTCAACGATGCCTGCTGTTCCTGCGATAGACAAATCCATATGAATCTTTTAATCTTTCAATCATTTCATAAAGCACAGGACATACGGAAGCGTTGCCTATGATTCCGAGCAGACTTGCCCAGCGATCCGGTCTTGCTGTAAACG